>Ga0210003_1002668_pt1 | contig 14876 bp, 17 predicted proteins | sample LantaG_FD_182804 | JGI IMG/M metagenome (GOLD analysis project Ga0210003, IMG submission 182804) | Deep subsurface microbial communities from Baltic Sea to uncover new lineages of life (NeLLi) - Landsort_02402 metaG (SPAdes) (version 2) | ecosystem: Environmental > Aquatic > Marine > Oceanic >... | reverse complement strand
GGGCAGGACACAACTAGCTTCACAGACTCTTTTTTAGATACTTTAACGGTAAATGAGTTGTCTAATTATATTGGAGGTTGGGGTTCTAGCCATCAGATAGTCTTAGATACGATATATAAGGACTTTTGGAACAGTCACGGTACTATTTGTGCATCTCCTAACATCGGATTCATTGATGCCAATAGTACGAAGTGGGATGAACTCGCAGGAGTAGCATCTAATCCATTTCCGCATAAATCGTTTACAATAATGATTCCTTTGAGTGGTGCAGGAAATGAAATAGTTTACCACTTGATTAATAAATCAAATCCTCCGGTGTATTAAGTAATAGATGTAAATGCTTTTTATTAGTTAACTTTAAACTAAAAAAGTGAGATGAGTGAACTATGCGAATCCTGCGATAAGGAGTATAACTGTAATTTTGAGTTGAAAAGTTGGTATAATGAGTCTTATTGTTTGGAGTGTAACAAAGAACTATTGAAGAAATGTATGCAATGTGACAAAGAAATAGACGAAGATGAAACCTTTTGTTCTAGATATTGCTTTGATGATTACAGAGAATAAAAAAAATTTAGCCCTTTTTTCTATAATAAAATAAAGAAAACTACCCAAATTAACCGTTTATGTATTTAATAATAAAAAAACAGTCGCAAAAATTCATTATGTTTGTGATTCCTAATGTAGTCACTTCTGTGACTGTGTTTTTGTTTGTTTGATTAATAGGGAGGGGTTGTTCCCTCCTTATTTTAAATTACAAAAAAATCAAAATGAAAAATAATATTAAAGAAAAGTTGATGTTAGTCTTAGGATTATTCGTTCTTCCTTTCGCTTATTGTCTTTGGATAATAGACCGAATTATGTTTACTTTAATGCCACAATCAGAACATAAAAAATTAAATGATTGGCTAACTAACACTTCTGTAGTATATGCCCTCACAAGGGTTGTAACTCTGTTCTCGTTAGTTTACATCATTAAGTGGATGCTCGGCTTGTGAAAAGATAAACAATGGCTTAAAACGCATCTTATGAGTTTATAAAATCAATATAAAAAACAAACAAATGAAAAAAGCAATTTTAATACTTGCAATAGCTTTAGGGGCTATAAACCTACAAGGACAGTCAGACAGTACCTTTATGAATTATTTTACAGATGAAATGACCGGAAAGACCTACTATGTAACTAGCTACGATTTAGTAATAGCGAATACAGAAAGGACAGAAGGCGTTAAATTCGGAGTTCATTTAGATGATAATGCAGAGTTCAGATTTCTTACTGCTACTCTCATAGGTTTAGGCACTTGTTGTGAAGAGGATAAAATGATAGTCCTTTTTAAAGATGGCTCTAAAATAAATTTAGCCTCATGGAATAAGTTTAACTGTGAAGGTAGAGCCTACTTTAATCTAAACGCTGAACAAAAAAGAAAACTTTCTACTATACCAATAGAGACAATAAGGGTTACAAATGGATATTCTTTTGAGTCTATAACCTCATCTAAGGGGTATAATAAAAGACACTTCATTCAGTCATTTTACTCTATTGATAACAAACTCTTTACACTTTTAGAGGATTAAAAAAACAAACAAATGAAGTCAGTAAAAATAAGCACCCTAAAGCCAAACCCGAAAAACCCTAGATTAATCAAGAATGAGAAGTATAAACTTCTTTTGCACTCGGTTAAGGTTTCACCTGCATTTATGTTAATGAATCCAATAAAAGTGGATTTAGATAATATGATTCTTTGCGGAAATATGAGATATAAGGCTTGTATGGAATTACAGAAGAAAGTTGTACCGGTAGAAGTATTCACCAAAGAACACGCTGAGATAAATAACAAAGCTAGAAGGGAAGAGGGAATAAAAGAAGCCACTTATGAAGAACAGTGCAGGGAATACATAATAAAAGATAACGTAAGTTTCGGAGAGCACGATTGGGATATGATAGCCAATGAATGGGATACAGACCAGTTAGAAGAGTGGGGAATGGATGGGTTCCCTTTTGAAGAAGAAGTTTTAGAAGCAGAGGAAGATGATTTTGATGTCCCTGATGGAGGAAGTCAAACAGATATTGTTTTAGGTGATTTAATAGAGATAGGAGAGCATAGGTTGTTGTGTGGAGATAGTACTTGTAGTGATACGGTTGCAAAGTTGATGAATGGGGAGAAGGCGGATATGGTATTTACTGACCCTCCTTATAATGTAGATTACGAAGGTAAAACAAAAGAGAAACTAAAAATTCAAAATGATAAGCATTCGCTAAGTGAGTTTAGACTGTTTATGTCTGATGTTATTTCAAACCTTGTTATTTTTACAAAAAAAGGTGGTTCGTACTATGTTTGCATTCCATTAGAAGTTGGAGTTACTGATTTATTTTTAGAGAAAACACACTTGCAAAGTGTTTTAATTTGGCTTAAAAATGTAATAGTTATGGGTAGAAAAGACTACCAACAAAAAACAGAACCTATTTTATTTATGACCAATATAGAAGATGATAGTACTGAAGAAGACACTTATAACGGGATAGTTTATGGATGGGTCTTTGGAGATAGCCATAAATATTACGGAGGTAGAAAACAGTCAAATGTTTGGCAATTTGACAAACCAAAAAGAAACGGAGAACATCCAACAATGAAACCTATACTACTTGTTGCAAAAGCAATAAATAATTCAAGTCAAGTTGAAAACAAAGTAATGGATTTATTTCTTGGCTCAGGCTCAACAATGGTAGCAGCACACCAACTAAAAAGAAAATGCTACGGTATGGAATTAGACCCGAAATACTGCCAAGTAATAGTCGATAGAATGAGAAAACTAGATTCTAGTTTAGTAATTAAGAGAAACGGAGTAATTTATGAACAAAACCGAACAACATAAAAAAGCAATTATTGAAGCGTTGGAGAAATCTTTAGGGGTTGTGACTACTGCTTGTTTAAAGGTAGGCGTTGGAAGGACTCAATTTTATCATTGGCTAAAGGAGGATAAAAAGTTTGCAGGTAAGGTAGACGATATTCAAAACATAGCTATAGACTTTGCAGAAAGCCAACTATACAAGCAAATAGGAAAAGGTAATACCGTAGCTACTATCTTTTATTTAAAGACAAAAGGAAAGCACAGAGGGTATATTGAAAGGATTCAAACAGAATACATCTCAGACCGTGAGCCGGTAGAGGTTAGAATTGTAATGCCAACAAATGAAGATAAAGGGAACGATAAACTTAGCGAGGATTGATGAAGCGCACAAAGAAGGCTATAGAGGAATAGTTTTAGTTGGTGGTACACGTTCATCAAAAACTGTTTCTGCAATACAATGGATTCTTTTGTACTGTATGCAGCACACAGGAAAAGAAATTGTAATAGGAAGGGATAGTTTAGTAAACCTAAGAAGAACTGTTTTAAAGGATTTTAACGCACTTTGTTACGGATTGAATGGTATGCCTCCTATGTTCCCTAATATGCACTTTAACAAGCAGGAAATGTCTGTCAAGTTCAATGGAAACACTATTATTTTCATAGGAATGAAAGACGATGCAATGAGGGTTCACGGATTGGCTTGTGATATATTCTTTATCAATGAAGCAATAAATATTCCAAAGGTTACTTTTGACAATCTAGAACAACGGTGCAGGGAGTTTTGGATTGCAGATTGTAACCCTTCTGAACCGGAATCTTACATTTATAAATTAGACAAAAGAGATAATGTTAAGCAATTTCGCTCATCTTATTTAGACAATCCATTTTTAACTTTGGCACAAGTAAGTAAAATTGAATCATATCAGCAAAATGAGTATAATGATGCACAAGGAACTACAGACAAGCGTAAATGGACTATCTACGGCAAAGGCGAGGTGTACAAGGGTAAAGAGATAATATTCCATAAGTGGGATACTTACACAGATGAGCCGGAAGGCTATGATTATGTGTTTTACGGCTTAGATTGGGGTTTCAATGATGCTTTTGCTTGTATCAAATTAATAATTTCAGACAAAGATTTATACATCAAAGAGATAATTTACGGTAACGAAATAGAAGATTTTTCGTGGGTAATAGACACCTTAATGCAAGAAGATTTACTTAAAGAGCAGAAGACTTACATAGTTTGCGATACGTCAGAGCCGCGTTCAATCATAACACTACAGAAGGCAGGTCTGCCTGCAATGAAAACAAAGAAGGGTGCAGGTTCTATTCTTGATGGAATTAGGAAGGTTAACAGTTATAATTTGCACGTTCACGTAGACTCTAAAAATGTGCAGGATGAGTTTAACAACTACAAATTTAAGATAGACGAAAGGACTGAAACGATTCTAGATGTTCCCGTAGACAAGCACAATCACGCTTGTGATGCCATTAGATACCCTTTAATTACGTTTCTATAACTGTAATTCCTTAATTTCGCATATTTTTCTCACTAATTATCAGTTACTTAGCTATTATTTTAAAATAAAAAAGCATTTATTTGTGATTACAACTATATAAGTACTTAGATTTACACCAACAAACACAAAAGAAAATGAACAATTTAAAAGCTACATTAACGGTTAAAGAAATTAGAGACACACACACGGAAGAAGATATAAAAAACATCTTTGAAGGAAAAGGTATCTATAATAAAATAAGAGACAATAAAAAAAGCAAGAATCACGGTATGCTTTCAATAATTGATAAGCGAAACTCTTTATATTACTTTACAAGTTATTTTGCTGCTTATCGATATTTACTAAAAAACAACGGTATTTAGAAAGTTAGATTTTTAAAAAACAAAGGGGGTGAGATTCCCCCATTTAAAAAACAAACAAAAACAAACAAAATGAAAGAATTACAGCAAAGAATAATAGAGTTAAAAGAAGCGTTAAGTGCTAAATCAATATCTGTCAATGAGTATTGCTCAATGTATCACGAAACAGCTCAGAAGATAAAAGCACTTAACTAAAACACAAAATGGGGTGAGATTCCCCCATTTAAAATTCATACTAACGACAGAAATGAAATCCTAGTGTCTGTCCTAGGGGTTGCAATTCCTAAAACAATTAAACAAAAAGAAAAAGCACCTGCATTATGTCGGTGCTTTTTTGTATGGATAATTTTCATTGTATTATATTTGTATATAAATATAGTTTTGAGATATGGGTGAAAACATTGTTAAACGTGCATTAAATGCCTTTACACCTAAGAGTATTACTGAGAACACACCGGAATCATTTGGTAACGATGGATTGAATCTTATTGACTCTTTTTTCTCATATTGGTTAGGTACGGGAAGCGGATTTATAAAATACACTAGGGCTTATGGAGAAAATCCATTAGTTTATATGATTGTAAAAAGAATAGCTTTTTCTAGTGCATCAATAAAAAGAGTTTTACTTAACGATGAAGGTGAAGAATCTGATTCTGTAATATTGGATTTACTCAAAAACCCTAATGAAGATGATGATGAGATTGAGTTTAGGGAGAAGATAAATGAGTTATTACTGTTAACCGGTAATTGTTTCATTCGAATTATAAGAGGTGAAGGTGGTTTAGGGGTTGAGTTAGAAGTTTTAATGACTCAACGAACAGAAATAGAGTGCAGCGAAACCACAAATTTAATTTTATATTATCAATACACTTTGCCTAATGGCACTATAGTTCGTTATGATGTTGACGATATTCTACACATCAAGACTTCCAATGTAGTGAATGTAACAGAAGTTGGTGGTAAATACGGTCTTTCACCATTGCAGGCGGCTTGGATAGTTGTTGCATCTTCAATGGAGAAGTTAAAAGCAGATGCATCTATCTTTAAAAGCAGAGGTATTGTAGGTATTTTAACTACGGATTCAGATACTCCAATGCTTGAACCGGAAAGAAAGAAACTACAAAATCAGTTCGATTCAAGTGCTGCAGGAGCAGAAAACTACAATAAAATTAACGTCAGTACAAGTAAGCTAAGATACCTGCAAACGGGAATGTCACCGACAGACCTTAAATTGTTGGATGGTATTTTATCTTCATTAAGGCTATTGTGCGGAGTTTATGGAATGCCAAGTGTATTGTTTAACGATACTCAAAGCAGCACATACAACAACGTAGAAACTGCCAAAAGAACGGCATATACAGACGTTTACATTCCATTGGCTAACAAGGTAGATAAAGAACTATCTAGATGGCTTTCTAAGCAGTTAGGAATTGACGAAAAGATTACTGTAGACCTTACCTCTATTGAAGAAATTAAGGCATCTACAAATGAAGTTGCACAGTCTTTAAATAATGCTCAAACAAACGTGTCCACTAAAATAATGGAGAGTATGACAAGGGATGAGGTTAGAGATTTAGTTGGTTTGGATGATTTAGAAGAAGGAGGAGATGAGTTAGCCGGTCAATCAAATGTTAATTTAACAAATGTGAACAATGAAGGAAGCTAAAAACAAACTCACAAAAGAGCAGGTTAAGGAACTAAGAGAGGTTAAAGAGAAAATAGTTAAGGCTAAAATACCCGTAAAGAAATGAGTTTAGAATTTCCAACAAAAAAAGAGTTATTTCAATATTTGCATTCTAACAAGAATGAGATTCGTGAAATGAAGAAGGCATCTAAAAAGATGAATGTTTTTACTCCGGAATTAATTCAACATCAAAATAGTTTGGTTAAGGCTTTAAGTACATCAAGCGAAGGTGATACAGATAGCGTTATAAAAAGAACTATTGTAGGTAATACGTATAATTGGCTAGACTCTCACGGTGATGTTCACGTAGGTTCAACATTTGGTAAATCTATAGGAGAAAGACAAGGCAAAATTTGGCATTTGCACGACCACGAATACAAACTGACTGCAAAGGTAGGTACACCGACAAAAGTTTACGAGAAGGAAGTTAAATGGGCAGACTTAGGAGTAGACAAGGCAGGTAGTACTATTGCCTTAATGATGGATTCAAACATCAAAAAGTCTATGAATAACCAAATATTTGCTGAGTATAAAACGGGAGCAATAGACCAACATTCAGTTGGAATGTACTATGTCAAAATGGACTTAGCCATAAATGATTCAGAGTACGAAGAAGAGTTTAAAACTTGGAATGATATTATAGGGAAACTCGGCAATAAAGACAAAGCAGAGAAAGAAGGCTACTTTTGGGCAGTAAAAGAAGCCAAATTAATCGAAATAAGTGCCGTTTTAGAGGGTTCTAATGAATTAACACCCACTATACCCACAGAAGAAATTGAGTCGCTTAAAAGCACTCATTTGCAAGAGCCGGATAAAACCACTCTTAATAACCAAAACACGGAGCAGAACCAAAGTTCTGTCCACTATTATTAATTATTAAATTATACCAATGTCAAAAGCATTAAAATTTATGACATTTGCTCTATTCATTGAGAATAAAGGTATTTCTAACGAAGTATTTGAAGCAAAGTCAGCAGATGAAAAAGTTGCTCTATTAAAAGAGCATACACTAGGGCAAGAAGCCTACATCAAATCTATTGAGGAGGATGTGAACACGAAAGTTTCTAAAGAAGAAATTTCTGAAATGAAGAAAGAACTAGAAGTAGTTCGTAGCAGAGAAAACAAAGCCTTAACAGAAGCAGTTTCTAAGCAAGGTTTGGCAATTACTAAATTGCTTGATAATATGAAAGGAGCAGGTTCGCAGGTTATGCAAAATGCAACATCTCAAATCAAATCTTTCATATCTGATAACATTGAAAAAATCAATGAAATCAAAAATGCAGGTCACGGATTTGTAGAGATGGAAGTGAAGGCAGTAGGAGATATTACAACCGGTTCAGCAACTAATCCGGATGGAGTTCCTGCACTTATTGGAGTTCAAACTGCACCTCCTTCTAATGTGAATTTCAGAAATGTAATTGTTGACCAAGTAGTTAATTCGTTTAACACTAATCAAGCAGTTTACGCATATACTGAAACCACTCCGAAAGATGGTGATTTTGCTTTTGTAGCAGAAGGAGGAACAAAGCCTCAGATTGACTTCAAAGTTGAAACACGTTATGCAGAGCCTTGCAAAATTGCTGCACACGAAATCTTAACAGAAGAAAGTGTTAAGGATATACCAAATTTACAGTCTATTGCTACGAATTTCCTAAGAGCGAAGCACGACCTTAAACGTCAGAATGGTTTGTTATTTGGAACGGGAGTTGCACCACAATGTAAAGGAGCAACATTATACGGTAGAGTATTTTCAGCAGGCGCAATGGCTTTGACTGTCACTAACACCAACTTTATGGATGTTGTGAATGCTTGTATTACTGATATTTGGACAACTCACAACTACCAAGATGAGATGAACTATTTAGCGAATATCGTAATGATAAATCCGGTAGATTTTTTCACAGAGTTAGTTTCTGCTAAAGATTTACAAGGACTTCCATTATACCCAAGTGCATCACTATTTAACAGAGTTGCAATAGGTGGAGTAACAATTTTACCAATGGAGGATATTCCTGCAGGAAAAATATTTGTTGCGGATATGTCTAAGTACAATGTTTCTAATTATGTAGGTTATACTGTAAGAATAGGATTTATAAATGACCAATTCATTACTAACAAATTCACGATTGTTGGGGAGTCTAGATTCCACGCATACGTTAAGAAGTTAGATGAGCAGGCATTTATATATGACGATATTGCTACAATCAAGACTGCAATAACTAAAGTATAAGTACTATGGCAAAGAAGAAAACAGAAATAGCATCAAGCGCAGCAACAATAACTACCAAATCAGTATCTACTAAAAAGGTAACTGAGGAGAAAAATGCAAAGATGTCTGTAAACGGAATGGTAGAGGTTGTTGTGAAATTAGCGAAGTTTGGAACGTACAAAAAAGGGGATGTTATCGTAATGCACGAAACAACTGCTAAAGCGTGTGTGAAGAATCAAGCGGTAACATATAAGTAAATATAAAAAAGGTTAGGATATGGGTATGATTTTAAACATAAGTGACTTTGAAGCCGGCAGGACTAGGATTGCATTAAATCCGATTCAAGAGGTTGGATTGGGTGAGTATATTAATACAGTCGAAAACGAGTATTTGCCTAAGTTGTTTGGTAAGGAATTGTATGATTTATTTGTAGCAGATTGGAACTCCGTACCTATTGGAGTTCCTACTGCTGCAAGATTTGTAGTTGTATATGAGAAATTTGTATTCCAAAATGAAAGCGTAATGTTGCAGTCAGAAGGAATGAAGGAGATGTTAAAAGATTTCGTTTATTACTTGTTTCTTAGAGATGTTGTTACACGTTCTTCAACTGTAGGACTTGAAAAAGTTATAGGAGAGAACTCGGAAAGCGTTAGCGCAATCCAACACGATGTTACATCACGTTATAACGAAGGAGTAGATACTTTTCATACAATACAGTATTATATGAAGACTTATGATAGTACTACATATCCGGAATATAAAGGAGTGAAGTTGAATTTTGCAAGTATATACTAATGGAAAGTAACTTAGTTGACATAGTAAGAAACATAATTAACAGTATTGACTTAACAATACCGGTGAAATCTATTGTTGGAACGAAAGTTTATCTATGCACAACTATGCACATTACCATTGGTAAAATTGTAAAAGATGTCTATGGAAATGAGTATAAGGTTATTAATTTTTCATTCAACGAATGGATTGAAGTAGAGCCTTATAATCACGACATTCCATTTAAAGGCAGTAGTGTAATTGCACCGTCTATTCTATTCCTTCACGGAACACCATCAAGTACTAATAACGAGTATTTAGTAGTGAGCCAAAGGACTATGAATAAAACACCTTTTATTTGGTTGTTAGTTTCCTATGAGTATGAAAACCTTCCATTAGATTCGTCTTTATTGGCTAGTTATAGCGTAAGGTTATTCTTTATGGATTGGGCAGATACTCCAAAGTGGACAAATGACAATCACAACAATCTAGTTATAAAACCGATGGAGAACCTTTCTAAGGCATTTATTAATGTCATAGAGAACGATTACACCTTTAAGCGGTTAAACGGCTTTAGAAGAAGCCCTAGACCTAGATTTGGGGTTGAATTGACCAATAAAGGGAGTGACAAAACAATTATAAACGAAGATTTAAGCGGAATAGACCTTTCCTTGACCTTAGAAATATATGATACAAGTATATGTTGCTAATTATTAATTAATAAAAAAATAGAAAAAATGAGTTCAATTATATGTTCCTGCGGAAATCCAACAATGCCCAATTTAGGCAGACCGGATTGCGTAATAGAAATGAAGGCTCTCGCCTTTCCAATCATAGTGCCAAGATACAAGGCAGATGGTGTAACGAGAAACAGTATAGACTTAACTTCTGCAACATTAGGAGCAGATATTAAGGCATTAATTTTAAGTTCAACGGCTTTGTTAAGCAGAATTTATCCTTTTCCAAGATGTGAGAATATCACGTTTGAAAGAACGGATACTGTTTATGAAACTGCTCCAAGTACTAGAAAGTACAAGATAAACGGAGTAGGAGGTGTAAGAACATTCAAATTTGAAACGTGGGGTAAAGATGCAGTACATCAAATACTTCGTGAATTAAAGAAGATTGGTTGTTCTGATGTTGACTTTTACTTGACAGATGTAGGTGGTTCACTTTGGGGTATTAAGGACAAAGAAACAGATACGATAATGCGTGGTTATGAAATGGCTACAGAAACGTATGATTCTTTCAAAGAATATGCTACAGATACAACTACTCAGAAAGCAATGATTTCTTGGGATTTGAATAACAATGAGTGCGAAGAAAATTCTTATGCAATTACTGCAGAGGAATTAGGTTATTCTGCAAATTCATTAAGAGCAAACATAAGCGGTTCGCAAGTTGTAACTCCTTTAACGAACACCACTTTAACAAGTGAGGTTATTACCGGATTTGGAACTGCTGCAGACCGTGACCACGTAATAGGATTACTTACTGCAAATTTCACTGTTGAAAATACAGATGTTCCTGCAGGTGATATAATTATTCCTACTATTGTGGAAAATCCGGATGGAACGTACACTATAACTACTTCTGCTATGACGGCAGGAGAAGCGTATAAAGTTACCGTTATAAATGCTGCAGGTTACGATGTTGCAAACGGTACTTTTACGGCAGTTTAAGTAGTATATGAAAGTTATATTCTTAGGTGAAGAAAGATTTAACGCTGATTGGTTGAAGTCCGTAACAGAAAACCAAGCAGTCAAATATCTTAAAGCAGGTCATAAAGAAGGACAGATTCGAAACGCTTGGAAACAAGCAAACGGATTAAGTGTTCCAAAGTATGATTCTACTAAAAAACCAAAAGGAAAGAGCAGTAAGTAATTTGGTTAATTACTTGTTTTATTGGAAAGGGAATTGTTTAATCGCAGTTCCCTTTTTTTTTAAATATAATAAATGTGGGGAGCAATAGATAGAATCATTAATAACGCCAAATCTTTAAACGAAAAGGATGCTTGGCTCTTTGTTATAGACAAGGAGGTAAAGGATGAGATTATAAGGCTGAATACGCAGGAGCAATTATTTGATGAAGGGATAGATTCATTAAATAGGACTTTAGGTGATTATACGCCTTATACGGTTGTTTTAAAGAAAGCAAAAGGACAAAGAACAGACCACATAACTTTGAAAGATACCGGAGCATTTTACAACTCGTTTAAAGTTCAAGTAACAAGCACCGGCATAATTATACAAGCGGATGATTCTAGTATTTATGATATACCTTTAACCAAGAGTTTTGGCTTAGATATTTTAGGTTTAACGAATGATAATATCCTATGGTTATTCGATTATTTAGATGAAAATTACAACAAGTATGTCAGAAAAAAATTATTTCAATAGCATAAAGGATATTATACTTTGGAATTGGTGGGAAGTTCAAACGGGAAATTTAGAATTTACCCGTAAAGATTTAAGCAAAGGTTCTGCTAAAGAAGATGAAGAAGCATTTGAAAGGATTAATGACAGTTACATAAATGAGTTTGGAATTGATGAAACTCAAAAAGAAATTATAGAAATGCAACGAAGGATTGCAATTCTACAGTGTGACTTTGTTATTGACGAAAACAGATTTGTTTTAAATGAAATCAGTAGGCTGCAAAAGGATATAATGGATTTACTGACCAATAAAAGCAAAGGTGATAGAGATGGTTTAGTTATTCATTTAGAAAAATGGTTAGGATTTAGGATTAACGAAAAGGAGATTACGGCAAATAAGTTTTATAAGATTGTCAGAGAGTTTGAAAAAGAGCAGGAAGCAATGAGAAAGGCACATTCATAGGGTAGTTTAAGGGTGGTTAAAGCTACCCTTTAGCAACTAGAGTAAGATAAGAGTAAGAGTAAGATAAGATAAGAGTAAGATACTACGCTAAAATAAAAAAAATGGCTAAGAAAAAAATAACCAAAGCGGATATAGCACCAAAGGGCATATTTGGAAACATAACAGACGGAGCAAAAGAAGCTAAAGTTCAAATTGACTTGTTGACTCAATCGGTTAAGATTTTAAAGACTAACGCCAAAAATATAAAGCAGTCAATGTCTACTCAAAAAGTAGGCAACACAAAAGGGCAAAAAGATTTTAATGAAGCGCAAAAAAGAGCCAATCAAACTGCACAAGCTAAATTAAAAATAGATAAACAACTTTTAATTCAAAAGGAAAAGTTAGCACTAGCACAAAGAAATCAGAACGCCCAAATTAAGCAACAAGTAGGTCTACAGAAAGCAGAGATTGGAAGTTTAAACCAACTGCGTGAGAAGAATAAAAAATTAGCTATTGAGAAAGGAAAGGTAAATAGACTTACAAAAGAAGGAGCCAACAGAATTAAGCAAATAAACGCTGAATTAAATAAGAACAACTTAATCCTGCAAAAGAATGCGTCTGCTATGGGTAAGCAGAAAATGAACATTGGAAACTACGGTAGTGCCATTGGGAAACTTGGAAGTATGTTAGGCAGGTTAGGAGGTGCATTTCTTGTTTTTAGATTAATAAAAGGAGCGTTTTCTGTAGTAAAAGACTTTGAGCAATCACAAGCTAATCTTGCATCTGTATTAGGTGTAAATGTAGATGAGATGGCAGCCTTAACAGAACAAGCCAAATTGCTTGGGGCAACTACAACATTTACTGCATCACAAGTAGCAGAATTACAACTTGAATTTGCCAAATTGGGATTCTCGCAGCCCGAGATAGAAGGAATGACTACTGCTACATTAGCATTAGCAGAAGCAACCGGAACAGAATTAGGAGAAGCAGCATCTGTAGTAGGTGCAACAATGAGAGGGTTTGGTTTAGATGTTACTCAAACGCAAAGAGTAACTGATGTAATGGCTAAGTCATTTAGCAGTTCATCTTTAGATATGACTAAATTTAGTACTGCAATGGCATCAGTAGCACCGGTAGCAAATTTAGCCGGTGTAAGTTTAGAAAAGACTACTGCATTAATTGGAACTTTAACTGATAGAGGTTTAGATGCTAGTACTGCAGGAACGGGGTTGAGGAATATGTTTTTAAGGTCAAATAAGGCAGGTTTAACATTTGACCAAGCACTAAACCAAATAAAAAACTCTACAGACCAAACGGCAGCATCAATGAAGCTATTTGGTACGAGGGGAGCAACATTAGGAGCAATTTTAGCAAACACTCAGGAAGATGTTGATTCGCTTACATTAAAGCTATTGGATAGTGAAGGAGCAGCACAAAAAATGGCAGATACTCAAAGAGATACTTTAGGAGGTTCTATAAAGTTACTCCAATCTGCTTGGGAAGGTTTGATTTTAAAGTTTGAAGAAGGAACGGGAACATTCGGATTTTTAAAGGATGCTATTGCATTTTTAGCGGATAATCTAGAAGATATTGTCAAGTGGTTTGTGATTTTAGGAACGGCTTTAGGAATGTATGCTTTAATCACTAAGACAACTAAGGCTTTTAGGGCTTTGAATGTTGCTATGAAGGCAAACCCTTATATTTTAATTGCATCACTTTTAGCAGGTATTGTAGTAGCTTTAAAAATGTACACAGATGAAATGAGTACTGCTGAAAGAATAACACAAAATTTTGCAGATATACAAGAAGAAGCGAACAAGGCAACAGTAAAACAAAAGTCAGAATTAGGTTTATTGCTGAACATTGCAAGAGATAAAAACATAAGTGATGGAGATAGAATTGAAGCAATAGAAAGACTTAATGAACTTTCTCCCGAATTTTTGGGTAATCTAACATTAGAAAACATTGCAACAGAAGAGGGTGTAACTGCCATAAATAATTATGTAGCAGCACTAGGAAGAAAGGCAGAAGCAGAAGCAATAGCGAACAAAAGAGCGAAATTATCTGATGAACTTTTAGATGCTGAACAAAGTTCATTAGCAGACAATGTTGGATTTTTTGAGGGAATTGGACAAGCAATAAATCTAGCTACGGGAACGGGTGGCGTTATGGTAGGTAGTGAAGGTTTAGTAAACAGAAACGCTAAAATTAATAGTATTCAAGAACAAATAGACGCTTTAGATGAACTTACTAAGGCTAAACTATTAGCCGGTGAAATAGATGCAGAAGATTTATCCGGAGGAGGAGGAGGAGGAGGAGGAGGAGGAGGAGGAGCAAAAACACCAAGAGTAGAAAAAGAAATTAGTCTTTTAAGAGCGAGAGAAGATGCAGAAATAAAATTAATTGAAAACGCAGAAGAAAGAGATATAAAAGCAAGAAACAAAAGTTTCGATAGGTTAAAAGAAGATACAGAAGCAAAAAAGACTAATAAAGAGGATTATGATAAGTGGTTAATTGTGCAAAAGGAATTACTGGAGTCAGACCTTGATGCTATAGATGCCAAGCACGAAAAAATAAGAACAGACAAAGAAAAGAAAGATAGAGATGATGAAATAAAAGGAAAAACAGAAGCATATCAAAAAGCAGAAAATGACAAGTTATTAGT
>Ga0210003_1002667_pt1 | contig 14878 bp, 13 predicted proteins | sample LantaG_FD_182804 | JGI IMG/M metagenome (GOLD analysis project Ga0210003, IMG submission 182804) | Deep subsurface microbial communities from Baltic Sea to uncover new lineages of life (NeLLi) - Landsort_02402 metaG (SPAdes) (version 2) | ecosystem: Environmental > Aquatic > Marine > Oceanic >... | reverse complement strand
TCCCCTTCCCGCTCTTCCCGCTCCCCGTCCCCTCCGGCGATAAAGCGCCCGCCGCTCCCGTGCCTGCAGGTCATCGTCAACCCCAACGCCGACGACGCCGCCTTCAACCTCCTCTCCTCGTGCCACAACCGCGACGGCATCGACGTGCTGGAGGTGCGGCGGTCGTCCGACGAGGCACTGGAGGAGCTCGCGAAGGTGCTGCTGGGCCGCAGCCGCGGAGGAGAAGGAGGCCGAGAAGGGGAAGAAGGTTTGGAAGAAGAAGGCATGAAGAAGGGAGGGGCGGCGTCGGCGGCGACTGCGGCCGTCGCGGCAGACGCCTCGACCGGCGGCGCCGCCACCGCCGCTCCGCCGCCGCCGCCTCCGCCTCCGAACGCCCTCTCCGCCGCTCAGCGCCCCCCCCTCGGCGCCAGAGACGCGTCGCCGCCCCCCGCCCCCTCGGAGCTCGAGCGCGGGGTCGCCCCGGCCAGGGAGGCGCTCGCCGCGGCGGGGGCCAAGGCGCCGGCGGGGGGCCCTCCCTCTCTCGCTGCCGCCTTCCGCCCGCCGCCGGTCGCGCCGGCCTCTGCCTTCGTCGCACCTTTCGTCGCACCTTTCGTCGCGGGGTCCGTCGCGGCTGGCGCGCCGGTCGCGCCGCCCGTCGTCGCTCCCGTCGCGGCCGCGTTTGATTCCGCGCCGCCGCTCTCCGACGAGGGCGACGAGGAAGCAGCAGGAAAGGAAGAAGAGGGAGGCGGCGGCAAAGCCTTGACTCCTGCTGCTGCTGCTGCTGCTGCTTTCGGAGCTGCGGCGACGACGGCGCTCCCGGCGAGGATACGCCTCACCTGCACGAGCGAGCCCGGGGACGACGAGGACGACGACGACGACGACGAAGAATCCTGCAGTGGAAGCGACGGCGAGAAAGGCGGCGGCCAAGGGGCCTCTTTCTGCAGGGACGGAGAGCATTAATTTTTTCGGACTTTCGCTTTTGGAATAACTCGGATATGAAAACTTGCACGCACTGACAAATAAAGAACCAAAGTTAGGTGTCGATTTTACAGAGAGGGCAAGTGAGGAAGTTTTTTTTCCCCCTGAACCTCTATTCGACGTTGCGCCTCTTGCTGCTTCTCTTCGCGTCGTCGCCGTTTCCGTTCTCATTCTTTTCCTCGAGAACGGCAGGAGCGCAAGCTCCGGGAGGAGAAGCACGCATCGAGCGGCTCCCGCTGCGGCGGAGACTGGAGCTGCTCCTCTCGCCCTTTTCGTCTTCAGAAGCAGAGGGCGACGAAGAAGAAGAGGACGACGACGACGACGACGAAGAACTGCTCGCGCTTGCGCCGTCGAGGCCCCTCCCCGCGGCCGCCTCGGCTCCCCTGGCCAGCTCCGGCCTCTTTTGCCGCAGCTCCCGCAGCCACTTACGCGCCATTTGCGGCCTGCCGTGCGCCGCGAGCGGCCAGACGCGCGCGAAGTTGCTCGAGCAGCAGTAGTTTTGCGTGACGGCGACGCAGCATTGCGGCGGCGGAGATCTCTCTCTCTCTCCGCCGCCTCCTTCGCCGCAGCTGGCGCCGCCAGAGTCGCCGCCGTCGCAGTTGATGACCGCGTGCCACCACCCCCCGGGGACGACGACGGTCTCCCCCGGGCGCTGGACGATCTCGATCGGCGGGGCCCAGGGCCAGGGCGCGAGAGAGCCGGGGCCCCCGCCGCCGGCGTCGACGTCGGCGGCGCGGCCCCCTCCTCGGCGCTGGCACCTCTCCCTGATCCTCGGCAGCACCTTGCCAAACCAGTCCGCGGCCTCCCTCCCGACTCCGGGGATCCTCGGCCCGACAACGGCCTCCCTGGGCACCCCGGGAGGGAACAGTGCCCACCTCTTGGCTCCTCCGGACAGCAGAGAGTTCCAGGCCGAGGTGCCAAGGGGGTCGACATGGGGCGCGCTGCCGCTCCGCGGCGGCCCCGCGACGAGCCAGCGGTGCGGCGGCCTCCTGCGAGGTCCGGCGAGGGAGAGGAGGTCCTCTGCGAAGGGTTCTGGGACGGAGTAGTCCTCTGACAGAGGGGGCAAAGGGGGAGAAGGGTTCGAGCTCGAGGGCAGAGGGCGGGGCCGCGACGGCGACGTGGTCTTCTTCTTCTCCTTCCTCTCTCGCCGCCGCCGCTGCCTCTGCCGGCGCCGCCTGCGCTCTTCGTTCTCGCCCTCGCTGCTGCTCTCGCTGCTGTTGCTCTCGCTGCTGCTCTCTTCCCCACTCGCGAAGCCCGAGTCGAAGACGTAGAGCGGCGAGTCGTCGACGATCCCGTGCCGCGGGTCGCGGCAGTAGCGTGCAAAGTCGGCGACGGAGAGATAAACGCCGCGGCCGTCGTCGTCGGTGCCGACTTTCAGCTTCTTCTCCTTCTTCCTCCCTCGCTCGTAGCGTCTCACGAGGGCCTCAAGGCCGCTCTTCTCGCTGTCAGCATCGACCCAGGACCTTGGGCCGCCCTCGAGGGCCGGCCAGGAGGCGACGGCCGAGCGGGAGAGCACGCAGGGGATCCTCGGCGCCTCGAAGAGCGCGGCAAAGGAGGAGGGCGCAAGTGCCGAGAGGTCGAGCCGAGGGACGTCGTCGACGACCCCATCGAGCGACGTCGGGTCTTCCTCGAAGCTGCGCCTCGTTTTTCCTTTGTCGTGGTAGCGCTCGCGGGTCCAATTTCCTCGCGAGACCGAGAGCTCGGAGCGCGCGGCGCGCTTGGCGGCGCGGATGCGGCGCTGGTAGCGGAGGTCTGGCGACGATTGAAGCGTTGTCGGCGACGGAAGAGCATCGGCGTCCATCGCCGCTGGCTCCTTGCCTGCTGCGGATGCAGCAGCAACGCTTCTGCCTCCCTGGAGGCAGCAGTCGTTTTCCTGGAGGGGCGGAGGAGGACGGCACATGGTGTACGTGTGCCCCGTGCTCTCTCCGTTTGTTTTCCGGCGCACGAAGGCGAGAAAAAGACTACTGGAAAAAAATAAACCCGGCTGGCACTGCTCGGTCCAAGCGGGCTCCCGGGTCACCCCACCGCTCACCCAGCTCCATGAGTTGAATCCCCCTCAGGCGCACGCGGCGCCTCTCACGAAATGTTTTACACTCACAAGAGAAAAGAAGCTTGGGGACAAATGAATGAAATGCAGTTGAAAATAATTTCCCGATCTTTGGAGTTTCGTCGCGAGGCTTTCTATAAAAAAAATGATAATTTGCTTCTCCCCCCTCTTTCTCCCGCCAGCCACAGCCCCCGCGACGCCGGCCCCGACCCCGAGAAGGCATCTACGCCTTCTCAAAGTACTGCTGCAGCAGCTTCGCCCCCGTCACCATGCAGAGCGTTTGCCAAACTCCGAGGAACATCCTCGGCACCACCCCTTTGAACAGCCCGCTCGGGCCCTGCTCTTTGACCACCATCCGGAAGATTCCCAGGATCGATAAGTGGGACTGGCCGGCGTTGGCCCTGGCCTGGGCCTCGATACGGGCCAGCTCTATTTTTTTGATAGTTTTTTTTGTAGTTTTGAGTTTTGGGAGAAGAAGGGGGACACAAAGAGAGGTGAGAAGTTTTTTCCGTTTCTGCTGGCGTCGCTTCTCCTCTCTGATTTCTTTCTTCTTCTGTCTCAACTCTCATTCTCTCTCTCTCTCTCCAACTCACCGATGGGGTGGTTCCAGCATGCCAGCACTCCTCCGACGATTCCGGCCCCGACCTCCTGCGGTTTCGTCAGCTTTGCCCTGGGGTCGTTGTAAAATAATTTACCGGTTTGCGACCGAGCCCACTCTGTAAAGCCTGTTTTGAAGTTATATTTTCCCCCGAGTTTTTTTCTTTTTCTTTTTCGTGAGTTCCGCTCTCTCTCGAGCCATTCTCTCTCCCTCCCCCCCTCTCTCTTTTCTGTCTGTTCCGCTGCACCCTCAGATCGAGCTGTGAGCCCTGGAAAAAAAGAAGGAAAGGGGCCAGCTCTCCTCGCTCTCTCTCAAGCTCGGAGGTCGAGAGAGAGAGAAGTTGAAAAGAAATAGTTTCTAGTCTCTCACCTTGTCTGCTCGCCCAGTTGGTGATCTGCCTCAGGGCGATCGCAGAACCGCCCGGGTAGAAGCCCTTGACGCCGTGAGCCTTGTACGTCCTCTTGATGACGGAGACGGCACTGTTTTTTTTGTTGTTGTGTTTTTGGAAGAGTTGCAGCGGAAATGTGAGTTTTTCTTCTTCTCTTTTCCTCCCTCCTCTCTCGGAAACGTCGAAAAAGAAGAAAAAAGTTGCTCTCACCCGGAGTCCGAGCCGGGCTTCGAAGTCACCGCGGCCGTCACCAGGAACGTCATCGGGGCCATGACGACCGTCTGACACGCGCCGCCGCCGGCTCCGGCGAGGGTGCCGGCGAGACCTGAAAGGGAAGGGGGAAAGGTTTGATTTGAGTTTTGAGTTTTTTTGTTTTTTTTCTTCATCGTCGGCGCTCAGAAAAAGTTCCAAAAACAAAAAATCGAACAAACAAGGCGCACGCAAACGGGAATCGGACAGCCTATTTGAAAACAGCGGCCCTCTCCAATAAAGAGAGAGCGCCTTCAGTTTCAACGAGGAATGGCTGGATATAATTTTTCTCGTCATCTTCCGATTTTCGCTTTTGCCGGTGTCGGCACAACGTGGCAGGGGTCGAGCGAGAGAAAAAGGCGCGGCAAGCACTTCCTCCCGTTCTCTGTCCCCTCGCCCTTTCCTCCCCCTTTTCTCTCTCTGCACCGCCATCAGTCACGCACCCGGGCTCACGTGCGCCTTCTCCAAGACCCCCAGCAGCGACTCCTTCGACCACATCAGGATCAGCCCCTTCGAGGCGGACTCGACCATCTTCGCGCCCGTCCCCGCCCAGAAGGCGGGGACCCCCCCCGACTTGTAGATGTCGCGGACGGCGTCGAGGGTGCCCGTGCCCCTGTTGCGGCCCAGGTAGGTCTTCCAGACCTTTTTTTTTTTTTTTTTTTTTTTTTTTTTTTTTCAGTGTGGGCGTCAGAGGGCGCGCGCGCGCGAGAGAGAGGTTGGGTTGGGAGAGCGCGGGGAGGAGGGTGAGAGACGGAAAGAGGAGCCCCTCGGCGGCGGTCGAGGTTGAAACGAGGGCGGCAGAGAAAAACCAAAAGCAAAAAAATGTTGCCCTTGTCGTCCCGATTCCGACGCCTTGCTCGACCCCATCCCTTCCATTCACTTTACCTCGAGAGGCATTCCGAGGGAAGCTGCCTCGAAGCACTGGAGCCCGGGGCCCAACGCGGCGTTCAGCCACGAGGGGGCGCCTGCCAACTCGACGGCAGCGGCGGCGACGATTCTATGGTTTGCCGGAGCGAACTCGTTGGCTCTCAACGCCGTCTTCGACGTCGCATTGTTTTCCGAGGATGAGGAGGAGAAGGACGCCACGGCGTGCCTCGCCAGCGGCGGCAGCAGGCAGCTCGCGTCGGGGAGCATCGGAACGCGAGAGAACGAGAGAAAGAGCAGAGAATGAGAGAAAAGTGAATGATTCTCCGGAGATTGTTTCTCCGCGCGAGCAAATGTTGCATCTTTATTTTTCGGCACGCTCGCGACGAGCAAGAACCGTCTTTCGCTCTTGCACATTTCCCTCCCCTCTTGCATGCTACCCAACCTCCCTTCGTCCTCATCACCGGAACAGGAACCCCGTTCGTTCGTGCGCGAGATGGCCAGGCCAGCCGCGACGGCGGCGATCCTTAGCGCCGGAGTCTGGCTGGCACTGCTCTTGCTCGTGTTCGCCGGAAGCGGCGTGAGTGTCTGATGCCTTGCTTTGTTTCCTCCTTTCCCAACTGCGGCAACTCGCTTCCTCGGAATCCGCTCGCACGGGTCAAAGCTCCCTCAATTGAAGTTTCTCTCCACACAGAAAGATAGATAGATAGATAGATAGAGGACAAACGAGAACGAAGAGGCTCCGCGCGTCGTTTGTTCCCTCTCTGCCGAAGAGAGAGAGCCTTCGACCAATTGTCCCTCTCACGCTCGCTTCGACCTCCTCCGACCTCCTTTGGCCCTCTCTCTCTCTCTCTCTTTTAAAAAAAACCAGGCCCCTCCTCCCTCCCCCGCCGCCGCAGCCGCCATCCCGGACGACGGTCCCAACTCCCTCTACCCGCCCATGCCCGCCTGCCCCTTGGCCTGCGACGCAGCGAGGCCTCCTCCCGGGCTCACGGTGCCGTTCGACACCAAGCACGCGACGGGCAGCGACGACCTCCCGTTGTCTGACGCCCTGCTCTCCGCTCCGAGCCCCTCGGCGGGCCCGGGACCCCGCGCCGCGGCCCCGGAGCAGGTCAAGGTGCAGCTGGCGGTCGATGGGGGAGTTGTCGTCAGCTGGGTCACGGGCGAGGCCGCCGTCGGGAGGGCCTCCGGCCTCAGGCGGCAGCTCGAGGCCTCCAAGCCGCCGCCGCCGTCGGTGGTGCAATTCGGGAGCAGCCCCGAAACGCTCGACCGGGACGCGACCGCTCCCTCCGACCCGCTCGTCGTCCCGGGCTCTCCCGACGGGGGCGCGGACGGTGCCGTCGACGGGCTGCTGCCCCCCGGGGGCGGCAACAGCAAGACGAAGGGCGGCAGCGGCAGCGGCGGCGGCGGAAGCGGCCGCCCTTCGTCGCCGCTGCCGCCGCAGCCGCGGCGCTACCTCCAGTCCTACCCCTCGCATCAGGCCGGCCGAGGGACTCACTCGTATCTTTCAGGCTGGAACCACCACGTCTTGCTCCGCTCCCCCTCGCAGATCACTCCAGGGGAGAGGGTGTACTACAGGGTCGGGTCCGGGCCGGAGGCAGATGAGGAAGGAGGCGGCGGCTGGTCGGAGGTGCGGAGCTTTGTGGCGCCGCCGAGGAGCGCCGCCGCCGTCGCCGCCGAGGCGAGGGCGAGAGCAAGAGGAGGCGCCAAGGACCAGAAGGGGGAGGCCGCCGCCGCCGCCGCGACCCCCTCCTCTTCCCCCTTCCCACTGATGCTCTCGTTCATCGGCGACCTGGGCACCACGGAGAACTCGACCTCGACGCTCAGACATGTCGCGGCCACGGGCAAGGGGGGAGGGGAGGCGGGCGCAGAACCCGACGGCGAGCCTCCCTCCGCCGCGCTCTTCGTCGTCGGCGACCTCGTCTACGCCGACAACTACGCCCCCGACGGAGGCCCTCGCGACTTCACCCGGCGCGGAGAGAACGCCACCTTCCAGCCCCGGTGGGACGCCTGGGGCCGGATGGTCTCGGCGTTGGGGTTCGCGGAGCTACCCGTCGCCGCGATTGTCGGCAACCACGACGTCGAGGCTGACGGCGAGGGGAACAGGGCGTACAAGAGCTTCCTGTCGCGCTTCGAGCAGGCCGCTGCCGGCATCGATGCATCCTCTTCTTCGACTGCTTCTTCTTCCCCTGCTTCTTCTTCCCCTGCTTCTTCTTCTTCTTCTTCTTCTTCTTCTTCTTCTCCTTCTGCGGCTCCTCCAGTTTCCCTCGAGGACCCGACGCTGTGGGTCAAAGACATCGGTCCCGCGAGGGTCGTCGGCCTCAACACGTACGCCCCGTACCACCCGGGCTCGACCCAGAAAAGGTGGCTCGAGCGCGCCCTGAGGATTCCCCCCGAGGTGCGCAACTCCACGACTCCGTGGCTCGTCGTGCTGATGCACGCGCCGTGGTACACCAGCTACGCCACGCACTACCGCGAGGTCGAGTGCATGCGGGCGAGCCTGGAGCCGATGTTTGCCCGCGCGGGCGTCGACGTGGTCGTCTCGGGGCACGTCCACGCCTACGAGCGCACCTCCCGCGTCCTCGACCATTCCCCCTCCCCCTGCGGCCCCGTGCACATCACGATAGGGGACGGCGGGAACGCGGAAAGGCTGTACACGACGTTCGCTGACGGGTGGGGCGTCCCGGAGGCGAAGAGAGCGAGAGCCTGCCCCTCCAAGAGGTCGGGCGACGAGTGCGCGGCCAAGGCGCCGGGGCCCTACTGTTACTCCGAACAGCCCCCGTGGTCCGCCTTCCGCGAGCCGAGCTTCGGGCACGGCACGCTGGCCTTCGAGAGCGCTGAGAAGGCGACGTGGAGGTGGCACCGCAACCAGGACGGGGAGCGGGTCGTGTCGGACGAGTTTGCGATTTTGAGGGGAGCGGCGACGTGCGCGGGCTTTGTCGACGGCGGGGAGTGAAAGAAGAAAATCTTTCTAAACTCTTCTTTCGCTTTCGTCTTTTTTTGGTATTTTTCGTATGGAAGTATTATTTTGTAGAAGAAGGAAAAAGAGAGCGTAAAATATTGGGAAAGGAGGGAGGGAGGGAGGGAGGTGCGCCGTAGAATATCGTCCGGTGGTTTTTTTCCGGTGGGGTTTTGAGTTTCTTCAGTTTTTTTGTCAAACCTTTTCCCGGCGAGTCACCCTTGTCGTCACTTTTTTCTTTCCTTCGGCATCATTTCTCTCGAAATCGTCGAGAGAGAGGAACTGGGCATTGGAACGAGACCTCTATTTTATCCTTCCTGTGGCTGCGTAGCGGCGCTCTGTCCTTGTGGCATTGCCATGGAGAGCGCGGGCAAAGACGATGGTGTCGTCACTGGTGACGTCGCTCGATCGACACCTTTGTCGCCACCGCCGGCCTCGACACCTCCCTCTCCGCCGCCGCCGCCGTCTCCTCCCCCCCTTCCCGTCCGCGACGCCCCCTGGTGGCGCGCCAGGGGCTTTCCGGGGCCCGTCGGGCTTGACAACCTCAGCCTATGGCGCGCCATCACCTTCTCGTGGGCCTCCCCCCTGATCGAGCGGGGCGCGAAGGGCCAATTCACCGAGGAGACCGCCGAGGCCTTTCTGGCCTCGAGCGACGACGCCGCCGTGCGCGCCGCGGCGTTTCAGCAGGCTTACGACAGGGCCAAGAGCGCGGGCCACTCGGGCAAGCTCGTGCACCGCGCGCTGCTGTCGCTGCACTGGCGGGCAATGCTGCTGCAGACGCTGTGGCTGGTCGCCGAGAGCGGCACCAGGATCGGGTCGGCGCTCTCGCTGCGGTCGCTGCTGGTGTGGCTGAGCTCGCCCGAGCGCGACACGTCCGGCAGATCGCTGCGGGAGGGGTGGGCGCGGGCTTCGGCGCTGGTTTTCTGCACCCTGGCCTTTCTCGTGATCCACCACCAGCTGTTCTGGACCGGGATGCACACCGGGTGAGTTTTTGGTTTTTTCTTTTTTTCGGGGGGGGCGAGGGAGGGAAAGGGGAAAAGAAAGAAAAGAAAGGAAAGAAACTCACTTTCTTTTTCAACTTTTTTTTTCCGCTTAAAAACAATTTCCAAAAACAAAAAAAACAGCTACCGCTCCCGCCTCGAGGTCACGTGCGCGATCCACTCCAAGCTCCTTAAGCTCTCCTCCGCGGCCCTCGCGGCCTCCGCCGAGGAAGGAGGAGGAGAAGAAAAAGGCAAGAACAGGAAGAGGGCGGGGGATGCCGTGAACCTCGCCTCGTCCGACGTCCGCCGCCTCGACGACGCGGGCGTGTTCTGGCCCTTTCTGCTCGTCGCCCCGCTCGAGCTCGTCGCGGTCTTCGCGCTGCTGGCCGCGAGGCTCGGCCCGGCCGCGGCCGCAGCGGGCTGCGCTCCCTTGATCGCTTTTGTGCCGGGGCAGGCCCTCGTCTCTCGGCGGATCGGGGCGCTGCGCGCCTCGACGGCGGCGAGGACCGACGCCCGCGCGCGCGCCGCGGCGGAGGCGGTCAACGGGGCCCTCACCGTCAAGATGCTCGCCGCAGGGGATGCCATCTTGCGGCGGCTGTTCCTGCTGCGGAGGGCAGAGGAGAGGCCGATCAGGAAGATGGCGGCGATCAGGGCGACGAACATGTCCCTATACTTCATGTCGTTCCCCGTCGCGGCGTTCCTGATGTTTGCGACCGTGGCGGCGACGAGGCCCCCGAGGGACGTCAACGGGGTCGAGCTTCCTTCCCCGCTCACGGTCCCAAACGTCTTCTACGCCCTCGCCCTCCTCCGCCTCCCAGTTCTCTACCTCGGAATCTTCTTCGTCACCGCCGTCGAGAAGGTCGCGGAGCTCGCGGCGAGCCTTAAGAGGCTTGATGCTTTCTTGGCGCTGCCGGAGCCGCCGCCGCCGGCGCACCTTCGCGGGAAGACCGCTGGCGACGACGAGTCCGACGTCGGCGAGGACGTGGCCGTGGCCTTCCGCGGGGCCGATTTCGACTGGGGGGGGCAGTGCGGAGGAGGAGCGGAAAACGCAGCAGGAGACGGAGAACTCGGCGTCTCGAGGATTTCGTTCGAGAGTGCGGGCGGCGGCGGCGTTGGCGGCGTTGGCGCCGGAGCAGCAGCGGGATCGTCCCCCTCCGTCTCCGGCCCGACGCTCAAGTCGATATCCCTCCAAGTCAAGAAGGGAGAGCTCCTGGGCATCGCCGGGCCCGTGGGGTCCGGAAAGAGCTCGCTGCTGCTCGCGCTGCTGTCGGAGCTGCTGCCCTGCCCCGTCGGCGCCGCCGGGGACGGCGCGCCGCCGGGCGGAGGCAACGGCGCCGAGGGGCCCAAGAACACGGGCCTCTTCCCGGTCGTCCGGGGCTCGCTGGCCTACTGCTCTCAGGTCCCCTGGATCCCCCCGGGCACCCTGCGCGACGCCGTCCTCTTCGGCAGCGAGTTCGACGCCGAGAGGTACGAGAGGTGCGTCGACGCCGCGGCGCTGCGCCCGGACCTGGAGGTGAGAGGTGCTGTTTTCTTTTTTTTTCTTTCCTCTTTCTTCCCTTTTTTTGCTCTCCCTCGACTCCGTTCCGTCCCTCGTTTCGCTCAACCTCTTCTCCTCTCTCTCACCTGGGGGCAGGCGCTGCCGGCCGGCGATCTCACGGAGATCGGGGAGCGCGGCGTCAACCTGAGCGGTGGCCAGCGCGCGCGCGTCGCGCTGGCGAGGGCGGCCTACGCCGACGCCGACGTGGTGCTTTTGGACGACCCGCTCTCGGCTTTGGATAGCCGCGTCGGGGCCGCCGTTTTCGAGCGGTGCATCGCGGGCTCCAATTCGACCCCGATTTCGACCGATGAGAAGCCGACCCCCGCCGGCTCGTCGCCGTCGCAGCCGCCTCCCTCCTCTCCCTCCTCCTCCTCGATGATGGCCGGGAAGACCCGCCTGCTCGTCACGCACGCGCGCCACTACCTCCCGCGGTGCGACCGCGTCGCCGTTGTCAGGAACGGCGAGATTGTGGCGCTGGGAACTCCCTCGGAGCTCGCGGGGAAAAAAGTGCCGGAGCTCGTCGCGGCGGTCAGGGAAGCTGCTGCCTCGGCCTCCGGCGGCGGCGGTGCCGGCGGAGATGTCGACGCCGCCGCCGACGCCGCTGGCGCATACAACGACGAAGAAGACGACCAGGAGGGCGCCGGAGCTGCAGTTGCCGCGATTTTTGACTCGAAGAACGACGTGGACGCGGCGGGGGAGGTGTCGGAGTGGGACGAGAGCGTCTCCCGCCCGCAGACGCCGGCGCCGCCGGCCTCGGCCGCCGGGAGCGACGCCGCTGTGGACGCCTCTGCTTCCGCTGCCCGTTCTTCTTCTTCTTCCGCTGCTGCCTTCCGCCTCCGCCGGGCTATCAGCAACAACCTGAGAGGCGGGAGCCGCGGACGAGAGGGGAAGGCATCAGAGGGAGGCGACGAAGACGGCAGGGGAAGCTCCGTCATCGCCGGCAGCACCCTCGGCCGCGGCTTTGGCTCCCTCCGTCTCGCCGCGAGCCGGAGGTTCCGCGGCGGAAGCGGCGCAAGGGACCCCGCTCTCGCCGCCGCCAGCGACGCCGCTGCTCCTCTCCCCGCCTTTGGGGAGAGGAGCAGAAAGGGCGACGGCGGCAGAAAGGATGACGGCGCGAGCAGAGACCCCGACTCGGCGAGGCGCGCGCTCGGGGCGCTTGTCAAGGCCGAGGGCCGCGCTGAGGGCGGCGTCGGCGGCCGCGTCTACGCGAGCTGGGCCGCGCGGCTGGGGAGCGGCGCGTGCGCGCTCGTCGCCGCGGGGCTGCTGGCGGGGCAGGGAGCGTACCTGTTTGCGGAGTACTGGGTTTCCATTCTCTCGCCCTCCTCTTCGGCGGCGGCTGCGGCGAGTCCTTCGGGCGAAAACCTGCGCGCGGAAATCGCCGGGCGGAAAGTTTCGCAGTCGTGCGTTTTTCGTTTTTTTTTCGTTTCCTCCTCTTTCTGTCTTTTCTTCCCGCCGCGCCTCAAAAACTCGACGCTCTCTTCTCTCGAACCAATGAATAACACGTTTTTCCCTCCAGGATCTGGCTCGAGGTCTACGGCGCCCTCACGGCCACAATCTGCCTCCTCGGCGCCGCGCGCGCGCTCGTCTTCTTCGACGCGTCAGTCAAGGCCGCCTCGAGCCTGCACTCGTCGATGGTGCGCAGCCTTGTGTCCGCACCCTTGGCCTTCTTCCACACGACGCCCGCTGGCAGGATCCTCAACCGCCTGACAAAGGACCAGGGGATCGCGGACGACTACCTGCCGAGCGTGGCGTTCGATTCCTTGCAGTCGGTCTTCATGTCGATCGGTGAGTAAGAGAGAGAGAGATTTTTTTCCCCCTGAAAGTTAAAAAAAACTGAACTCACTTTCTTTTCCCTTTCTCTTTCTCTCCTTCTCTCAAAACCGCACCTTCCTCGTCTCCAGGCGCCCTCGCCCTCCTCGTCGTCGCCGTGCCCTTCGTCGCCCCCGTCCTCCTGCCCCTGGGACTCTTCTTCGCCTATGTGCGCGCCCGCTACCTCTCGGCCTCGCGCGACGTCAAGCGCCTCGACGGCACGACGCGCTCGCCCGTGTTCGCCATGCTCGCCGAGACGCCGCGGGGGCTGCCGACGATCAGGGCGTACGCGGGCGCGGCGGCGAGGCTGGAGGGGGCGTTCAACGGGGCTGCCGGGAAAAACGTGGCATGGTGGGGCGCGTTCGTGGGGTGCGTCGTCGTTTTTGATTTTTGGATGTTTTGATTTTGACGTTTTTTTCCCTCCAGTTTTTTTCCTTTGAGGTTTTCTCGAGGGACGGGAAGGAAAAAAGAAACGGGAAAGAGGCTCACGCTGTCTCGTCTCTTCCCCCCTCTCTCTCCATCCCCCGACTCCACTTTCGCAGCTGCGCCCGCTGGGTCGGCTTCCGCATCGACGCCGCCTCCTCCGCGATGCTCATCGCCGAGACCGCGCTCGTCGTCGCGCTGCCGGCCTCGCGCGTCTCCCCTCGCCTCGCCGGCCTCGCCCTGGTCCATGCCATCTCCCTGAGCGGCTCCCTGCAGTGGGCCGTCAGGCAGACGGCGGAGTGGGAGGTGTCGATGACGAGCGTGGAGAGGATGCTGGAGCTGTGCCACCTGCCCGCCGAGGAGGACGAGGTCGGAGGGGCCGGCGCGGGGGCGGGCGGGGGAGGCGAGGGCGGCGGCGGGAAGGCGGGCGGCGCCCCCCCTCCTCCTCGAGAGCCCCCGCTGCCAGCAGACTGGCCGGCGAGCGGGTCCCTCGAGCTCGAGTCCGTGTCTGCGATCTACCGCTCGGGGCTGCCTCCCGTGCTCCGCGGCGTCTCCTTCTCCCTGCCCTCCGGGTGCCGCGCGGGCGTCGTCGGCAGGAGCGGCAGCGGCAAGAGCTCGCTCGTGCTCGCGCTGTTCCGCCTCATCCCTCTCACCGGCGGGCGAATTCTGTTGGGGGGAGTCGACATCTCTTCGATGCCCCTGGAGAGGCTGCGGTCCGCGCTGGCGGTGATCCCGCAGGACCCTTTCTTGTTCGCCGGAACCGTGCGGACGAACCTGAACCCTCTCGCCGGACTGGCCGACTGCGACGACGACGAGAGCGGCGAAACCGGCGGCGGGGAAAACGAGGGCAGCGGCAGCGGCAGGAGGCGCCGCGCCTTCCGCCGCTCCCAGTCGCAGCACAGCCACCGCCACCGCCGCCATCTCGACGACGCCGAGCTCTGGGCCGCCCTCGACGCCGTCGGCCTCAAGGCGGCCGTCAGGGCCCTGCCCGGGAGGCTCGACGCCACGGTCGCCGGCGGCGGGGAGAACCTGTCTGTGGGCCAGCGGCAGCTGCTGTGCGCCGCGCGTGCGCTGCTGCGCAGGCCCGCGCTGCTGATCGCCGACGAGGCGACGGCCAACGTCGACGCGGAGTCGGACGCCGCGATCCAGGCGGCGCTGAGGCACGGAGGCGGGGGCTTTGGGAGCGGAGGCGGAACAGGAAGTAAAGGGGGAGAGGGAGAGGGCGGCTTCGGCGTCGGCGGCGGCGTTGGCGACTGCGACGGAGGCGGAGGCTGCTTCGGCGAGGGCACGACGGTCTTGACGATCGCGCACCGCCTCGACACCGTCATGGGCTGTGACGCCGTGCTCGTGTTCGGGTCCGGGAAGCTCCTGGAAACGGGGAACCCGGCGGAGCTGGCGCGGAAGGCGGACCCTCCGGGGCCATTTGCGAGGCTCGTGGCCGCGGCGGAGAGGGCGAGGAGCGGCGGAGGAGCGGCGAACAAGCGCTGAAATGGGGCGGGGAAAGTTCTTCCGCTTCTTCTTTTTCCTTTTAGTTCTTCTTCTGTAGGCGCTCGTGATGCCGCTTTTGTTTCCTTACATTCATCACCGCTCGTCCTTCTCGCAGAGACACCGAGAGAGAGAAAAGGCGTTCCCCAGAAAAAGAGACAAAAAATCCAAAATATTTTTATTTACTTGTCGACCTCGACGGTCCCCGCCTCGACCCGCGACGCAAACGTCTTCAGCGGCGCCTTCCCCGGGCCCAGCTTCCCAACCAGCGGCAGGTTGGGCAGCTTGGGGCACCACTCGCCCTGCACAGACCCGTCCTCGAGCGAGAACGCCGTGCCGTGCGCCGGGCAGGTGATGCACTGCTTGCCGCCGACCTCGCCGACCTTGCCCTGCAGCAGGGCCGTCTTCCCGACGAGCGACAGGCCGAGGTGCGAGCACTTGTTAGAGACGGCGAAGACTTTGCCGCCGGCCTTGGCGACGAGGACCTTGTCGCCGGCGACCTCGCAGACGGCGCGCTGGCCCTGTGAACGTTTTTTTTTTTTTTTTTTCTTCCCCCCCCCCCCCCTTCGGCCTCTTCTTTTT
>Ga0210003_1002666_pt1 | contig 14888 bp, 8 predicted proteins | sample LantaG_FD_182804 | JGI IMG/M metagenome (GOLD analysis project Ga0210003, IMG submission 182804) | Deep subsurface microbial communities from Baltic Sea to uncover new lineages of life (NeLLi) - Landsort_02402 metaG (SPAdes) (version 2) | ecosystem: Environmental > Aquatic > Marine > Oceanic >... | reverse complement strand
CGGTGTCGTCTAAATCCACTTCTCCCGTCGGCAGTTTGAAGTGCTCAGGTGTCGTTGCGTAAACCTTGAACGGACAGTTGCCGTCAACAATCTCGTCAAGTCGTAACAAACGTGTGACAAAACCCCACTTATTCGGGTCGTCTCCAACCTCTCGCGGGTCCAGCAACTCGTCTATTCTTCCGTACGGGCTGTAACCGGCAATCATCACTATAAACCCGGCTTCAGCCTGTTCACCGGCGGCTTGTCCCTGTGTGCCCCACATACCCGGCATATACTCAGGCATGCTCATGCCCAGGGCCCTGTACTCGCTCATTGTCCGTTCAAAATCGAAATCCTCGTCGGCATCTTTGACTTGCTTTCTCCTGGCGCCTGCCTTGACAAAGCCGGCCCGTGAAAGCTCCACGCTCGCAACATCATTTACAAAGAAGACCGACACATTAGTCACAAACAACTGCTTGCGCTGCTTTCGCGGTATCTCTTTGATATTCTCCACGTCGCCTGAGGCAAAGGCGCTGTAAAGTCCAAGTTGCTCCGGAGTGTTCTTTCCGTTCGGCAGTTGTGCGATGATTGTCTGGTACAGAAGCGGCACAACACTACGATAAGAAAACGGCTCAAATTCCTTCTTTATCGCCTCGTCATATCCTTTGCCCTCGGTCTGGAGTTTTCTGAGCCGGCTCTCAGCTTCCTTGGTATCACTGATAATGGCAGCAACATCGCTTCGAACATTATCGCTCCTGTTATAGCTGACCTTATCAAGATTGGTCTTCGCAAAGCTCATAATTGAGACCAGCAGCAACAGACAGGCCGCAGCCGTGAAGTACTTTGCCTTGCCGGCCCAGGCCACCGAGCGAGCGACGTTTCGAGGCAGCAGGTTGCTTTCTATGTTTGCCAGTCCCAACGCTTGCAGACCGAGCCCGTAAACAACGCCGAAGTCGGAAACATTCTCGTGGAACCTGGCCGCAGAAACACCCCGTGCTGCCGGGAGCTTCTTAAATGCATCCGGCTTTTCAACCGGTATCTGCAGGGTCTGCTGCAGATATTTGAGAAGTCCGCGCATCCTCGTCCCACCACCCAGTGCAACGACTTTGGTCAGTTTGGTGTCCGCATTGGAGCTGCTGTAGAAATTGAGTGAACGCTGGATTTCAGAGGCCAAATCCGAATACACCGGCCTCATTGCGTGGAATATCTGGCGGGCATACTTGCTCATCGGGGCCGTACGTTTTAGTTTCTCAGCCTTGTGGAAATTCAGCTTGAATGCGTTTGCTATCGCTTTGGTAAAAGCGTTACCGCCCATCGCGATACATCTCTGCCAGACCGTTGACTTTGTGCAAACAACAAGGTCCGTATTCTCGGCGCCAATATCCAGAATAATTATCGCCTGGTTATCCGACTTTTCCAGCTCAGACCGGTCGTACAGGACATAATTATACAAGGCCATCGGCGCCATCTGAACGCCGGTGACAACGATGCCCTCTGCCTTGAAATACGCCAGCAGTGAATCCACCACCTCGTTTTTGATGGCAAAGATGCCTACCTTGGTTTCCGAACCGCCGGCCTCGCCCATCAACTGCCAGTCCCACTGGACTTCGCTGATATCAAAAGGAATCTGCTGACTTGCCTCGAATTTGACAATCTCCGGAATCCGCTTCTGCTCAACAGGCGGCAGGTTCACAAATCGGGCAAAACTGTTCTGGCTGGGTACAGAAATGATTATGTCGTCTTTGCCGAGCTCATTCTGCTCCACGAAGCGACGCAGACTTATCGCAATCAGTTCGTCCCTTTCCGACTCCTTGACACCGGGCCCGCTAAGAATCTTGCCGTGAGCAACATTGTCAAACCCGATTACTTCGACACCCCCGCTTTCGGTTATGCCCAAACGCAGAGCTTTCAGTGCGTTGTTGCCTATATCTATGGCCCAAACCGTACCGAATTTTGCCGCCATGATTAACCTCCGGTGCTTATAGACCAAACCTGGCCTGAATAGCCTTGTCTGGCTGGCTCAACAACTGTAAATTATACCATATTATGAGAACCTTTGCCATAGAAACTCTTGGGTGCAAGGTCAATCAGTACGAAAGCCAGCAGATTCGGGAGCTGTTGGAGTCCCTCGGCCTTTCGCAGGTCAGCGACTACCGCCAAAAGCCCGACCTCGTCGTGGTCAACACCTGCTGTGTTACCCGTACTGCCTCAGCCAAAAGCCGCCAATGCATTCGAAAGAACCGAAAGCTCACTCCTGATGCCGTCCAGGTCGTCATCGGCTGTCTGCCGACGGCACAAACCGGTGAACTGAACAATCTTGGCGAAAACATCCATTTCATCCGTCATCAGGACGACCTGGCCGCTGCACTTAACCGCATAGTCAAGTCGCTGCCTGTCCGGTGGCTTTCGGATGCCCCGCGGCCCCAAGTTTCTCGTCCGTTCGGCTACCCATCTATTAGACCAAAAAATGAGTCTAAGGTCAAGTGTAAAAACAACTTGTCCGGCCAACTCGGTCTTGGGCCACTGACCGCCTTTAAGGGCCATACAAGGGCCTTTTTGAAGGTCCAGGACGGCTGCGACGGCTCCTGCAGCTATTGTATCATACCCAGGGCACGCCCGTTTGTTCGCAGCAAGCCCCCCGAAACGGTACTGCGCGAAGCACAGGCCCTGGTATCTGCCGGTCACAAGGAAATTGTCATAACCGGAATCTTCCTGGGCGCTTACGGCCAGAAAAGCGTCAGAAAAAAAACCTGGCCCCACCCGCAGAACCACAAATTGCCGGAGTTACTCGACAAAATCGCCGAAATCCCGCGTCTTGCACGAATCAGGCTCAGTTCCCTCGAGCCGTCCGATGTGACGCCGGAACTGCTCGACACCTTCCGAAACCATCGAAACATTATGCCGCATCTGCACTTATCGCTGCAATCCGGTTCGAACCTGGTCTTGAGGAAAATGTGCCGACAGTACACAGCCGACGATTTTGCCGCAACCGTTGAGCAAATCAAGGCAAAGCTTGACCGGCCCGCCATAACGACCGATATTATTGTCGGCTTTCCAGGTGAAACGGATGCCGATTTTGAGAGAACCGTTCAGCTTGCCAGGCGGGTGGTCTTTGCCAAAATGCATATTTTCAGGTTTTCACCTCGCCGGGGCACCGCGGCGGCGGCAATGCAAGAGCCCGTCGATAACAAAGTTATAAAGGAGCGCTCAAAGCTGTTGCGGGACCTGGATGTCGAATTGGGCGCAATGTTCCGCCGGCAGTTTATTGGCGAAACTGCCACAATCCTGCTGGAGAACACAAATGGCCGGCCTTCCGGCAGAAGCGAAAGATATTTTATGGTCGCTCTGGACCGAGAAGCCACGAACTACCGCAAAAACGACCTCGTAACCGTCAGACTCCTTGAAAACAACAACCCAATGCTCGGCACAGCAATATAGTGCCGGGCCACTGCGCAAATTGCCCCCCCAGGCCAGTATAGTATAGCCAGTATACCTGCTGCTCCGCTTCAACTACCCCGAAAGCAGGTAGGGGCAATCGAACCGCCGTGACCAGCTTGGAAGGTGTGCAGCAGACCGAGAAGAAGCGGGCGAAGGGGATCGAACCCTCGTAGCTGGCTTGGAAGGCCAGTGCATTACCACTATGCTACGCCCGCGGGCAAAAAATGACTAACGACTATTGATTAACAATCGTACATGGCTTACCTTTTAGAATCTAAGGCTATTATACAAGTACGAGTTGCATGTCTTCAAGAGTGAATTTTGTAAAGGCGAGCGAAATGGATACCTCAAAAATGAGTTTGGCTGCAAAAGCGGCTGCAATTGAACTGGCAGGCGTGAAAAACAGTGTCAAGAATAAGGCCCTGGCAGCGGTGGCTGAGAGACTGAAGGCGCAGAGCAGGCAAATCGCGGCTGCGAATGAAAAGGACCTGGCGGCGGCAAAGAAAGGTAATCTGGCGGGGCCGCTGCTGAAACGGCTGAAATTCGATGAGGCTAAAATCGCCGACGTGTGCGCGGGAATCGAGAGCTTAATCCGGCTGGAGGACCCTGTGGGCAAGATTCTGGCGGCTACAGAGTTGGATGCGGGGCTTGAACTTTATAAGGTTAGCTGCCCCATCGGAGTTATCGGGGTAGTATTCGAGTCCCGGCCTGATGCCCTGGTGCAAATCTCGACGCTGTGCCTGAAATCGGGTAATGCGGTGCTGCTGAAAGGCGGCAGCGAGGCAGAAAATACCAATACCATCCTGGCTGAGTGCATAAGGGCGGCGAGCGAGAAGGCTGGCTTGCCGAGCGGGTGGCTTCAACTGCTCCATACCCGTCAGGATGTGGCGGAGATGCTGCGGCTGGATGAGTGTATCGACCTTATTGTACCCCGCGGGAGTAACCAGTTCGTTCGGTATATTATGGAAAATACGAATATTCCGGTGCTGGGTCACGCCGATGGGGTGTGCCATGTTTACGTTGATGGGGAGGCTGAGGTTGATATGGCAGTGCGGATAGCGGTTGATTCGAAGTGTCAGTATGTTGCGGTTTGCAATGCGGCCGAGACGCTGCTGGTGGATGAGAAGATAGCGGCGAAGTTTCTGCCGGCGATGAAGGAGGCGTTCGATGAGGAGGGGGTTGAACTTCGCGGGTGCGAGAGGACGCGGGCGATAGTCGATGTGAACGTTGCGACGGAATTGGACTGGCGGGCAGAGTACCTCGATAAGATACTTGCGGTAAGAGTGGTCGGCGGAGTGGGTGAGGCGATTGGGCATATTAATGAGTACGGGTCGGGACATACCGATGCGATTGTGACGGCGAACAGGCAGACGGCGGAGCGGTTTATGGAGATGGTGGATTCGGCGGGCGTTTTCTGGAATGCGAGTACGCGGTTCTCGGATGGGTACCGGTACGGGCTGGGGGCGGAGGTCGGGATTAGTACGAATAAGATTCATGCCCGCGGGCCTGTCGGGCTGGAGGGGCTGGTGATTTATAAGTGGAAGCTGTTCGGGTCGGGACAGGTGGTGGCGGATTATTCCGGGCAGGAGGGGAGGAAATTTAGGCATAAAAAGCTGCGATAGGCGCCTTATAGGCACGGAGGATGGGTTCGCCTTTGGCGAATCTGCGCTGCGCTGCGATGTTTGGCGGTGAGGGGCTGGGTTTGAAATTGGTTTTGAATTGGCTTTGTTTTTTGGCGCCTCCAGGGGTGGTTTATTTGCGTAAGTGCTTGTTATAGCTGAGGTTAGATTCATTATCATGCCTCCGGAAATTGGCTTTGTTTTGCATAAAAGGTGTTGTTTTGTGCGCGCATACGCCTGCAACGGGGGAGAAGCAAGTAGAAAGTAGATAGTAGAGCAGGCCAAAGGAGACAGGAGACAGGAGAACAGTAGAGCAAGCGAGTAGTAGAGCAGGCGAAAACGCCAAGGGGAGATTTTGGTTCCAGGCTTAACGTATTTTCAGTTGAGAATGTGAGCATAGTATCGGTACTCCTTTTTGGGCGCGAAAAAAGGGCGCCCTTCATATTTAGGCCGACCTGCGCGTTTCGTGCGAAATTTCGGGTATTTTTTTTTGGCGGGACGGCGTAAGTGCTTGTTGGGACAGGGGTAAAAATTTTTCAGAATTTCCGTCTTTCGCCTTTGGGCGCCTGCGCATTTGGTTGATTTCTGGCCGATATGCGGCTGGGTTGTGTGGTTAAGCTGTTTGAATTACAGCTAATTACGGGTGTTTTGGGTGGCTAACTGCCCAGCCGCAATCCACCGTTGCCTGCAAAATATTTTTCGGAAAAATCTCAATTCTTTCCAAGTTTTTCCTTGACATGCCTCAGCGGGAGCTTAAAATACGGAAGATTGCTATTTAGGAAAACTTGGAAATGGCTTTCCTACACCCTGAAATAAAGGTCGCGCGGCGGGCAGCGGGATTTGCTGAATTGCTCATTCCTGGTGCTATCTGTCCATCTCAATCTAAAAAGGAGGTAAATGCTATGTGCGGAAGAACTATTTTGTTAATGTCGGCTGGTTTGCTTGTTGTGCTGGCCGGCATAGCTGACGGGCAGGCCGGGGATGTGTCAGGCCTGCTCAAGCAGGCTGAGGAACTCAGGAGAGATGACCAGTACGGGCGGGCAGAGGAGGTTTATAAACAAATTATCAAGGAAAAACCCGGCAGCGAGGATGCGCTCGCCGCGGCGAAAGAAATGACACGCTTCTATATTCTTACAAAGCAACGGGACAAAGCGATTGCGGCTTATGAAAAGATGCTTGCCGAATATGAGACTTTTGAAAAACTGCCTGAAGCAGTAATCCGGGTAGCGGATACATTCGCTGCAAAAAAACGATATTCCGAAGCGATTGGCATTTATCGGCATGTGCTCGAGCAATGGCCTTCTAATGAGGTTGCTCTCGAAGCGCAAAGAGGTATTGTGCAGGTAAATATCCTTTTAGGTGATGATGCCGGCGTGCAGGCGGGCTTTGACCGGATGGTTTCAGAATACGCCCAATACAGCGGGATAACGGATGCGGTTTACAGCATTGGTTGCTCCTATGCGCAAGCCGGCAGGCACGAAAAAGCGATTGAGGTTTTCGATTACGTAGAACAAGGCTGGCCGAGCTCTCAGATGGCGGTCTGGTCAAAAATGGCGATAGTGGTATCCAGGGCCGGGCTGAGCAGTAAAGCGGGCGTTGAGGATGCTATGCAGAAACTGCAGGCTGAGGGTATTTCGGATTCAGACGCTGCCGGAGTCGCTCAGCATCTGGGCGATTTTTGCCGGTATCTTGTGGAAATTGATGATAAGCGGGAGCCGAGAACAACGAATAAGCTGCTGCGGGACTTTGGCGAGCAGGGTGCAGGGGCGGCTGTCGACCACATGGGGGACCTGTATCGCGATACCGGAAAATACGACAAGGCGGCTGAAGCGTTCGAATCCATCGCACAGCTTTGGCCGGATAGCGAGCGTGCTATAGAGTCGCAGGCGAATATTGTCAAGATGTATATATCTATAGCGGATGAGCCTAATGCGACGGCGTATTTTGACAAGCTCATTTCGAAGTTCGGCCAGTCTGCAGGAATCGCGGCGGCAGTTGAGAATGTAGCGCAGGAATATCTCGAGTTACGCAATACACAGAAGGCCTACGAAAAGTTTCATTATATTCTTGAGCACTGGCCGGGGAGTGAGCGTGCTATCTGGGCCAAGATGGGTATGGTGATGTCACGGATTCGAGGGCTGGACCTTGAGGCAGGCGAGTCTGAGTTGTTGGAGCTTCTGGATAAGTATTCGCAGGATAAGGAACTGCCTGACGCCGTGCATGAGATAGTGGAGGAATACCGTAATGTCGGGGCATATACCGAGGGCAGGGAAGTTTTCGAGTATCTGCTTGAGAATCCTTTTGAGGGCGCCGGTACGATGCTGGAGCTTCAGGTAGGCATTGCGCTGCAGAGCATCAGATTAGGCGAGCCGAACAAGGTTGAGGCTGCGATTGAAAAGCTCATCGCCGACTATAACGACAATCCCAACATCGGCAAGGCCCTGTGGCAGATTGCAGAGGAGCACTTCTATGCAAGGAATTACGGTCGAGCGGCGTCTTTGATGGAGCTGATTCGCGCCAACTACCCTGAGAAGGAGTTTCCGAGCAAGACGGAACTTCCCTACATTCTGGGCAAATGTTACGAGAAGTCGGGCGATTACGAAAAAGCTATAGCCAACTATAAGGAAGCGGTGAGGAAATACCCGCACGACCGGTTTAGCTCGAGGGCGCCTTACAGGATAGCGGTAGTCTGCATGCGCGAGAAGAAAGACTATGAGCAGGCTGCATACTGGTTCGAACAGCAGCGGGAACTTTATCCAAATAGCACAAAAGCCAAGAACGCGCTATACTTCACGGGAGTGACTTATCTTGCGTACCTGAAAGACTATGTGAAGGCGGCGGAGGCTTTTGAGCAGTATTTGGCTGACTATCCGGAGGGAACAGAGATTCGGTCGTGTTGCGCCAGCGTGGCCCGATGTTATGCTAAGCTGGGACATCCGGCTGAGGCGTTGGCGGTTTTGCAAAGGGCCTACGAAGAAGCGGAGAGTGAGAATCTTCGGTCGGAAATCATGCATCAGATAAATGCTTTGGAAGAAGGAGGAGCACAATGAGAGTTGGAGCGGAAAACAGGTTCTCGTTTGGGGGCAGTCGCAAAAAATTGGCGGTATCCTTGGCGGTGGTAATTTTCGGTATGATGATTTGTGGCGAGGTTTCGGCAAATGAGGTAACTGATGTAGACTTGTGGGTCCTGAGTGAGCCAGACTCTACTCCAAAGGACGAGACATCAGTATATCCGCCTAAGTACTGGGCCAAGATGGAATGGAGTGCAGGCACCGGGGATGAGGAACTGGAAAATAATGATTTCCAGATTGAGATATGGGATAGTGGTGAGCCGACGGGGCCGGAAGATGATGACTACTATCCGCCGTCAGGAATAAGGATCGCGCATGATTGGGTTGGGCCGACTGTGCATGAAAAGCAGTTTGAGATTACTAATGCTTTCGCTCTTACTATTGGCACGCATCATATAAGGGCATGGGCCCACAGGGATGAAACTGTGTCGCCGAACAAGTGGGAGTGGAGTTCATCGTGCACCGTTCACGTGGTTAACGTAGACTGGATCCAATATGATGATCCTGACACCGGCTGGACCAACATCGATGCTGGTTTGCCTGCGTGGCCACTATACGTGCGTAAAGGGACAACCGTTACATTCAAAGCCGTACCGGAGCCATCCGATGCTCCGTGGCCCAGCGGAAAACCCGTCTGGGGCGGGACTTCAGGGGCTTCGGGTACGGGCTCAACAACGCAAGTAACGTTTGATACGCTCTCCACATCGCTAACCAACTACAAAACAGTTTCAGCGGAGTGTGACAATACCGTTACCATCTACGTAATTGTGTTCGACTTAGAAGGTGTTCTTACTCCGGCAGATAACTTTTCCGGCAGACACACAGAGTATTATGGGATCGAGGAGGAGGTGGCTTTAGATTTCAGAACCGATCCGTGGTCGGTGCCAGCAAATCTAGCGGGTGGGTTGGAATGGACACGTCTTGGCGGAGTTGGCACACTCAGTAATGCAGGCGAGGACGGCACCGCCGACTACGATGCGGGAGCGACTAATGGTTCTGTTGGGCTGCGCATAACGATTAAATCTGGTCCTTCCAAAGGTGAGTTTGAATCCTATGGGAAAATCATTGTTAAGCCGAGTGGCACCCGAATGACGCGGGTGAACCCTAGCAACGTATATCACATACAGGGAGAGGCAAGCGCAGGGATTAAGCTTTACTATTGGCTGGATCCGAAGAACGTCTCGTTCAAGTACCTGACTTTTGGAGAAGGCAGCTGTCCTTCGAGCAACGTATGGGGATTTTATTCTCAGTGTCATCCGTGGAATAGCTATCCAAGCGGAAGCCAAGTTTCAGGGCATACGCAAAACACATTTGGGACTATCTTGGGAGGACATATCACGACCGGGTGCAGAGTTCAATTACCGGATTATGCCTTTACAGGATCAGCAAACCCGTACGCTGCAGGAAGCTTCACATGGAGCATTCCAACACAATATATCGACGATACCTCAAGCCGAAATACCTTTGGCAGTAATCAGAACCACGTTTCAACTTATCAGGCTAATGGGGATGCCGCACAGGCTAAAGGCGGGCAATCAGGGCCAGCGGCTCTTGACGATCCGAATTCAAGCTATTAGCACGAGATAATTAGATGTTTGCAGAGAGGTGAAAGGGCTATGTGATTGTCACGACAGTGGTAATCAGCCGCGAAACGAAAATGAATAGAATGAGAATATAAAAAAAGGAGACGTAAAATGGTTTTGAAAAAAGCAATATTCTGCTTTGCAGTAGTTGTGCTTTGTCTGGTGCTAACAAGTGTATCATTTGGAGAGAAGCTCGACGCCCCAAAAGCGGAAAGGGAGAAATACAAAGAAGATATCGCACGGATAAAAAAGCTGAGAAAGTCTTTTACTCCGGGCCCAACAAATGACCTTGAGTCTTATGAAAGATTTGCGGACGAAATTCAGAATAAGTGGAAGCAGGCAAACAAAGAATGGTATGGGCGCTTAATGCAGGAAATCTGTGGACCACTTAGCTCAGGGGCCTTTGAGGACGACCAGCGGTATGAAGTCGCGAGGAAATACGCCCTATCGGTTTTGGCAGAACCGAATGCAATTCCTGTTACCCTAGAGTTGGAGTTGACAGGTCATGTGGTGACATTGATGTATACACCCGGTGCACCAAAAGGTGAGGACTTTGCACAACTTAGAAAAGAGGATGTAGAGGTGCGACTTCATGCCTGGAAGCGTTTGATAGATGCTATTGACCCGAACTGGGACCCTAACGAAGAGCTGTTGAGCCCGAACGCTGTAGGTGCGCTTATGGGGCTTCCGAGCGGTATATCGCCTGAAGGTGTAAAGGATTTAGAACTACGCGCTGAATACCGGGCGGCTTTAGAAAGAAACAGACAGGAGATCCAAAGATATACCGAGCAGAGTAGATTGCACGATTGGCTGAAGAGGTATCCGAAGAGTAGAGAAAGAGACATCGTTTTTGCGTACTCAGCACCACCATTTAATTTGGAACAGTTAAAGCAATATCTCGATAAGTATATAACTGATGAGAAGACCAAGGCTCGAATAGTAGATGCTGTAACAAGGAATATTGAGAAACAGACCAAGAAGATACGAGAACGCCCGAAGCAGCAAAACCGGTAGGGCACTTGAGGTTTTGCATTGGGTAATCTACGCGGGCTGCTAAACTATGGGCGGTTGAGGTTACCTGTGAGTTTGTCTGAGACCAAGACAAACAAAATAGATGGAAACCAAAGTGTTATTATGGTTGATATGCACGTAGTAAGATACACATCTATGTCATTGTTCTTGTGGCTTTTGAGTTTGCTTTGTTGCTGCGTGGTAGCTGAAATAAAGAATTACGAGAACGACCCCAATATGGCAAAGGCGATGGAATACGATTTGGGCTTCTGTGATTATAACGAAGCCGACCGGGTCAAGGCCGAAAAATACTACCTTGAATATCTTAAAGATGTTAATGAATCATTTCAAAAGGCGAGGGTATATGCCCACATTGGGGCTTTGTACGCCACGGGTTTTGACATCAGAAAAGGCGAAAAAGCAGACTACGACAAGGCAAGGTATTATTTTCGAAAAGTCCTGGAACTGGAACCTAATCGTATAGACTGGGCTACAATCCAGGCTCGGACTATGCTGGCTTCTATGGAAGAAAGTAGAGAGAGCAGAATACGGGCGAGGATGGATGTCTATGAGTGGTTGTCAGGCATAGATGCCGAGAAAATTCGAAGACTATGGCTACCCTTGACGCCTGACAACAACAGCCCTACCAAGCTACAGTTGCAAATGCTCCGTGAGCTTCCCGGATCCATAAAGGGTACGGTGGGCAGGAACATCATAGTCGGAATAAAGTATCTGCTGCGGGACAAAGCTCAGTCCTATTTGCTTGAGATTTCGGAGCGCTTTGCGGGCACCGAACTGGATAAGGTCGCGCGGCAGCACGCAGCCGAAAGAGGTATTTCCTTACGCAAGGCGCCGACGATAGAAGTACTTGAACCAGAAGTGGAAAAGGTTGCGGAAGAAGAAGTCTCTGAAGAAGGCGCGGGTCCTGTGTGGACGTATTGGCTAGTGGGCGGGGCAGTCGGCGTGGCAATTGCCGCCGGGGTTGTTTTGGTCGTGCTGTTCCGAAAAAAAACACGGGCAAAGTAAGGCGTCTCTGTCGAGAACAGGATTTTTTTCACCAGCTCCGCAGCGGGCTGGTTATCGCAATGCAGGCTTTTTTCTTCTTTTTGGCCCCCTTCTGTGCTATACTGGCGTCAAATCCTGGAGATTTCGACAAACGCGCTGAAGCATATGCCTTCGGACGTTCGATATAAGTAAAAGGATTGGCAGAACTGTTGGGACAGGCAAATATGGAGATTTGCAAAACAAACGCATCGCCCGGCCAGCGAACAGCAGCCCCCGAAGGCAAGCTGAACGTCGCCGGCCTTAGATTCCACTTCATAGGGGCAGGCGGCATTGGCATGAGCGGCCTGGCCAGGGTGCTGTTGAAAAATAGCGCAATCGTCACCGGCTCAGACCAGGCGCCGACCGCGGTTACGGATATGCTGTCTCAGGCGGGCGCCGATATAAAGATAGGCCATCGGCCTGATAATCTCGACCCCGAAACCGATACCGTCGTTGTCTCAGCGGCCATAGACCAGGATAATCCCGAATTGCGGCTTGCCCTTCGCAAGGGCTTGAGAATCTATAAATATGCCCGGATGCTCGGCGAGTTGATGGACAGCTACCACGCCATAGCAGTCAGCGGCACCCACGGCAAGAGCACCACCGGCGGCTGGCTGAGCTATTGCCTCGACCGGGCGGGGCTGGAGCCGAATTTCATCATCGGAGCTGACGTACCCCAGTTGGGCGGCTCATCGGGCGTCGGCAATGGCGGATATTTCGTGGCAGAGGCCTGCGAATACGACCGCAGTTTCCTGAACCTCAGGCCCGCAGCCGCTGCAATCCTCAATGTTGAGCAGGACCACCTCGATTATTATAAAGACGAACAGGATATAATTGACGCATTCACCGAGTTCGCCCAGGCAATAAGACCCGACGGCGTTCTGGTCGCCAACGGCGACGACCCGAATACGGCAGAGGTTATCAGGCGACTCGACGGGTCCGTGCGATGCGAGACATTCGGACTTGAGAAGACGTGCGGTTTCTACGCCGACCATTTGCGTTTGAACGACGGACTATATGCGTTCGACGTCTACCACGATGCTGCGCTGCTGGGCCCCACGAAAATCAGCCTGCCGGGCGGGCATAATGTGCTCAATGCCCTGGCTGTGGTAGCATTGGCCGTCAATGTCGGCCTCGACGCCGAGCGCGTTCTCGAATTGCTGCCGGGCTTTACGGGGGTCGACAGACGACTGAGCCTGAAAGGTCAATTCAACGGTATAACCGTCCTCGATGATTACGCCCACCATCCTACCGAGATAAATGCGTCGCTAAAGGCAATGCGACAACGCTATCGGCCAAAAAGGATTTGGTGCATCTTTCAGCCGCATCAATACAGCAGGACCAGGTTCCTGCTGGACGACTTCGCCGAAAGCTTCACACTTGCCGACGTGACCATTGTGCCGGATATTTATTTTGTCAGGGACTCAGAGCAGGCCAAAAGGCAGGTCAACTCGCAGATACTTGTCGATAAAATATGCTCGAACGGCTCCCAGGCGGTGTTTATCAATGAGTTTGACAGTATCTGCCGGCATCTTCAGGAAAATGTAACCGACGGCGACCTGGTGGTTACTATGGGCGCGGGTGATATTTGGAAGGTTTCAGATGAATATATTCGCTGGCTTAGAGCAAATAGTTGAAACGGATTATCCACTCGGCAAGCACACGTGGTACCGCCTGGGCGGCCCGGCTGATTATTTCATAAGGCCCGGCAGCATCGATGAGCTCAAGGAAGTTGTCCGCCGGTGCAACGAGAACAAACTGCGCTATTATGTAATTGGATTCGGCTCCAACCTGCTTGTCGACGACCAGGGCCTCCGCGCCGCGGTGATAAAACTTCAGGGCCAGGCCTTCACCGATACGCAGTTTGACCCTGACGGCTCGGCCCTCACCGCCGGAGCCGGCGTCGATTTGGGCAAGCTCGGCAGAATGTGTGCACAGAAAGGGCTTTCAGGCCTTGAGGGCTTGACCGCAGTACCGGGCTCGGTCGGCGGCGCGGTAAAAATGAACGCCGGCGGGCGCTTCGGCGACATTGGCGCAGTAGTCGAATCAGTCACACTTATGGACAACGAAGGCGCCGTCTTTGAAAAGAGCAAACCTGAGCTTATGTTCGACTACCGCGAGACAAACATCGCTGCGAAATTTATTCTCAGCGCCCGGATGAAGCTGACTCCGGCAGAGCCTGAGCATATCCTGCGTATGATAAAGGAGGTGTGGATTTACAAAGGAAACAACCAGCCGCCTCTTGATGCAAGAAACTCCGGCTGTGTCTTCAAAAACCCGCGAGGCGTATCAGCCGGCGCCTTGATTGACAGGGCAGGCCTCAAGGGACTTCAGATAGGCGGCGCCGTCATCAGTGAAAACCACGCCAATTTTATAATAGCAAAACAAGGCTGCACGAGCCGGGACATCCTCAGACTTATAGACGCCATACGAGAAAGGGTTGCAGAACAATTCGATATCAAACTGGAGCTCGAGCTTGAAATCTGGAGTTAGAAAGTGCCTGCCGAAGCTTTGACAACAAGCGGACCACAAATTGCTGGCCCTCGGTTAAAAGTGGCCGTGCTTATGGGCGGCGTCGGACAAGAGCGCGACATAAGCATTCGGAGCGGCAACTGTGTCGCCGAGGCCCTGGCCCAGGCCGGGCTTGACGTTGTGACGGCTGATATTCGTCCGGATAATATCAAGATACTCAACGCCCCGAACATCGACGTATTCTTTATCGCCCTGCACGGCAGGTTCGGCGAAGACGGGCAGCTCCAGCAGATACTGGACGACAGGTCGCTTCTCTATACCGGCAGCGGCCCACGGGCAAGCCGACTGGCGTTTGACAAGTGGGCAAGCAAAACGGCCTTCGACCAGGCGGGCATTAAAACGCCGGCGGCAGTCAGGTTCGATGCGGAGACAAAACCAGGGCAGCTCGAAAGCCAACTGGCCGGGCTGAGCAATAGATACGTGGTCAAACCCCTGAGGCAGGGAAGCACAATCGGGGTCAGTATCGTCGACGACCCACGCTCAGCCGCAGCGGCTGCACAGCAGTGCTCGAGCGAATTCGGTGATTGTATGGTCGAGCAGTTCATAGCCGGCAGAGAAATAACGGTCGGCGTGCTTGAACAGCACACCCTGCCCATCATTGAGGTTAAGAC
>Ga0210003_1002665_pt1 | contig 14892 bp, 17 predicted proteins | sample LantaG_FD_182804 | JGI IMG/M metagenome (GOLD analysis project Ga0210003, IMG submission 182804) | Deep subsurface microbial communities from Baltic Sea to uncover new lineages of life (NeLLi) - Landsort_02402 metaG (SPAdes) (version 2) | ecosystem: Environmental > Aquatic > Marine > Oceanic >... | reverse complement strand
ACAAACCAAAAGAGTTCGATAGTGTGCTTATAATGGAATTTGAAACAGAAGAGAGTGCGAGGGCAAATGAGAGAAGTATGATAAAGGCGATGAAGCCAAAATCAAACTATCAGTTTTGCTAATTATTTCAGTTAACAATTGGCTATGAAATGTGCAAAATATCACACAAGATAAAAGCCTCATTTTCAGTAAATTACAAGATTGAAAAACATTACATAAATAACATTGATAATTAAGTTAGTATTACATGTGCAAATAATTACACATCAGAATGAATCAAAAGAACATAGTAATACTGTTACGAAACGGTGAATTAGAGGCGTGGGGTTCTTTAAAGCAAATATGCACGGAACACAAAGACCATGATTTTAATTACGGCTATCTAAAGGCTTTGAAATACCCATTTGATTATAAGGGGTTTAGGTTTGAACGAGTGCCGTTTAGAGAAAGGACTATCAAATGAAAGCGTCATTCATAGATTCGTTTAGTCGAAAGGTAATTGTCGAGCCGATTGATAAGCAAACCAAAGAACAGTTGATTGCAAAGGTTGAGCAGATTATGCGTAAACGTAACATCACTTCGGAAATAACGATTGAGGATTGAAGTTAGTAGTCAACGAGGTATTTTGGGAGTGTCTTACTACCGATAAACGGTACGTACATAGCTACGGAAGTCGGGGAAGTGGGAAAAGTCGCCAAGAGGCAATAGGCTTTGTGCTAGACATTCTCAACCCCGAATACTTTAAAGGTGTTCTAGTTCGTGAGGTTCAAGATACAATTCGACATTCTCAATTCGCTGAAATAAAAGCGGTAATTGATGGTGCTGAATTAGGTAATAGAATCGAAATAAACGAAAGTAGAATGGAGTTCTATTGTCCAGCAACGGGAAACTCAATTATTTCAAGAGGTCTAAAGAAATCGAAAACAAGCGACACGGCACGTTTTAAGTCTATTACAGACCCGTCAAAGGTTTGGATTGAGGAAGCGGAAGAAATAGGACGGGAGGACTTTACAAAAATCGATGGAAGTGTACGTAAGAAAAACGCTAAGTGTCAGATTCGATTAACGTACAATACGAATATAGAATCGGAACATTGGATTAGAAAGGACTTTCACGAACCACAAAGAGAAGATACTTTCTACCTTCACACAACGTACCTAGTCAATATTGGAAACCTAGACGCTAAGTATATCAGTTCACGGGAGGAAATGAAGCACCGTGATTACGACCTTTACCTAGTTGATGTCATGGGTCATTGGGGTTCAAAGAAGGTTCAACGACCTTTCGCAACTCAATACGACCAAAAGAAGCATTTTAAACCGTGCTACTTCCAACAGCAAAGAACCGTGTTTTTATCAATGGACTTTAACCTAGACCCGTTCGCCTTTACATTCGGTCACGTTTGGGAGGATATAGACGGATTCCACTTTTGGATATTCGATGAGATGAGTATTGAAGGCGGTAACTTACCCGAAGCAGTTTCACAGATTAGAGCCAAATACGGGGCGTGGCTGCATAACTTCATTGTGTGTGGTGACTACAACGGAAACAACAGAAGCATGCAATCTGCAAGCCTAGAAAGCAACTATCAAATGCTTTCACGGTTATTAGGGCTAAGTAGTAAGCAAATGAAAGTTAAGCCTAACCCAAGGCACAAGAACAGCCGTAGTGATTGCAACTTCCTATTAGCACATGCTGAAGATTTACGAATACATACAGAATGCGTATCTTTGGACGCTGATATGAGATTGGTTGAGGTAGATGCAGACGAGAAGATTATCAAACAGGATAGAAAGAAGATAGGGCAGAAAGCCGATTTACTCGATGCGTTTAGGTACATGGCAGATGCTAAAGAGGTTAAGGATTGGATGAAACGTAAACAACAGAATTAAATGGCTTACAACAAAGAAAAACTGTACAAACAGGCAGAAGAGGCTATCACTAAACACAACCTGTTTTTCATTGAAGATATAGTAGCATTCCTTCCATGTGTAAAGAGTACATTCTACGATTTGTTCCCGAACGACTCAAACGAATCAAACACATTAAGAGAATTGCTAGAAGTAAACAAGATTAAGACTAAGGCGCAAATTAGAGCCACGCTAGGCAAGTCAGAAAAGGCGGCTGAATTATTAGCGTTGTATCGTTTGATTGCTACTAGCGAGGAACACCAAAAGCTGAATCAGTCTTACGTTGACCATACTAGCAAAGGGAAGGAATTACAAAACAACCAACTAGAAGTAGTTGTTAAAAGAATGGATAAATGACATACGATTACCAATGTACTAAGTGCAAGGACATCAAAGAGAAAGTACACGGAATGAATGAATTACCGTTGTATCTTTGTTGCGGTGAAAGGATGGTAAAGCTATTCAGTCCGCCACTAGGAATACATGGGGCTAATACAGGTCAACGAACGGGTACTTAATAAGATAAAATGAGTTGCTACACTTGCACAGGCTGCACAGCCACTAAAGACATGAGCCAATGCTTTGAGGATGTAACCTTCGGGCAGTTTCCAGTTGGAAGCGTTACACTAACCTTCGTTTCAACGGTTGACGGTTCACAATTCCAAGCAACGGGAACAAGTGATGGTGATTTGACTATTGCTTCAGAAGATTTGCCTTCATTCGTTAATGGAGTTGCTTACAGGGTAACGTCTGATGTAGCATGGACACTTGATAGCACGGTTAGAAGTTGCGTATCAATTCGCTTTGTAGTTCGTAAGGATGCTGACGGTTTGATTAGTGGAACTAATGAAGTAGTGACCGTGTGTTAACATATCGAAATTAGTTGTATGTTTACGGCATATTAAAACAAACGATATGAACCTAACCACACTAATTGCAATATCAACCGTAATAGTAGGCGCACACCTAGCGATTACAGAACTGATTAACTTCTATCTAGTAGAAAAGAAGCTGATGAACTTAGACAACTGGTATTACCAACTTACCAAGCTACAAAAGACACTATCTAAGCCGTTGTTTATGTGCCCTACGTGTATGGCTAGTGTTTGGGGCATTCCGCTATACTTCATCTTCGGGTGTTCGTTAGCGTGGTTTATTCCTAGTATCTTCGCAATTGCATTTACTAATACACTACTTAACAAATGGGTAAGCTGATTAAAGATTAGTTGTATATTGCAAGCGAATTAAAAACGAGATGATGAAGTCATTATATAACTTCTTTTTGGAAATGAAAAACGTTTGGATGCCTATTTTAGCCCCTCATTTAGTTCTTGTCGGGGCTTTATTTATTGTAATAGGTTTGATATGCATTCACATTAAGTAACCATGCTAGATTCAATCCTACTCAAACTACTACCTATCCAACGCCTAAACCAAGTACGTTTGGCAAAGGAATCTAAAGACGGTTTAAAGGCTGAATTTAAAGACGAACTATGTAGGTGGTGGTACACGTTCAACGATGAACAAGACTTCCCTGTTATTAGGTTAGCATCGCAACAGACGTACCTTCAATACATGGCGGCAGGGTTAACAGGTAAACACTTCGCGGACGCAATGGAGTTATTGACCGAATGCCTAGCCAAGCAAGACATCGTTAACGCTGGTGTGGTCATTCACGAACTAAAGGAATCTCCAAAGAAGGTGGTTAACTTGCATGCACTGGTTAACGTGTTGGCAGTACATTACATTCGGCAAGATGAAGACCCGAACCATTTCAGCGAATCAATACACCAACAGAAGTGCGACTGGATGCTTGAACAAATCGAACAAGGGTCTTTTTTTTTATCTCAACCAAGCCTGTTAAAATCATTGAGTCCGTTCGGTATTTCTGGTCAACAGTTGACAAACAGTTTAGCCGCCTTTCAAAAGGTTCTAAAGCAACAGAAGATAAGATTGGATTCACTTCGTTCGATGATAAAAGCCAAAGAATCCAACTCGACAGAGTAAACCTAACTAAGTTTCTTGAGCGTTACATGGGTGGTGCTGATTATTGCTACCGTCTAAGCCGTACAACATTCCTTTCTAAATTGGTTATCTTTGTCGATAATAAGTTAGAAGAACGCAAGAATGTCGGAAGTAATAGCGGAATACAAGGTAAAGGTAGCAGGGGCGGTAAGCGACCTTGATAGTGCTGCTAAGTCTTGGCAGAAAGTAGATAGTGCTTCTGTTAAGGCTGGTGCTGATGGCTCACAAGCCATGAATAAGGTAGGTCAAAGCGCAAAGACAGCCGAGTCAAGTCTTAAAAAAATGGCTACCAATACAGGCAACTCATTTAAAAGAATGGGGGGTCAAATATTGGCGGCTCTTGGTGTTGGTTCTGCTGTATTCGCTCTTGTTTCAGCAATGAAGGGATTGATTGACATAAACAAGAACTTCGAACTTCAAATGGCTAGAGTTAAAGCCATAACTGGTGCTACTGATGAAGAGTTCAAATCACTAACCGACAACGCGAAACTATTAGGTGCTACTACTAAGTTCACGGCTACTGAGGTTGGTGGTCTACAAGAGGAGTACGCAAAGCTAGGATTTAAAACAGAAGAGATTGTAAAGGCTACCGAGTCAACACTACTACTTGCTGAGGCTACTGGTTCAGACCTAGCACAAGCCGCTAATATAGCAGGTCAAGTACTTAGGGCTTTTGGCCTTGATGCTTCTGAGACTCAAAGAGTAGTTGACGTAATGGCTAAGTCATTTTCATCTTCTGCATTGAACATGGAGAACTTTCAAGAATCAATGAAATTCGTTGCTCCTATTGCTTCTGTTGCTAACATAAGTTTAGAGACAACCACATCACTACTAGCTAAACTTGCAGACGCTGGTTTGCGTGGTTCAATCGCTGGTACTGGATTAAAAAACCTACTAAGTAGATTAGCTGACGAGAACAGTTCTTTGTCAAAAGAAATAGGGTTTGCTGTTAAGAACTCTGAGGACTTATTTAACGCTTTCGATAAGCTAAAGAACGGCAATATAGACCTAACCAAAGCAACGGAGTTAACAGATGAGCGTAGCAAGGCGGCTTTCTTAACGCTTATTAGCGGTGCTGATGACCTTCGTACATTATCTGCTGCATTTGATGATGCCAAGGGGTCTGCTGAGGACATGGCGTTAATTATGAGAGATACTCTTTCGGGAGATATTGACCAATTGAAAGCAAAGCTAGAGGGTTTGGCATTGGCACTTGGAGAAGGCGAAGGTGGGCTTGCCATTGCATTAAGAAGAGCTACACAAAACTGGGGAGATTACATTGGGATGTTGACTAGGGCTGCGTTAAGTACTGACCAATTGATTAACAACGCTACAATAGAAAGGGTCGCTGAATTGAATAAAGAAATATCAAATTCAAACCTAACTATTGATGAGCAAATAAAGGCTTACTCTGAATTAGCAATAGCCGAAATAGATAGGTATCAATCAATTGTTAAAAGAGGCGGTGCAACTGATGACTTAAACGAGTCTATGTTGTCTGAAATATACGCGCTTAATCAAATCACAACGGCTTTACGAAAAGCAAAAGAACAAGAGGCTGCTTTAACAGAAGAAAAGGACAGGGCGGCAAAAGCTGATGTGATAAGCATTAGAAACATTGCGTTTCTTAAAACAGAGGTTGAGAGGTTAAAGAAAGAACAAGATGACGCTACTAAGTCAAGGAAAGAAAACATTGCAACGAGCGCAGAACTAAAGGCGGTTCAGCAAGAGTTGGCTATTCTTTACGGAAAAGAAACGGATGAGCAGAAAAAACTAAGGGAACAATTAGAGTTAAACGCTAAACTTCGTTCTCAGGTTTTTACAGGTGCTGAAATGGCGGAAGGAATCCCGATAGTCATTGCAATGTCTAGCACTATTAAGGGGCTTAACGACCTACTAAAAGAACAAAAGAAGATACTAGAAGAGTCTCCTGAGTTTTCGGAGCAATACTCGGACGCTATAAAGGCAATTGATGAACTAGAGACTAAACTAGACGAGTTCAACGATGATTACATTGACCCTGAAAAGGGGTTTCTTGGGGCTAGTACTGATGGATTTATAAATACAGATTTACAACAAGAGCAATTTGACAATTCTATTGATATGTTTCAACAGTACGCTTCTGCTGTTGGAGATATAGCTGATGGCATAAGTAACGCAATACAGGCTGGGCACGCTGCTGAATTATCTAGTCTTGAGAGCCAATTAGACCAAGGGATAATAAGTAGAGAGGAGTACGATAAGAAGCGAAGGAACTTAGAACGAAAGGCGGCTATTGACCAAAAGAACGCGGCTATATTCCAATCTATAATCAACACGGCTTTAGCTGTTTCATCAGCGTTAACAGTTGCTCCTCCAGCTGGTTATATCTTGGCTGGTATATCTGCCGCATTGGGTGCGGTTGAGATTGGAGTAATCGCTTCTCAACCACTGCCAGCATTCGCAAAAGGTGTTATCGGATTGAAAGGAGAAGGAACAGAAACGAGCGATAGCATACACGCTAAACTATCAAAAGGTGAATCTGTAATGACCGCAAAGGAAACTAAGAATTACGAGAGTGAACTTTGGGCAATGCGCAGAGGCACGTTTGACCAACTGATAATGGCTAAGTACGTGAAGCCAATGATTAACGAAAGCGTGTTTAATGGATTTGCTGACATTGGTAAAAGCGCGGAGTTAAACGGCTTAACGGCAACACTAAAAGACCATAACATAATCGCTGGACTTGATAGACTTAGACAGTCTCAATCAAACGGCTTTAAATTCCTAGCAAAAGAAATGTCAAAGAACAAACAACCAAAACGCGGAGGGTATGTTTAGTATTACGTCCTCTGAATTTACGATAACAAACGAACCCGAGGGATTACGCGGATTAGAACACCGTGTTTACTATTCTTCTGAATTAGGCGCGTACATTGAAGAGTTTAATGGTGAGTTAGTATTTCATGGTGCTGACTATCACTATTTAAGAAATAGATACTTTCAAGATGGTTGTGGTGTTGTTCCTGTTACGTTTAGCGATGGGTGCGAGTTAACGCTTACTGGTAATCTATTCTTAAATGATGCTGAATGGAGACCTGACATTTGCACGGTCACTTTAGAAGTTGTTGATAGTGGATTCCTTTCGTTGATAGATAATAACATGGGTATTAAAGCCTATGTAAACGTTCCTCGCTCAAAGAATGATGTAGATATATCAAGTGCCGTATCAGTTCAAACAGACCTACTATTTAAAAGCAATGAGGTTACAGGCGTTAATACAACGGGGCGCGAAGGTGTAAGGGTTTACGATGCTTACAAAATGCTAGTTGCTTTTATGTCAGACGGTCTAATATCATTCGAGAGCGATTATCTTTTCCCCGATGATAACGAGGCGGTAGTAAGGATTCCAACGCTAATAACAGCAGATGAATTGCGTAACGGTAGAGCCTCCGCTGATGTTCTTTTCCCGTACATATCATTTGAGGACTTGAATAAGGATATGGCAAGGGAATATAACCTAACCTTCCAAGTTCTTGACGGTGTGTTAAGGGTTGAGCCTGAATCTTTTTTTAGGCAAGACACTCAAGAAACGGTAATAAACAACCCAATAGAAATAACGCAAACGTCAGACGTTAAAAGCTTCTATCAAAAGGTAAAGTTTGGCAGTCAGTCAGACGAAAATGAAGACTTTGATTATTACCCGAATATTACATTCTTAGGTTTTAGGCGCGAAGAGTATCATTTAGGTGGTCAATGTAACACTAAGGCTATTCTTGAATTAGAAACAACCGAACTAATAACAGACCCTAATGTGATAATGGCGGCTTTGTCAATTGCTGGGGGTGGTGCTGCTGATTTTAATAGTAAGGAAGAAGATATATTTATCGTTACTATGGATGTAAACAATGAATCCGTTGTATATCCTCACCCCACTAATTCAAATCTTCAATATTACAACGACCTATTAAACAACTTTCAGGTTGCTTTGCGTTGGGGCGATGGTGTGCCGTTTCCGATTTATCAATACTTAGGGGCTAACCAAAACGGAGCAAAAGGGTTTCTGCAAACTGGATATTCACCTACGTTATACACGGTTGACGCATTGCAGAAGTTTGCTCTTGTAAAGTTTCCCGATAGAACTCTTCCAAGTGGATTTGACCCAAACATAAATATGTCTGATGTTTCTTACATGTTAGATTCACCACCTGACGTAGTTGGAAATACAGGAACGGACACGCAATTAAAAACGATTTATACAGCCCCTATTAGCTCAGTTTATACGGGCATTGCTAAGATTCGATATAGCAATAGTGCGTCTTTTGTTGGTTCTATATTCATATCGAGATATGGTTCTACGCCATCTCAAACGTCTATTGATGCTTTGGTTGGTGGTGTTGAGGCGTTTGTTGATGGTGCTTACGAAAGGGAAATTAGTTGGACTACATACTTAGATGCTGGTGATAGATTAGCCGTTGGGATTGTAAACATATTAGACGTTCTACAAGATTCATTCTTTCAAGTGAATGATTTGGACTTTATTGAAAAGACTTACGACCCAGCAGAAAACTACTTGATAAACACATCATTTACTTACCCGTTTACATCTAATGAATGGAGTGATTTTTTAGACAAAAGAAATAGTAAGGTTATTGTTAATTACAACAACGGAACAATTACAGGCTATTTAAAAGACGTAACCCGTAAATTAGAGGAAGGTATGACAGAATGGGAAATAAGAAGTAACTTTGGGAACGCATGAGTTTAACCACTATTCCATATCAACCTTTACCCTTCGACTTAGAAGAGAATTGCACTCTTCCGTGCTCTAATTGGATGCAGAAGATTCAAAAGAGCGATGTAACGTCTATTCAATTCAGATACACGCCTTGCGGAACAACCGCAACGGTTATCGAGAACGGTGACTTCTCAGGCGGTTCGTCAGATTGGACAGCAGCCCCTAATACATGGACTTTTACGGGAAGTGAAGCGGTTAGCCCTATTGCTTCGGGAGGTAGTATCTTTCAAACGCTACCCGATATGGGAGTTGATTACATTGAGGTTTCGTTCGACTTAGATTTGAATGTAGGAGACTTCATATTCTCTTACGATGGAAATATTGTAGATTATTCAGGCGGTGGCGCTAAGTCAATTGTGATACCCGTAAGCGGTGCTATAACGCTTCTATTCGGCTTTTACGATGCTTTAGGTGGTAGCGTGTCGAACATAATAGTTAAGCCAATCAACGGGAATGTGCGCATTGATGTACTTGATTTGAATGATAATGTAGTGGCAACAGCCCCGACTAACTTTCTTTCATACACGGATGGTTACTTCACATGTGTATTTGATTGGTCGGACTTAGCGTTAGATGATGGTTGCTATAAATTAGCAGCTTACGACCCTTGCGAGTGTTCTCAATTTGGATTTGTTGGAGACAACTTTGAAGTACCTAACCAATTCAGAGTAATAACGGGGACGGCTACTATTACAGGCGGTGCAATGACCTTTGATTTTGTCGGTCAGACACAAGTACGTTCAAGGGCTTTACTTTGTCCTGACGTTGATTATGAGATTACCTACACGGTTACTGGAATAAGCGCGGCAACACAAGATGTTCAAGTTAGGATAGGAACGACCAACGGAACGGTTAGAACGACTGACGGAACTTACACGGAAACACTATCAACAAGCTACACGGGAGACATTGAGGTGCGGTTCATTGCTAATGATAGCGGTTCTGTTTCAACCTTTGAAATTAACACGTTCAGCATTGAGGCGGTTGAACCGATTATCACTTTTGAATCAGTACCTTTTAGCTTAAAGGAAACACACAAGTGTAGCGTATTAGTTTCGGCTTGTGGTGTAGGTGAGGAGTTTAACTTCGGGTTTAATGGTACGGGGTTCAATCCTGTTATTCGATTAGAAAGCACTTATAGAACGGCAAACTATCCAACTACCCGAACGAGTTACGAATATTCAACAGGCGAAAAGAGAGTGCCTTACATGCGTACTCGAAAGGCTAAGACGTTGATATTTGGCGCGGCTGAATACGTTATGGATTGGGCTACTTTGTGGCTTGGATTGTCTAACGTTTCAATTGATGGTGTTGCTAAGTTCTGCGAAGATGATGAACCACCTACTGTAAGTTGGGAGGATGACGAAGACTTTGGAATAGTAACTTTCACATTTAGCGATGCGATACAACTAACGGAAAAAACAAGTTGTGTATCTTTGCCTAATGTTGGATGCGGTGGGGGCTACTTTATACAGGTTGAAAGTTCGGGGGGTTATGCTAAACCGTTGTTACCTGTATTTACAACGCCTAGTAATCAGAAAATTTTATACGGAATATAACTAGAAAATATGGCAGGAGAAATAAAAGCAACTGATTTAAGTTTACTTCCAGCGGAATCGTTGGATAGTAGCTATCAGATTAACCCGTTTACCCAAGCTGGGGATATGGATAGGGTTAGCTTCTTTGACGCGGTTGAAAAAGCTGTAAGCGAGATAGCTATTTATGAACCCTACAAAACTACATCAAACATTAGTGCGGCTGGTTCTGGTACCACGCTTCAAATTCCAACAACATACGGGGGAGACATTAGTAACGTATCAGTTTGGAATGGTGACATCTTATTGCGTCCGACCATAGTAAAGGGCAACGATGGCACTTATGACACGGTTCAGATAATCACAGGAAAAGCCTACACGGGCGCACGTATAACAGTAACTTTTGAATAATGAAATACATGAAACTTAAACTAATTATCGGTCTATCATTTGCACTTGCATTGGTATTTTTCGCAATGGCTGCAACGGCTCAAAACCAAGATGCTAACCCTTACGGTGGAATCTATTACAACGACCATTCAAATTATAGAATGTACGGGGCTAATGGCTTACCAAGAACCGACCACACCAACCTTGACACGCTAACCAATGTACTGAAAGGCGACCTACGTTTTGATACGTTGAATAGCGTAGTTGTTGTGTATGACGGTACGGCTTGGGTTGATTTATCATCGTCATCTTCGGGTTGGTCAACAACTGGAAATGCAGGAACAGATACAGCATCGAACTACTTAGGCACAACAGATGCTGAACCTTTTGCTATCAAAACCAACGGAACGCAAAGAATGCTTTTTGATGAATTTGGAAATTCATTAATAACAAAGTCAGATGCTCACGGGTCGATTTCGTTGGGAACTACTGAAAATGATTCGGTTGTTACTTCAATAATGTTATTCACGGGAAGCAATGGAAGGGTGGTGGGTAGTTTTCTTGACGGGGCTGGATTGCAACTAATATACATGGACGATAGCGGTGTGACTGCTCATGCCGGTGCTTTAAGCGATGGTTTTAAAGGTGGCGCATCTGGAGCGACATATTGGGGTAAGATGTGGTTGGAATACGATGAGCCTTCAATCTTAAAATCGGAACTTGTGTCAGATGCCAATCAGTACGGGGAAGTTTCTATTACTCCTTACGTGGTGTCCATCAATGCAGATTCAACAGAAATAAACGGTGCTTTGTCTATTGTTGACGGTACTCAATCAGAAGGCTACGTCCTTACCTCAGATGCAAGCGGTAATGCTAGTTGGGAAACAACAGCAGGTAATGGCAATACACTTGACGGAGCTTATGACCAAGGAGGTGCAGGATTAGGTCGAGACATTGACGCGGTTGACGGTGCTGTGAAGATTAGCGGTGAAGATGGTTTTATTGTAACTGGAACGTTTGGGAGTGGAGCTGATAGTGAGTGGGTAGGAGGAGGTTCTTATAATTCTGGAATGTTTTTTAATCCTAATAAAGCTGCTTTTAGGGCTGGCAGGCCTAATGCGTCACAGTGGGATAATGTTAATATTGGTGATTACTCTATTGCAATGGGGGAATCAACAACTGCAAGCGGTGCAAATTCAACTGCAATTGGAGATGGGACAGTGTCAACAGGGGCAGCTTCAATATCCATCGGAATCACAACAATAGCAACAGGAGACGCTTCCACCGCAATGGGACAATTAACTACAGCGAGCGGAACATCGTCATTTTCATCAGGGTATTTTACAGCCGCAAAAAGCTACTCTGAAACTGCAATAGGAATTTACAACACTAGCTACACACCAACATCAACAAGCGCATGGAACGCAACCGACCGTCTATTCGTAATCGGAAACGGTCAAACAAGCGGCACACGTTCCGATGCCCTAGTAATGCTTAAAAACGGTAACACAGGGTTAGGAACATCTACACCCGATACTACTTTGCACTTGGTGGGGCAACTGAAATACGAGGACGGCAATGAGTCAGACGGTGCTATTCTAGTTTCAGATGCTGATGGTGTGGCTAGTTGGGATGTGCCTTCTTTCGGTGAAATGGGTTTCGGAGATAGCACACGCACGATTGCGTTAACTCAAAACGTTCCTGCTTGGGCAACTAATGTAGGGAATAACCTTTGGGAAACGGGAGCACTTCAATTGAGTAATGGGGTTACTTATTCTAACGATAGCTTAATAGTTACAACGGCTGGGATTTATTTTGTTGAGGTTCAATTGACTATGGATGGGTCAACAGGTAGCACTATTGAGTTATCAGTTTATAAGAATGGCGCGGAGGATTGCTTTTGTACTTCTGAGGCTTCACTAAGCAATAACAAAACATTCTCATTGACTTACACGGATATTACAGATGTTGCGGCTAACGATGTGTTTCAGGTGTATGTTGAGAATATTCAAAGCAATAGCGACATTGACGTATTGAATGGTAAAATCATAATGCACAGATTGAAATGAGCAAAGACGGGGAAATTGGCTTCTTTGAAGAAGAGGATGGTAAGCGGTCAATGTCGCGTATCGGAATGGCTGTTAACTTATGTGTTGCGGCTTTCGTTACCGTGTATCTAGTGATTAAAGGAACGGCTGGGGAAGGTGACCACATACTGCTAATCTTCGGGCTTTGGGCTATTGCTTACGGTGGCAAGAACGCGGCTAAGTATCTTGAAAAGGTAGGTACTAAGAAAGAGGTAAAGTAATTGGCAACAGCCGCAAAAATAACACGTGATAAACTTGAAGCGTTAGAACGTGTACCCGATGCTTGGGCTAAGTCAATCGAGGGTTATCAACCTAAACTATTTGCGCGGTTATCTAAGCTACTTGCGGAACTTGAAACGGTTGATGGTAGCTTAGCAATGACAGCTAGTAACCTAACCTCAATCAATACCATTGTAAACGAACTACGCGCATTCTTAACGCAAGGCGAATACGTTGATATTGTAAAAGCGTTTAATAACGAATTTACCGTACAACAAGGCTTGACGGCTAAATACTTCGGTGAGGTGCTTGGATTAGATGCTATACCTACGCCATTTGCGGCTCAACTGTATCAAACCAATAGAGCGATAGCAATAGATGGCGTACTCGGTAACACGGCTTTAGATTCAATGTTACTCAATGACGTTAGAAGCACGCTAATTGATGCGGTTGGGAGTAATTCGAGGTACACCAACACGTTAGAATCTTTGCGCAATCTAGTTGAGGGCAACGCGGAAAAGGAGGGTCAATTGTTACGCTATTCACGGCAAATCGTTTCGGACACTTTCGCGACTACCGACAGGGCTTACACGCAATTAGTGAGTGAGGATTTAGGACTACAATTCTTTAGATGGTTGGGTGGTAAAATGAAAACAACCCGATGCTTATGCCTTAATCTAAACGGTCAATACTTGCACAAAGGTGAAATTGAGCAGATAGGATTATCTAATTTAGCCGTTATTGAAGGTCTTTCAAGTTGTAAAAGTGGTAACTTTTGGGCTGGGGCAATGCCAAACACGAACAATAAAACCATATTCACGGTTGCAGGGGGTTACAATTGCCAACATTCAATACTACCTGTTTCAACTTTCGGAGTACCTAAAGATGTGGCTTTAAGGGCTTACAATTCGGGCTACTTCAAACCAACACCAACAGAAAAGGAGTTCTTCGGTATAAATTAGTAAGTTTGTTTCATGGCTAACGTTCACGAATCGGTTAAATTCGGACTATTCTGCATAATTGACGGAGTACCCTCTGAATCATTCCACGGTTTTCAATATAGAGAATCATTAATAGAAATAGGCGAAGGGACATTAGTAGGTCATTATGTTGAGATTAAAGAAGGTGCTAAGATTGGCAGTAACCAAGTAATACCTTCGCGCTCAATCGTTGACCACACTTGGAAAGACAAATGAAGATAACTCTAATCACAGGAGTTTGGAAACGCCCCGAAGTATTTGAACTATTCGCGAAAGGGATAAAGGCTTTGCCGATTGAGTTACGTGTAATAGTGGCAGGTTCTGAAGGTGAAACTTCGCGCAAGATGGTTGAGGCTCACGGCTTCGAGTACATCGAAACACCTAACAGTCCACTATCAAACAAGATGAACGCCACATCTTTAGCGGCTAAAGGTTCGGACTATGTGATTTGCATGGGGTCAGATGACATTATCCACCCTAAATTAATGAATCAATACCTCATTTGGATGCGAGAGGGTTACGACTTTATCGGCTCAACTGATTACTATTTTTACGACCTTGAAAGCAACAAAGCGTTGTATTGGGGCGGTTACATTGACCGAAAAAGGAAAGGCGAAACGGTTGGAGCTGGTAGGATATTCAGTAAAAAGTTAATGAACGATTGCAACTGGATGCTTTGGGCTAATGGTGTTGATAGTAGTTTAGATAGCACAAGTAACATTCACGTAAAGGGAAAAGTTAAGGTGTTTAGTTTGCGTTCTTTAGGCTTATTCGCGGTTGACTTGAAATCAAGCACCAACATTACACCGTTCAAACTTTGGGAAAATACTAAGTTTATTGATGAAAGGTTGATTAGGTTTGTATTTAAGAATATATTTGACTAAAATATAAACCAATGGAAGCACCCGACTTTATAAATACTGATGGTAATTACATTCACAAGACCGCAATAATTTACCCAAACGTACA
>Ga0210003_1002663_pt1 | contig 14903 bp, 11 predicted proteins | sample LantaG_FD_182804 | JGI IMG/M metagenome (GOLD analysis project Ga0210003, IMG submission 182804) | Deep subsurface microbial communities from Baltic Sea to uncover new lineages of life (NeLLi) - Landsort_02402 metaG (SPAdes) (version 2) | ecosystem: Environmental > Aquatic > Marine > Oceanic >... | reverse complement strand
AACCACCACAATGAAATTAATAAATAAATCAACACTCGAATTTCTTTCCGATCTGAAAAAACATAATGACAGGGATTGGTTCCATCAGAACCGTAACAGATACCTTAAGGCAAAATCGGAGTATGAATCTTTTGTACAGTCTGTCATTAACGAGATCAGCACATTTGATACGATACTGAAAGGACTCGAAGCTACAAGCTGTACTTACAGGATAAACCGTGATATAAGGTTCTCCAATGATAAAACTTTATACAAATCCCATCTTGGGGCATTTATAGTCAGAGGCGGAAAGAAAAATGGTGACAGGTTTGCAGGATACTATGTTCATGTTGAACCGGGGAACAATAGTATGATAGCCGGAGGAGCCTATATGCCGCCAACTCCATGGCTGAAGATGATCAGGGAAAAAATTAATAAGGAGGGCGGCAAATTCCTGAAAATAATTGAAAATAAGGAGTTTGTGAAGTTTTTCGGGCAGCTTGAAGGTGAAAAGCTCAAAACAGCCCCAAAGGGGTTCCCTAAAGATCATCCCCTGATTGAACTGCTGAAAATGAAAAGTTATCTGGTGAGCAGAATGATCTCAGATAAGGAGGTTACTGGCAATGATTTCTTTGAACTGGTACTTAGGGGATCAAGAATGATGAAGCCTCTGAATGATTTTCTTAACGAATATTAAAGCAGGTAAAATACCAAAGCTTTACTTCAGTATCAGATAGAAGAATATCGCGGTAAAATGGGACAGGCTCCCTCCTATTACCATAAGGTGCCAGATAAAATGGTGGTACCGGAATTTAGTGACCTTGAAGAAAATTATCCCTACTGTATAGAAAAGACCTCCGATAACTATCCATAAATAGCACATAGGAGGAACTGATTTCAGAACAGGTCCGGAGAAAATCACAACCAGCCACCCCATTAATACATAGATCAGAATATCAATATAGGAGATTCCGGTTTCAAAACTGTTCGATTTTATCAGGAGGCGAATAATGCCGATTATTGCGAGGCCCCACTCGATCCCGAATATTACCCAGCCAAGAGGACCACGAAGCGCTATCAGAGCCAGAGGCGTATATGTACCCGCAATAAGTACGAAAATTGCTGACCTGTCAAATATGAAGAACCTCTCCTTGGCGTCCCCCGCACGAAGCCAGTGAGTAATGGTAGATGACAGGTAAAGAAATATCATGGATGCCCCGAATACAGAACTGCTTACAATATGCCAGGCATTGCCCCTTATTGCAGAAAATATAACCATCAGAGTCAACCCTGCCACTGCAAGCAATGTTCCCACCAGATGCGATAGTGCATTGGCAAGATCCTCCCTTTTTGTGAATCTGGCATTTGATGAAAGGGCTACTGTCATTTCTGTTAATTAAAAAAAATCTTTCGAATAGGATTCTATTTTATTCTACAAAGTTATTAATGATAATGGTAATTATGGAATAAAATTTGATTATCATAAAAAATTCATATATTTCGCTTGCAATTATAAACAGATAAACATGAAAAAGCTGATTTTCACACTCCTGTTTGCCTCTGTGGCAATAACCTATACATTTGGGCAGACTGTCAAACTTGAAGCAGGCATGAAAGCTCCCGAGTGGACATTTACCGATGCTGACAAGCAAGAATTCACAATGAATTCCTGGCCCGGCAAAGTACTGCAGATTAATTATGTCGATCCCGACGAATCGGATCTGAATGATCCTTTTAACGATTATATCGATAAAGCCGCCGATATCGATAAGAGGATAAATAAAGATTTCTTCAAGGGCTTTGGGATTGTTGATTGTAAATCGACATGGAAGCCCAACGGGCTTATCAGGCTTATTGCCGGTAAAAAGGCAAAGAAATATGACACTACCATTCTCTTCGACTATGATGCCACGCTCCAGAAGGAATGGGGTATGCCTGAAGACAGTTATAGTGTGGTCATTGTGGATAAGAACAGGATTGTCAGGGCAATTTATAAAGGAAAGATTCCGGAATCGGAAAATGAAAAGATCGTTCAGATGATAATAGGTCTGACCCAGGAGGAATAACCGTCGGAAAAAGAATAAAAAGAGGCTCTCTACAGAGTCTCTTTTTTTTTGATCATCACTTTACCTCTTCTATATCTATGATATCCTTCCCCAGCCTGGCCTTTATCCTCTCCAGATCGTTTTTCATTGTTGTAACTGCCTGTATCAGGTGTTTTTCGGGCAAAACGGGCTCGGGGAGCTCACTGCTTATATAGTTTACAAATTTCCACAACTCCTTTACTTCGTTGACATGGATCTCATAAGGTTCATATATAGGATTCAGTGAATAAAGAACAAGCTTCCCCTCGCTCATCAGGTTATTCTCAACTACTTTAAATACAATGCCGTCATTTAGCGTAAAAACTATATAGGCCTTTCCGCTTATTATTTCATGCCAGTCCTGGACAAACTCACCGGTCACCCATGAGCCGTCAGGTATCGGCAGCATTGAATCGCCCTTCAGCTGAAATGTCCTGTATTTTCTCTTTTCAGAAAGAAAAGGAAGCCTGAACCTGGGCAGTTCCTCGATATATTCCGGATCGGCATATCCTGTTGTATAACCGGCCTTCGCTTTTTCAGGTACCATCTCAATGTTTTCCACATCATCAGTACCGACTGTTGTGGCAAGAACCCTGAGGTTACTCCCCTTAACATATGCATCATAGCCCCTTTCGAGCTCTCCAAGCTGGCTCTCCGATAGTTTTGTTATGTCGATCTTCAGCAATGTATCGATTGACAGATTGAAGTACCGTGAAAATGAGACCAGTATCTCGATACCCGGCTGGGCCACGCCGTTCTCATACCCGCTCAGGGTGGAACGTTTAAGGTTAAGGACTGCAGCAACCTCATCCTGGGTCCTGCCCCTTCTTTTTCTTAAAAATTTTATGTTGGAAGTGAAGTACATAATAAAAATTGATTATATTGTAATCATAGAATTGATTAATTTCTAATCAAAAGTAGAATATGTTTATGGAATATGCAAATATTTTGAGTAAAAAGTTTGGAGTGAGCTAGAGTTTGGAGTGACTAAAGTTAAAATATATGGAAACATGGAACGTTCCATCCTGCATCTTGACCTCGACACCTTTTTCGTATCGGTAGAGAGGCTCAGGAACAGCAGGCTTACCGGCAAACCGGTGATAATAGGCGGCATGTCGGACCGTGGTGTTGTATCAAGCTGCAGCTATGAAGCCAGGAAATACGGGGTGAATTCCGCCATGCCCATGAAGATGGCCAGGATCATGTGTCCCGATGCAATAATAATACGGGGCGATATGGAATCATACAGCAACTACTCAAACATGGTAACCGCTATAATTGCGGAGAGGTCGCCGCTTTATGAGAAGTCTTCGATTGATGAGCATTATATTGACATCACCGGTATGGACCGCTTTTACGGATGCTGTAAATGGTCGCACGAATTGCGCGAGTATATAATAAAGGAGACAGGTCTGCCCGTTTCAGCAGGACTTTCCATCAACAAGACCGTCTCAAAGATCGCAACCGGCGAAGCAAAGCCTAACGGTGAGATAGAAGTACAAAAAGAGATAGTCCTCCCCTTTCTTGACCCGCTCTCAATAAGCAAAATACCGATGATCGGCCCGAAGACCTACCACGTGCTGAGGTCAATGGGCATAGCAACCATATACACCCTGCGTAATATTCCTGCAGAGATGCTCGAAAAACTGATGGGTAAAAACGGTATCGAGGTATGGAAAAAAGCCAATGGCATAGATTTCGCTCCCGTGATCAGCTATTCGGAGCAAAAATCCATAAGCACCGAACACACATTTGAAAAGGACACCACCGATATGGTACGGCTTAACCAGCTGCTGGTGAGCATGGTGGAAAAGATCGCCTATGATATGAGAAAACAGGAAAAGCTTACCTCCTGCGTCACTGTGAAAATAAGATACTCCAACTTTGATACTCATACCCTGCAGAAAAGGATCTCCTATACAGCTTTCGATCATGTGCTTGCAGATATCGCTAAAGAGCTGTTTACCAGGCTCTACCAGAGACGAATGCTTATCAGGCTTATCGGTGTAAGGTTCAGCCACCTGGTACAGGGGGTCCAGCAGCTCGATATGTTCGACGACACTCCCGAAAAGGTGAGCCTCTATATGGCCATGGACAGGCTCAGAAAGCGTTTCGGGCGTCATGCGATAAGACGGGCTGCCGGAGTGATGACAACCAGCGAAAGAGAGGAAAAAGCCCTTAAACAGCTTGAAAATGCAGCAAAAGAGCAGGAAATGATGGAGAAACGGCTCAGGGGATACTATATGTATGGGTAGGATTTCGGATTTCGGATTTCGGATTTCGGATTCCCTGTGGATGTCAAACGACCGAGTACCGAGCACCGAGGAACAACATGAAACATGGATATGTATTTAAACTGCCATTCATACTACAGTCTGCGCTACGGAACAATGTCCGTCGAACAGCTTGTGAAAAAAGCCGCATCTGCAGGGGTTGAGATAATGGCACTTACGGATATCAATAATTCAACGGCAATACCCGAATTCGCTGGTGAATGCGCAATAAACAACATCAGTCCCGTTACCGGAATCGAATTCAGGAATGACAATGAATTGCAATATGCAGGAATAGCACGAAACAACAAAGGATTAAGAGAGCTGAACGAATTCCTGTCAAAACATAATGCCGAAAAGAGATCGATACCCTTCCCTGCCCCGGGCTTCTCAGAGGCATATATCATCTATCCGTATACAAAAATCCCTGAACGCAAGATGTTTGATAATGAGCGTATTGGCATAAAAACAAATGAGGTGAACAGGCTGCTTAAGCTGGCACCGCGCGACAGAAACCAGATGGTAATAATGCAACCGGTGACCTTCAGCAGCAATGATGATATTTTTGTCCATAAAAGCCTCAGGGCAGTCGATAACAATATCCTTCTCAGTCACCTTAAACCATGTCAATGTGCCGGAGAAGATGAGTTTTTCTATTCTCCGGAGACTATCAGGTCTGCATTCTCTGAATATCCGGAAATAATCAGTAACACTTCTGAATTGCTGGAAGAGTGCTCTTTATCATTTGACTTTAAGAGCCAAAAGAACAAAAAGATATTCTCCGCCAGCAGGTATGACGACAGGCTGCTGCTCGAAAAGCTTGCATGGGACGGGATGATTTACAGGTATGGAAAGAACAATAATGAAGCAAGAAAAAGGATACTGCATGAACTTGAGATAATCGATAATCTTGGCTTCTCGGCATACTTCCTGATAACCTGGGACATTGTACGGTATTCAATGGCAAGGGGTTTTTATCATGTAGGCAGGGGAAGCGGAGCTAATTCTATTGTTGCTTATTGCTTGAATATCACTAATGTTGACCCGATTGATCTAAACCTTTACTTTGAGAGATTCATAAACCCGAAGCGAAGCAGTCCGCCCGACTTCGATATTGATTATTCATGGAAAGAGAGGGATGATGTCATTGATTATATCTTCAAGAGGTATGGTTACAGTCACACTGCCCTGCTGGGCACTATCAGCACCTTCAGGGGAAAATCGATTGTGAGGGAGCTCGGAAAAGTCCATGGATTGCCCAAAGAGGAGATCGATGCAATAATTGACAATCCATCGTCCGAAACAAACAGGAACGCAATAACCGATATTATCTTTTCCACAGGCATCAGGATTGCCGATTTCCCGAATATGAGAAGTATTCATGCCGGCGGGATCCTCATTTCGGAGGAGCCAATATCGTGTTACACTGCCCTCGATATGCCTCCAAAGGGCTTCCCGACAACACAGTGGGACATGTACACGGCTGAGGAGATAGGTTTTGAAAAGCTCGACATACTAAGCCAGCGCGGTATCGGGCATATACGCGAGAGTGTTGATATTATACTTCAAAACCGCGCAATAGATGTAGATGTACACGCAATCCAGAAATTTAAGAAAGACCCGAAGATCAGGGAACATCTCAGCAGCGGTGAAACAAAAGGATGCTTCTATGTCGAAAGTCCGTCAATGCGGGGACTTCTGCAAAAACTCAGGTGCGATGATTATAAAACCCTGGTCGCGGCAAGTTCAATAATCAGGCCGGGAGTAGCACGCTCCGGCATGATGCGTGAATACATATACCGATTCCATAACCCGCATAAATTTAAATACTTACATCCGGTAATGAAAGAACAGCTTGAGGAGACATTCGGGGTTATGGTTTACCAGGAGGATGTACTGAAAGTGTGCCATCACTTTGCAGGACTCGACCTTGCTGATGCCGATACCCTGCGTCGGGCCATGAGCGGAAAATACCGGTCGAAGAAGGAGATGCAGCGGATCGTTGACAGATTCTTTTCAAACTGCCGCGAAAAGGGATACAGCGATGATCTGACAAAAGAGGTATGGCGGCAGATCGAATCATTTGCCGGTTACTCATTTTCCAAGGCACACTCGGCATCATATGCCGTTGAGAGCTTCCAGAGCCTCTACCTGAAAGCTCATTTTCCCCTCGAGTTCATGGTGGCCGTAATTAATAATTTCGGCGGATTTTACAGGACATGGGTATATGTACATGAAGCAAAAAGATACGGTGCAGTAATACAACTGCCATGCATAAACAAAAGCAATTACAAGACAACAATTTATGGTTCAGATATTTACCTTGGTTTCATACACATTCTGAGCCTTGAGGAAAGGCTTGCCATGTCGATTGAGGAAAACCGTAATGCTGAAGGTCCCTATTCCGATATGAACGACTTTTTAACACGTATTAATCCCGGACTGGAGCAGGTCATACTGCTCATCAGGACAGGGGCTTTCCGCTTCACTGGCAAAAAAAAGTCGGTGCTCCTGTGGGAAGCACATATGATGATGAATAAAACGAAGCCGGAACCGATGAGACGCCTCTTCCCTGCTCCTGCCAGGAGCTTCTCGCTCCCCGATCTCGAACATGACAGGCTCGACGATACATACGATGAAATAGAGCTGCTCAGCTTTCCCGTTTCAATGACCTGGTTCGACATGCTCGAAACATCATTCAGGGGCGAAATATCAGCCAGGGATATGATAAGTCATATTGGGAAAAAAGTAAGGATGGTCGGGCACCTTGTGACAATAAAGTATATAAAGACAATCAAAAAGGAATGGATGAATTTCGGTTGTTTCATCGATGCCGAAGGCAGTTTTTTTGATACAACACATTTTTCTCAATCGCTTAAGAACTACCCTTTTAAAGGCTCCGGAACCTACCTTATCCTAGGTAAGGTCGTGGAAGAATTCGGCTTTCCGTCAATAAAGGTTGAGAAACTGGCCAAGCTTCCAGTCAAGCCTGATAAACGGTATTAAACCGTTGTACGGCACGCGGTATGCAGCTTGAGGCAGGCAGAGAACAAAGAGCATTTTATTAAATCCCCTCCTGAGAGATCGGAACCCCGCTTTGCGGGATAAACTCCGTGGAGATTCCGCGTTAGCGGAAGCCCGTCCCGACCGATAGGTCGGGAGGTCAGGGGTGGGTTCTTATAAATCATCAACCCTGACGACTTTCAATATCCCTTTCAGGGCCTGTATCTTTCTCATAATACCGTGAAGGACATTATTATTAGTGACCATTATGTTAAGCATTCCTTCAAATAATCCCTCGTCCATTTTATAATTAAAGCTTCTGACGACTACTTTATATTGTGCGAGGATATCAGCTATCCTGTTCACCATACCTATATTTTCAACACCTGTTATCTTTATTGCAGCTATAAATGCAGGAGTTGATTTTGATTTGGTCCAGCGGACAGCAATGAGCCTGTATGGGTATTTTGCCAGCAGGTTATGGGCATTCGGACAGTTGGTACGGTGTATTTTTATCCCTTCAGAGATTGTAATAAAGCCAAAAATATTATCACCCGGAACGGGGTTACAGCACTTGGCCAGTTTATAATCGAGACCCTCTACTTTATCTTCAATAACCAAAAATTCAGCATATTGAGAATCCAGTGGCCCTTTCGATGGTATCGGCATCTGCAGTACAGAAGTCTCTGCAGGTTCTTCTTTCCGGAGCACCTCTTTTATTTCAAGAAGCTCGATCTTACCGGTAATGATCTGGAAATAGAGATCCTGCGCCGTTTTAAGGTCATAATGAATAATAATCTTTTGTATTGCGGTATCGTTGTATGGTATTTTCCAGTTTTTCAGGCGCCGCATCAGCATCTCCTTGCCTTCAGCCGCGGCCCTTGCTTTTTCCTCATTAAGAGCCAGCTTGATCTTTGCTTTTGCCTTGCTGGTAACAACAAATGAGAGCCAGTCCTGCTTTGGCTTCTGACTCTTGCTGCGGATAATATCGACTTTGTCGCCATTTTGCAGGACATGCTTTATTGTAACGTTTTTGCCGTTTACCTTTCCACCGACGCATGATGCCCCGACAGCAGTATGTATCTCGAATGCAAAATCAAGGACTGTTGCTCCTGCGGGAAGTTGTTTCAGATCGCCCTTGGGAGTAAAAACAAAAACCTCGTCGGTATATAATCCCGATCTTACCTGGTCGAGAAATGCTTCTTCCTCCTTCTCTGAAGATTCGAGTATCTCGCGCATTTTGGTCAGCCAGGTATCGAGTCTCCCCTCTCCTTTTATCCCTTTATATTTGAAATGTGCTGCCAGGCCTTTTTCAGCAATCTCATCCATTCTGGCGGAGCGGATTTGCACTTCCACCCACCTACCCTTCGGACCGACCACTGTAGTATGCAATGATTCGTATCCGTTTGACTTGGGAACAGAGATCCAGTCGCGCAGCCGGCTGGGATTGGGTTGATAGAGATCTGTTACAATTGAGTAGACTCTCCAGCATTCTGATTTCTCGTTCTCTGCACCGGTTTCGAGAATAATCCTCACTGCAAAAAGATCATATACTTCGTCGAATTCCACCCCCTGCTTTTTCATCTTCAGCATAATGGAATGTATTGATTTTGTGCGGCTTTTAATTGTGAACTTAAAGCCATGCTTTTCGAGCGTTTCTTTCAGAGGCTGGGAGAATTCACGGATAAACCTGTTTCGGGATGCAGTGGTCTGTTTAAGACGGTTTTCAACAAAAAGGTACTGGTCTGGCTCAAGATATTTAACTGCAAGATCCTCCATTTCCAGTTTAATATTGTAAAAGCCCAGCCTGTGAGCAAGAGGTGCATAGAGGAAATAGGTCTCTGAAGCAAGGGGCATCTTCTCTTTCTCCGGTGCTCTTTCCAGGTTGCGCATATTCTCAAGGCGCTCAACAAGTTTTATCAGTATGACTCTTACATCATCGGCCAGGCTTAACAGGAGTTTTCTGAAGTTCTCTGCCTGGTATGATGACTGCATAGATTCTATACCGGTGATCCTGGAGCAGCCTTCAAGTATCTCCACAACTTTACTGCCGAACTCCTTTTCAAGCTCCTTTGAACTGATTTTTAGTTTATTATAAGAACCGTGAAGCAGTGCGGTAATAATTGAGGTAAGTCCCAGCCCAATCTCTTCTGCTATGATACGCGCCACAGAAAGGGAATGAAGTATCTGGGGTTCCCCTGTAATAGTCCTGCTGTCTCCGCATGCTTTTACGGCAAGATCAAAAGCTTTTTTTATTCTGCCTTTATCTTCCGGGACAATGTTGTTTTTCGCGGCTTGTAGCAGTGCCCTGTATGCGTTATCTGTTTTTTGTGTCTCCACCTGTTATAGGAGATAGAGTTGTACATATTGACATTATACAAAGATAATTCGATTTTGATCCTGTTCCAATAGAAATCCCCGGGTTTCATGGAGCCCGGGGATTCCTCTTCTAATTATAAATTTTTTATCTGAACGAGATCCCCAGTCCTGCCGATACAACATTATACTGTGCTCTTGTATAATCGGCATGAATGGTAATTACTGCAAATTTAAGCCTGAAACCAATGTTGGCCCGGAGACCCGAGAAGTTTTCAATATTTATCTCACCAAAAGTGTCACCTGTCTTTACCCCTGAATCGTTATATTCGGCATACGGCAAAGCAGGCAGAACCGGTGTAACAAGAACCGGTGACGGATAATTTCCTGTCATGTGAAGAACTGTACTTGTTTTGGAATAGCCCAGTCCGGCATAAAAAGTAACAATCGCAAGGTTTACAGATCCTATGGCACTAATATTTAAAGCTTTAACAACTGCCTCCAGGTTCTGATCTTCGAATGAGGCCATGTTGTATGTTGTATAGTTCTGAGGTGTACCTGGCTGAAGGTTTACAGGTATATTTCCGGTCAGCTTTGTATATCCGGCAAAAACAGATGCATCAACAGGGAGCAGATCACCACCCGGAATATATTGCGTGATACTATGCATTAATCCGATACCCCATAAACCTATATCTCCATGGATCAGATCATTGTCGAAAGTCAATCTGGGAATAAATCTGACCTTGACCTCGGTACCCAGCGGCAGGCCTACTCCAATCTGCAATGTTGGTACCGGAATATATCTCCAGGCTACACCCGGTGGTGTTCTGAAGCTTGCAAGTTCATAGCCGCTTACTGAATATGCCATTAGCGGGCCACTCTCATCCGGTCCGGCAATGGTTGGTGCCGTTCCTGTCGTGGGACTTATGTTTGAAGAGAGCCCCAGGGTCGACAGATCGAATGTTTCGGCCGTGGTTGGCACAAATCCAACATTAAGCGCTGTTGTAATATCAAATCCCCCAAGTTTATGAGGTTTTGCAGTATTATACCAGCTTCCGTTCAAACCTGCACCAAAAGCATTAATCCATGGAGTCATATATGCTTCCAGAAATTTAATGCCATCGGCCGTGCTACTTTTTAAGAAATCAAGTTTATCGAACTGTGAATAGGAAACCGAAGAGAAGAGTGATACTGAGATCACCAGAGTTAGCAGACGTTTTGTGAAGAGCTTATTCATAGTCACTATTTGTTTGGGTTATAAAAATCAATACAAATATAGAAAAAATTGAAAACAGAAGTCTAATGCATCTTTGTTCCCTGATATTATAACGTAATCAGGACATCAATGGTTGCATTTAACGGGAAAAATAATCAAAGATCCATTAATTACTTGTCTTCAATCCCTTCAAGCTCTTCCAGCTCTTCTATGCCTATTTCTTTTGAAAGTTGCGACAGCTCCTTCAGGTTAATCTGCCCTCTTATCGAAATGAGTGAATTACCTCCGGAACTACCCGTAATGACCAGCAGTTCGGATATTGTATTGCCATTCTGCCGGATAAGGAATTTTGTTATATCATTTCCCTCTTTTACCACCATCAGTTCCTCATAAACTGAAAGGTCAAGCTTTCTGCTAAGTTCAGTATAGAAATTAACATTACCTGTTGATAATGAATCATTCTCTGACAGTATCCTGATAGAATTAAGCCTGAGCATAATGTTGTCGGGGTTATTCTCTGAGTCCAGAGAACCGATCATGTTAAGCATTCTGCCTGAGATGGATACATATGTGAATCCCTCCCTCTCCGAGTATTTATTAAACAGCTCATCTATAGGATTCTTCTGGGCCTGAATGACCTGGCATATTAACAAAGCTGCGATAATCAAAAACTGCCTCTTCATATTATATTGATTTAATATTTCTAATTTATTATTTGGTTAATTACTGATTTTTCTTGACAGATCCCTCTTCAAACAGCATGCTTCGATTCAGGTTTGTTGAAATTATCGTTGCTGACCTGTCAATTGATTCCAAACCTGTTTCCATTGCGTTTTGCATTTTGTTAAGTGGTTTAAGCGCCTCTGTCGCTTTATTGAGCTTAATAGAAACTTCATTCAGTATTCTCATTGTTTCTGCATATGCTAACTGCGGATCTGAAAATGTGTCTTCCTGAACTTCCTGATTGAAAAAGATAAAGTATGAACCTATCAATAAAAGAATTGCTGCTGCAGCACTCATGACCGTGATATATCTCCTTCTCAGGGAGATACTTCTTTGCTTTTTCTCGAGATCATCTATTCCCTTAAGGATCCTGTCCTCGAAATCGACAGATGGAACAGGTATACTTTCAGAACCTGCATAATGGCTGAAGATCTCTTTCTCAGCTTCATACTCCGGAAGAAAATCATTGCCCGAGAAAAAGTTCTTAAGTCTTTCTTCTTCTTCCCGGGAGGTCTCCCCGTCATAGTACTTCTCCAGTAATTTCTTAAGCTCTTCCCTTTTCATTTGTATAGTCTAAATATTTCTCCTTTATCATTTTCCTGGCTCTTGAAAGGACCACCCTCAGGCTGTTGATATTCATCCCTTTCTGCTTTGATATTTCATCGTAGGATAATCCGTTTATCTCCCTCATCTGAACAAGGTCGCGTGTTGCTGACGGCAATTCATCAATAATCATGGCCACAATAGCGGCAGTTTCAGAACTTACCAGCCGTTCATGTGGTGAAGGTAAATGATCGGAATTACTGGTATCTGATGGCACCTTTTCACTGTCAATATGTTTCCATTTTCTCATTTGGTCAATGCTGCTGTTTCTTGTCATTGTGACAGCAAGAGCCTCAATATCATTGTAATCGTCAAGTTTTTTCCTCATTACCCACATTTTCATAAAAACCTCCTGTACAACATCTTCTGCTTCCTGTCGATTTTTAACTATCCGGAAAGCTATTGCAAAAAGTTTGCGGTTCAGCCGGTGTATTATTACATTAAACGCATCCCTGGTCATCAGGCAAGAGGCTTATGACAAATTCCGGATAAAGATAAAAACAATCGGATCAGTTGCAGCCTATTACAATATTTACTCCGTTGTCTTTCTTCATGCTCTCAGAGAATTTCTTTGCCTCCTTGTAAGTCATGTTTCCCTTGACCTGTATCAGGGCATTATTATCTTCACCACTTGCAACAATCAGGAATTCCTTGAATCTCTTTCCATCTGCCCGTACCAGCATCACGATGTCCTTATGAGCATTTTTCACTCTCATAAACTCTTCATAATTCCTGCGGTCAAGCTCATTTTCCACCATGTTATAAAAATTGCCTTCAAACATACTATCATCGTTCTGTGCAAGGATCCTGACAGTAGTAATATCTTCAGGCCAGCTTCTGTCATCATCGCATTTATCCTCATCAAGATCCCTGATGAGCTTTATCAGGTTCCCGCTAATCGTTATTGTTGTAAAACCATCACTGCCGGCATACCTGTTAAAAAGTGCATCAACAGATCTTTGGCCATATCCCAGAATGGTTATTGCCAGAATTACAGGTATTAAAATGAATCTTTTCATATGAACTTCAATTAGGTTAAATAAATATGTTCTCTAAGAGGACGTTTAACCGAATAAAACATAACAAAAAGCCCTAAAAAAAATTTCATAAACCAGTTAGTTGCAGATGAATTCCGATGCTTAACTAGAAGAATATGGTATTAAAGGAAATTATATGAAATAATAAGGTTATTAATATGAAAAAAAATATATATGGCTTGTAATAATTTAATTTTATCCTACCTTTGCACTCGCAAAAAACTGAATACTGATTCAGTAGCTCATCCCGATAATTATCGGGAGGTAGAGCATCCCGCTTTGCGGGAGGGTCCGGGGTTCGCGTTGTTTGAAAATATGATTCAGTAGCTCATCCCGATAATTATCGGGAGGTAGAGCATCCCGCTTTGCGGGAGGGTCCGGGGTTCGCGTTGTTTGAAAATATGATTCAGTAGCTCAGTTGGTAGAGCACATCCCTTTTAAGGATGGGGTCCTGGGTTCGAGACCCAGCTGGATCACAAAGATAAATTCTTTATAAATTATATCCTGAGATCTCCACCCCGGGAGTCTCCCCTCCCATATCCCTGTCACAGAGCTTCATTGTTATAACCTTCTCTTCACCGGGCATCAGTGATATATAATTATCGCTGTAGAATACCGGCAGAATGCGTTCTCCGCTGCTCTTTCCAATAACCTTGAGCCTAACCATAAGAGCAGGTGTCTCTGTGGTGTTTTTCAAAGTGGTGGTCAGCAGCCATTCATCACCTGATTTTTTAACAACCGTGCTGTTATTAAGGTCTACCTTTGGCAGATCGCGGAGAGCCTGGTAGTTGCCATCTTCAACCCCGCGCCAGTAGAAGTTATCAGAGATGATCTCATCACCTTCCTTCAAAGTCAGTTTTATAAAATGAACCGATGATATACCTTCCGGAAATTCAAGTTTGAAACATTTTACTGTTTCATCCTCTTTACAATCCAGGGTTGTTTCCTTCTCCCACTGAACAGATCCGTCCATATTCAGAACCTGTGCCTTTGCAGTCAGACCTGTCCTGTCCTTTGCGTTGTAGTTCACTACTTCAACTGAATCGCAACCTCTGAAATCATATATTGGATTCCACTGAATATGAATTGGTTCTGAAGCCTTCTTACATCCAAAGTATGCAGCCGTAGGTTCAAAATAATAGTCGTAAGTCTGCCAAACCATTGAGGGCCAGGCCGGATGACTCATCCACAATATCATGCCCTGTCTGTAGGTACTACGTCCTTCAAATATTGCCCGGTATCCATTATAATTTATCCACTGCGCAAGCTCTGTAAATTCTTTTGCATCCTTTGGTGCTCCGAAGCCTTTTTCGATCATCGCATTAAATGAGGCGGCTCCCTGTGCGCCCTCAAGGCAATAGTCGTGTAATCCGTACAGACTGTTCTGAGGCCACAAAAGCGACTCAGGAATAGTCTGCTTAAGGCTTTCATATGTCATTACATTTGGCATTCCCCTTTCGCTGTGAAATTTGTCATTTCCATACAGCAGGAAATAGTCTCTTGGTGGTAGCGCCCTGTAAGGTCCTCCCCCGCTTACAACACCCATCGATGAATGTGAAATATAATGGATACCGGGATGTACCTCAGGAAGCATGGCACGCAAGGCTGTGTCAATAACTTCTGGTGGATTTCCCTCATTGCGTCCGCAATAAAGTCCGATGGAGGG
>Ga0210003_1002662_pt1 | contig 14903 bp, 12 predicted proteins | sample LantaG_FD_182804 | JGI IMG/M metagenome (GOLD analysis project Ga0210003, IMG submission 182804) | Deep subsurface microbial communities from Baltic Sea to uncover new lineages of life (NeLLi) - Landsort_02402 metaG (SPAdes) (version 2) | ecosystem: Environmental > Aquatic > Marine > Oceanic >... | reverse complement strand
GGGGGCACTCCCTAACGGTCATAAGATAAGGATAAGTGTTAAGAAGAAAGGGTAGAAAAAACTGTCATTGAAGGGAAATTATAATTGACGCCAGACACTGTATCAAATTCTGCATTCTCCGGTGAAAAGCAATCTTGCCGCCGCCGTGAAAATAGGGATCAGGATGAGTACTTTCCAGGATAGAAGCCATTTGCCTTACATCATCAACCAGAAATTGCCGACTGATCTTCTGGTGCGTGGTCACTTGAAAAAGACTGACCACCGGTTTCCAGGCAATAATTATAGCAACAGCCAGACATATACAGAGGGCAACTACTCTGTGCCATTTTACTTTAACTAATTGGATTACCAATCCCAGGTAAATCCCAAACCCAATAAATATGGCAAAACTGGTTTGGTAATCCCGGGTGGCAAGACCAAACCACAAACTCATACAAATACCCCAAATCAGCCAGAAAACCAGGGGCTGATATTCTTTCAGGTAAGTTCTGATGCCCATAGTTTGAAATTTGATATTTAGTTTCATCTTTCATCCTGTCCCACTCAAGAACTTGAACTGATTTCATTTCAACGGCTTACCCATGAATTATTATTCAATCTTCAACCTCTTCCTCATCATGCGTCCCATACCGTGGACCAGGCGGCAAGTGCTCGATGAGATACCGCGTGATGAGCATTCGCACGTGCAGCGTCGTGCCGCGACCTTCGCGGAGCCCGTGGTCGCGATTGGGATACGCCATGTAATCGAATTGCTTGCCAAGTTCGATGAGGCGGTCGACCAGCCCTTCGGTAATCTGGAGATGGGTGTTGGTCTCGCCCGTGCCGTGAATGATTAGGAGGTCTCCCTTCAGGCCCTCGGCAAAGTTGATCGGGGCAGACTTGCGGTATCCCTCCGGATTCACCTCGGGAGTCTCCATGTAGATCTCCTGGAACCACGCATTGTAAAGTTGCGGCTGCGGCTTGGGCGCAACGGCGATCCCCACGTGATATACGTCCGGCTTGCGGAACATTGCGTTGAGGGTATTCGAGCCACCGCCGCTCCAACCCCAGATACCGACCCTGGACAAATCGACGTACGGTCGGGTGCGGCCCAGTTCCTTCAGAGCTGCCGCCTGCTCGGCAGTAGAGAGTGGACCAAGGCTGCGGAAGATTGACCGACGCCACGCTGCCCCCTTCGGCGCCGGCGTGCCCCGGTTGTCGATGGACACCACAAGGTAACCGAGTTCGGCGATCACCCGATGGAAGTCTGCCTGGCTACTTCCCCAGGCGTCCAAAACGGTCTGTCCGTGCGGCTCTCCGTACACATAAACGAAAACGGGATATTTTCTTGAAGGGTTGAAGTCGCCGGGTTTGATCATCCACGCATCCATAACAATACCGCCGCTGATTTCGAGCTGGAAGAACTCTGTTGGCTGAGAGATCAACGACTCCATTTTATTGCGCAGTTCTTTATTGTCTTCAAGCACGCGCACGACCCGGTGCTCGGGCAGTTGTACGAGTTCGGTCACTGGAGGACTGTCGAATGTCGAGTAGGTATGGAACGCCCACTTAGCGTTGGGTGAGAAGTCGTAGTCGTGGGTGCCGGGCTGGTTCATGGGGGTAACCCGTTCTGGCTCTCCGGTTCCGTCCAGATGCACTCGGTAGAGATACTTCTTGATTGCATTGTCAGGCGACGCGTAGTAGTAAAACCAACCTCCCGCTTCATCCACCACGGCACGTTCGATGATATCGCTCTCGCCGGGGGTGAGCAGGGCCAGCTCCCTGCCATCGCGCGAATAGACATACGCGTGCCGCCAGCCGTCCTTTTCGCTCAGCACAATGAATGCACGGCCGTCGCGGATCCACTCAAGCCCGGCATTCTTACGGTAGCTGGCGATAACCCACGCCGGATCGGATTCGTGGAATATGCGGGTGATCGCACCGGTGCGGACGTCGGCGATGAGAAACTCACGCTCGTCCCGGAATCGGCTCAGCTTTTCCACCAGCAGCTCATTAGAATTCCCGGCCCAACTGACCTGCCCCAGATAGAAACCCTCTACCGGTACCGGAATGGAGAGCCAGCGTGTCTCGCTTCCCTCGGCATCGACGACACCGACACGCAGTGTCGCTATGATCCCGCCCACCCGGGCAAATCGGACTTCTTTGACTTCCGGATACGAAGGGTCGCCCGGGACCAGCACCGACCTTAACTTTACATCGGAGGCGTCCGATTGTACGAAAGCGATCCGCTTACCATCGGGGCTCCAGGTTGCCCGGCTGTTCGAAATCGAGCCGCCGGCTGCGTTCTTCGTGAGGGGGATCTTCCGGTTGCTGCGCAGATCGCGCACGTACAGGTTCCCCTGATCGGAGTAGAGCAGGCTCCGGCCGTCGGGGGATATCTTGTCAGATCTGCCGGCCTCCTCTTTCTCAGATGAGTCCAGCACGGTGCGTTTCCCGCTGGCGGCATCATAACGCACCAGCACCCGTTTGTCCGCCCCGGGGACCGGCTCTGAAACGGTGTAGCCCGAACCATCATCGAGCCAGTCTGCACGGAATCTCTTGGCGCGGAACTCCCCCTGATCGTAGACCGCACGCAATCGCGGCTCGGCTTCTTTGAGAACTAGTTCCCTGGAATTCTGACCACGTATGTCAGGCACAGCGACGATGCCGACAATACAGAAAAAAGTGAAACACCCAATTATACCCGTTCTCATTTCTTGTTACCTCCTTTTCAACATCGAATGGCAATAACCTATCTTACAGGGATTCATTGAGCAAGCACCTTTTCTTTCTTCCGGACACCTATGAAGAACTCTAAGTCAAATACTAAAATCCCGGTTGCTACAATAATTTTCTTTAAGGCATCCAAGACAAAGTTTTAGCATAGTCCATTGAATACTATGACGATAAAAAAAATTGTATCATTGGCCTAATTTCTAACATTTTTTAGGACTCGATATAGGAAAAAACAGGGTTTGTAGTAACAAAATGGAGTCACGATGTCCCCCGGTCTTCGCGGTGTTTTTCAGCTCATGAAAAAGGGTGACTTAGGGCATAGTTCCCGGTTTGAAACTGTTGCTGTTTTATTCACTTAAGCGATCCCATTCATGAACTGTCCAATGAGCCTTTATGGTGTATTCTGGTATCCGACAGTGGTCCGATCTTTGCTTGACAAGTACACGCAGTCCTATTAGCCCTTGACAAGTACATTCTTTATTGTTATTCAGGGAGTTTACATAAGCCGCTGAAATTAAAAAAGTTCGGATTCTTGAATAGGACAACTGTGATGAAAACTTCTGCTCTGAAACTTAATCGACTTTTTCTGCTGACTATGGCTTTGATTATGCCAAGTCAGGCCGCGTCATATAAAGAGTATAAGATACCGCTCCCCTTTGCCATGGGACAAGAGGGGAAAGGAGGGATCTTAACGGCCGACATGAATAGTGATGGCAAGTTGGACTTACTCGTAACCTCCCCAGGGCAGTTAGCAGCACTTGAAACAAATGGTAAAACCTTGTGGTTTAGAAAGGCTGATATTCGTGTTTCGGCTGGATCGAGCGAGAGATATGGCCTGCCAGGACATGACGCGCCGGGAACTCAGGTCTGTGATATTGACGGAGATGGGTTAGTGGAAGTCCTTTTTCTAGATCAATCCAACACTATCCATATTCTTTCCGGTGACACTGGACGTTCCAAGTCAGAAATTACAATTCTTAATCCAAAAGGATCTGAGAGATGGGAGCATATGGCGGTAGTAAATCTCCGTGGTGAAGGAGATAAGGATATTGTTTTACAGTGCACGAATTCTAAAGGTTATCGAGTGGGGCATTATTTAGCAGCTTACTCAGTTGACAATTCAAAGGCTTAGTTACTGTGGTCAACAGATAGTTTTGGAGCCTTAGCTCATGGGCCTTTTCGCGCCGCGGACTTAAACGCTGATGGGCTAGACGAGATCTGTGGATTTACGATCCTTGATTCCAATGGTGGGAGAACGAACTGGGCTTATCCTCCGATCGATAAGAAATACGCTGACGGCGCCTCATTTCATATCGATTCCATATTTATTTATGATGTCAGACCTGAGGTTCCGGGACTTGAAGTGGTCTTATTGGAAGAGGGTAGAAATTATACCGCCTTGGCTAACTTCAAGGAAGGCTTGTTATGGTGGACAACAAATACACGCCAAGAACCACAGAATGCAGTGGTTGGTGAGTTCTCCTTGGAGTACGCAGGTCTAGAAATATGGTGTCGTAGCCGCTACAATACCCACCAAAAGCCTTGGGTTCTAAATGCCCATGGAAAAGTCATTTCCTCCTATGAAATGGTCGCCTGCGCCCCAGATGGTTGGACCACAAGTGGAGTAGAGGTGATTGTTCCAATTGACTGGTCGGGCGCGAGTATCCAACTTGCTGCCGCTAAGGAACGTCATGAAAGTGGTGATGTAGGTCTTTTCAAACCCATGACTGGTGAGTTCGTTTTACACATCAAGGCCAAGGCGGATCGACTATATGTCGCGGACATAACCGGAGATTGGCGTGAAGAGATTATTATTGTGGAGGGTAAACAAATTCGGTTTTTTGAAAATGCTAATCCCAACCCACAACCTCAGCACCCACGTTTATGGCGCCAACAAAACTATCGACGTAACAAAATGTCCTGGAACTATTATTCTCCTTAATCTCTCAGGGTTCAGAAACTCGTGTGTGAACACAAACGGGTTGGGCGGATTAGCAGGCTGCCAATAACGACGCTCTTGGGTGTATAAATGCTTACATCGAAGAAGATAGACTGGGAGTGGCGAAAAGCGCCCAATAGAGAGCCAGGAAAAGCGCCCAAATGGGGGCCACCTGGATTATAAATAGTAACGTCTACTATGACGCTGTCAACAAGTTCCTCCTGCCCCACCCTTAAGGGTGGGACGTCCTATAATATTTACCGTTGTTTTCCCTTGCCCTTATCAAGGCTCGACTTCAGCCGATAGCTGTCACCGATGATTTCAAGGATGTGCACATGATGCGTTAACCTGTCCAGCAGGGCGCCGGCCAACCTTTCATCTTCAGCAAAAACCTGTGGCCAATCCGCAAAGGGCAGATTCGTTGTCACAGCCAGGCTTGTCTGCTCATAGCACTGGCTGAAGAAGCCAAACAAGTGCTCAGCGCCAATACGATCCAAAGGGATATAGCCAAGCTCATCCACAATGATAAGGTCGCAACGCTGAATGTTCTTTTCCAGCTTCAATATCATTCGTTCCTGCCGAGCCTCGATGTAAGTGTTCACCAATTGTGAGGCGGTAAAGAATTTCACCTTATAGCCGCGTCTGCACGCCTCTCTGCCAAAAGCAATCGCCAAGTGTGTTTTACCGACACCAGGGGGACCGGTAAGAACCAGATTCGTTTTGGTTTCGATGAACTGACACCTGGCCAGATCCAATACATATTTCTTGTTCAGTTTTGGCACATCGGCAAACTTGTATGAAGACATTTCCTTTACCATTGGAAACTCAGCCTGCCTGAGCCTGCGTTCGATCGCAGCGGCCGTTCTGTGTTGAACTTCCAGTTCAGCCAACTGCTGTAAGAAATCCTCATAAGCTGCGTTGGCCTGGCTGCACTTGCGGGAAAGGGCCTTGTATTCTGCTCGCATGGTCGGTAATTTCAGCGTCTTGAGGTAGCTGTCCAGCAATAATCTTTCATCGCTCATACCAACACCGCCTCTCTGTTCTTGAGTTGATCATAGATCCCCGTATCACGGGCCCCATCGCCTTGATTGGCAAGTTCAGGTCTGTCCGATAGATCTAATTTGGCTCGTTGCGGCAGCGGCTCGTTGCGAAGGGCGTGTAGAACAGCTTCCTCACTGAAGGCTCGACGCCGGACACACAGGCTGACAGCAGCTTTGACCTGAATCTCCGGATATTCAGTGAACAGCATCAGGATCTCAATATATCGCATGGTCCCGTCCTCGCTGTAGCGGTATTCAAGCTCATTACGCATCAGATCGAAATCCTCTCCCCACGGCTGACCTTTGAACGCTCTGGCGTTATCAAGGCTGCCTGGCTTACGCTGGAGCAGCTTGAGATAATGGGTCGGCTCTAATATGAACTGTCCGGGGATATAACAGCGTGTGTGAACAGCAACAAGCTGGTGATCACAGAATATCCGGATATTATCGACAAAGACTTGGATCACGCACGGATGATACGCCCATTCAACAGGAAGTGAGTAACGAACGCTATCTATTCGAACAAGTGAATGACTGTCCGCAAAGGTGGACCTGTGACGACAGGCATCGAAGCGTTCCGACTGTAAAGGCAGAAGATAAGGCCTTTCTTCTTCAAAAAGTTCTCTTACGGACTTGCCTCCATGAACTTCAGGACCTTTACGCTTGAGGTCATTCTGGCAATCGTCAAACAGTTTACCGGCCAATTGCCCGAGCCCGTCAACGTGCGGTTGGGGCGAAAGGTAAGTTCGTTCACTACGCTTGCAGCAATTCTCCACATCGCCTTTCTCATTGCCTTTGGCAATATTGCAGAAGCGTGTATCGAACAGATACCATGCCCGAAGCTCCTTGAACCGCTTATTGAGCTTGCGCTTGCGGCCTTTGCCAACCCTAATGACAGCACATTTGAGGTTGTCGTACGCGATACGACGAGGCACTCCCCCAAAGTATTCGAAGGCCCGCACGTGGCCGTCCAGAAATGACTCGAGGTTGGCCTTTTCATACGGATAAACGAATGGGGCCTTGGAATAGCATAGCTTCATCGCGAAAAACTGACACTTTCGCTCTACGCCGTTGTCGAAAATCCATCCTTCATGCCAGTCGACCTGGGCCTCTTCGCCAGGCTCAAACTGCAGTGGCATGAATACCTCTTTTTGACGATTGGCCGCCTCTTTGATGTATCGCTGCACCGTGCCGTAGTGCCCTCTGAAGCCGTATTCATCCCGCAGACGTTCATATATCCTCATGGCGGTCTGTTTCTGTTTACGACGCGATGTTTTGTTCTGCTCCAGCCATGCGTTGATGATATGCTTAACCGGCTCAATTACCGGCCTTGGGCGGGGTTCACTTAACCGATAGCCAGGCGGAATCCTCAGTTCCAATGCCTTGGCTACGGTTTCGCGGGAATGACCGAGTTCCTTTGCGACATCCCGCTGACTCTTTCCTTCGATGACTACCTTGCGCCTGATGAGTTCATAATGATCCACTGTCAACATCCCTTCTGACCCTTTTGCATCTGGAAGCATTTCCAAACACTAAACATCGGTCGATTGCAGTGGCCCACCTTTAGGCGCTTTTTGCAGCTCTAAGACGTGCTCCTCCTGGCCTCCTTTTTGGCGCTTTTCGCCAGGGAGGCACCTCGTCCCGTTAGCCCTTGACAAGTACAGCTGGTGTCATAGGAGTAGCCTTGTTGATCGTCGCCTGTTTCCTGAATCAAGACGATCGAAGTCTGGAGATCAGTCTGACGGTGTTCTACAAGGAACTCACAGAGCTGTCCCAGTAAATCCCAGTACTCTTCGCTGTAGGACTTGATCTCATCAAAACCAAGACCGGGGAATCTCCACCAGTTTATGACCGACAGATGCCGCTGACTCGGGACTTCGAAATCCCAAACATGCAATTTGACGGGCATTTCAAAGGACTCGTCTCCTGTCGTCACCAGTAATTTTCCGTGATAGTCGCCGGCCTCCGCGTTACTGGGAACGTGAACCTCTATCCAGATAGGCTGTGCCTGGTCCGCCTTGATGGAAATACTCGGTGCTTCCCAAAATGGATCGGGAATACTTGCAGGCGCTTTGACCACGAGTTCATCGTCCGGGATGCCTGTCGTGTTGCGATTGATACCAATATATCGTACCCACTGCAATCTGACCGCTGATGCAGGGATAATCACATCACCCTCAGCATGTCGCAGGTCAGTGACGCTTGCGGTCGCGTCAGTGGCGTTCTTATGCGGCCGGAAGACTGCCTGAGAACTTGCGATCTCAGCGCGAGCAGCATCTATCTGCAATAAGTGTTCGCTATTAGCCTTTGGTATGTCTGACCGCATTACCTTGCTCAATGCGTCACTTGGCCAAAACACTACATCCTCAATATATCAGTAGTCCTCACCATTAAGGCTCCCGATAACAGACCTCTGCCATTCCTCAAGTTTGGCCTTCATTGTCTTCACACGCCTGGGATTATGTGCAGTTAGATCGTTGACCTCATCGGGATCTTTGGCGAGATTATATAGTTCCAGCTTCACGCCTTTCTTAGCCTCAATTCGATGTAGTTTCCAGGGCCAATCAAGCCAGGCCGCATGACCGGGGAAGCTGTCCTCGGGATACTTCTTGGTAATTTTGCCGGCGTCTAAACGCAAGCGGGATGGATCATCAACTTCCTTGCCGGATTTCTGTAATTCCAATAGCTCGCTCATAAGCTTCTTGCTTGGAGTGCCGATACCTCCAGCGGGATGATCCCAGAAGCCCATTGGCTGAGGGCGAGTTTTCATCTTACCATCGATCAGCGACACCAAACTGATTCCGTCCAAAGGTGGTTGGTTCTTCACCTTCACTCCTGCTACCTCCAGAATAGTAGGGTAAATATCGGATGTGTTGCACGGTATAGCAGTGACCTGTGGATTGGGAATGCGGGCAGGCCACTCGAGTATGGCCGGCACCCGAAGACCTCCCTCGTATACCTTGCCTTTGTTGGCACGACCGCCTGTGGTCCCGACTCTTGGAAGACCACCGTTATCACTGCAATACCACAGGATCGTGTTCTCGCGGATATCCAGCTTCCGCAGTTCTTCGCGGAGCTTGCCAAATGCGCGGTCCATGCCCGTGATTTCGCCATAGAAATGCTGCAGTTTCTTACTCTGACCATCATATAGAGCGAGATCCTGCTCGATTGCCTGGTGCGGACCATGTGGAGACCCAAACCAAACAACGCAAAGGAATGGCCTGGAGGAGTTCGCATGCTTGCGAATGAATTCAAGCGCAGCATCAACGGTGACCATCGAGCTTTCGCCCTTGGCCTGAACGGCAACACCCTCACGGCTAAGTATGGGATCATTATCGAAGAAATTAGGGGCGGAAAACCACTCGTCAAAGCCGCTGGTGCCGGGATTGACGGGACTGCCTTTACAAACAGAGCCGAGATGCCATTTACCAAAGTGACCTGTAATGTAGCCCGCAGTCTTAAGGGCTTCTGCAATCGTTATTTCCTGTGGCCTGAGCGTATGCCCCCATTTGAAACAGCCGAAGCGATTCGGATGTCGGCCGGTCATGACACTGCCGCGTGTGGGCGAACAAACCGGCGCAGCAGCATAGAATCGGTCAAAACGTAATACCGAGGCTGCCATTGCATCGAATTTAGGAGTCTTAAGAACAGGATGGCCATTGTAGGCCATATCACCCCAACCCTGATCGTCGGCCATGCAAAGAACTATGCTCGGCTTCTTGCCTGAAGAGCCGCCTAAAACAGGTAGGCTTCTGGTTGTGGCAAGGCATAATCCCACACAACCCAGTTTCAAAAATTTGCGACGGTTTATCTCCATCAGATTTCTCCTTATCAACGCGACATAATCCGCTTGCTCTTGGTATCCCAATTGATTCTCATGGCTCTATTCCCTTACAGACAATCGCTTAAGATCAGTTAGGTCGCCGTCCAGTAAATTATAGACCCAGAATGTCAAATCAGACAGAAAAAACTCACGTTGAAGCTGTGAAGCAAGACAAAGACGCAGCCATGGTATGCTGAACCTGTCGGAAAGTCAGTGAAATTGAGATGAAATTTTGGTATTATAATACTTGAAGTGTACAGAAGTGTTTTAGTGACGTGTATATGGGAAATCCCAGATTACGGAGTTTGAAATGACAGTCATCGCATCTGTTATCTTGGTTTTGGCCGGTGTGGGAGCCTGTGATGTGCCCTTGCGAAGTGATTTGAATAGAGATTGTGTAGTCAACTTTAAGGATGTGCAGGCTATGGCCGAGCAGTGGCTGGCCGAGTCCGGCTTGGCTAATCTGGGCGGAGACGACCGAATCGATATGGTGGACTTTGCGGCATTATCGAGGGACTGGGGCGATACCGACGGATGCGACTGCAATGAGTGCGAGAATTGGTGGACGCTGCATCCGGAGTGGATATTCTGCGATGATTTCGACGATGGCACGCCGTTGCGTAGAGAAGGCAGGTACTTCGAGTACGGTGATGACGGCGGTGATTTTGTGCCTCTCGCGGGCTTTGGGATTAATGCAAGTACGGGTATGCGAACAGTGTTCCAGGGCGGGGAAGTCGGAGCGGGAGGGCTCAAACTGGCCTTTGGGCGAGTGCCAAGCAGCTATTTCGATAAAGGTATCAGGAACACCGAAGATTTCAGGGACATCTACTACCGCATGTATCTTAGGAACCAAGCCGGCTGGGAGGGCAGCCCGGCCAAGCTCTCACGAGCGACCGTCTTCACCGGCTCAAACTGGTCGCAAGCGATGATCGCCCATCTGTGGAGCAGCGGCGACTATCTTCTGGTCGATCCGGCAAGCGGAACCGATGAGCAAGGCAATGTTGTCACCACCCGATACAATGACTTTGCGAACCTGCGTTGGCTGGGCTATAAGAAAGGGACCACACCGATATTCGGCTCGGGATACGATGATAAATGGTATTGCATCGAAGCACACATCCGGCTGAATGACCCGGGTCTGTCCAACGGCATCCAGGAGTTCTGGATCGACGGCAATCTCGAAGCCAGGCGCAGCGAGTTGAATTTTGTCGGTTCTTACACCGATTACGGCATAAACGCAATCTTCATAGAGAACTACTGGAATTCCGGTTCGATAAAGGAGCAGGAGCGATACTTCGACAATTTCGTCGTTTCGACCGAGAGAATTGGGTGTTTGTGTGACCGCGCATCCAGCGGCCTTGAACCTTAGGCAAAAACTCAGAGCCCGACCCAATTAAGAGCCTACTGGACCAGTCTGATCGATAACGTCCGCATTTATGACATCGTGCTGAGCACAGCAGAAATAGCGGCTTTGGTACAGTAGGCCACCTCAGAAAGAAACAAAATATCGAGAATATTCGAAGGGCTGATAAACATATAGGGTTCCTGTCGTGAGGCAGTGTACATTGTGAATCCAGAAGGCTGCTAGTGAGAGCAGCCCAAGGATGGCAGCTTAAAAGAGTTGTCAGCCCATTCATACTTGATGATACACAGATTAAACCCACAATATTCTACCAAATAATCTGGGAGATAATAATCTCATGTAAAACGCGACGGCAAATATGAATCTACTTCACTACGGCACGATCAATATCTTATCTCTCACCTGTGTACCATCTTTTAGGTACATCATCTCCCGTAGTTTCTTCAAGGGAACTGACGTGTCCATCCAACCATAAAACATTAGCCCTTCCGCCGGTTCGAAAGGATTCATGAGCTCTTATGTTATGTCTGAAAATATCACGATAGTACTTGGCACGACGTCCACCTTCTCGATAATCCGTTAAGTTTTTGGTGCCAGGCCCGTTATTAAAAAACATGTCCCGAGTGTCTTGTTCAAATCTCGGTTCAACATGGTCGTGACATATAATAAATTCTGAATGAGGTCGTATTTTAGTTGTGTCTTGGCCTCTGGCATAACCATTCAGACCAAATGCTGCTTCCTGAATCGCCTCAGAGTCGACATTATATATTAATTCCGGAACACGTCTTAAGCTCGGACAACCAAAAATCTTCGTGTTCTTCAGGTAATCTATATAGACAATGCCCCAATAAGCATCATTATCATCAGTCTTTCTAAGCTTACCTCCTGAATCGTACCACAGAAACCTGTTGGCATTTCTAGGATCAGCCAATTTGCGTTCATTGTCGACCAGGTACATCAACACAGCCAATCCCACAGATCTCATATTGGATCTACACGATACCTCCTTTGCTGTTTCTTTGACTTTTCGCATAGCAGGCATTATGATTGCCAACAGTATAGCAATAATGGCAATCACCACTAAAAGTTCTATCAAGGTAAAGCATTTTTGTTTGCCCATAATATGTTTACCTCTTTCCTCCCTCGGATATTGCTCTTCCCGTCCAATACTCACCTTGTCAGATCTAAAAAATCCTGCTGAGAATCCTGTCTTTCGTAATTATATCTAAATCACTCAGTTATTGCTACCTTATTGATTTGTGTACAATGATAATACCGAGTTCGACAAGTTGGAACAAAAGACTCTATCGACCTGAAAATGGAGGGCAGGGTTGAGGTGCGGAGGGAGAGGAAAAAGCGAGATATCCTCAGCCCTGCGAATGTGCTTTTAGTAAGATCCAGTATATCAGAAAGCTCCACACAAAACAATATTTTATTACCAAAGAATATGATACATGGTATAGACATGTGGACATTGTGGTATTATAGAGGCTGTAGCGTGCACGAGCATAGTGTAAACGGCGGAGCAAAAGTGTCCCACCTGGCGGGCGGCTTAGAATTGTACCCCTGTAACTGAGAACCTGTGATAATCATCTGTAAAACGTAAGTTTATATGGTTTTGCAGTCGGTTATTACGGGAGAAAACAGGAGTGTACACAAATATGGACCAATGGATTGAGTTAAGACGTAAAATTCGCAATGAACAGATTCCTCTTTGCCAGTTGGAGCGGGAAACAGGTATTCACAGGCAAACACTACGCAAAATCAGGGACAACAGTCAACCGCCGGGTTATCGTAGAACCAGGCACATCCAAAAATCTAAGATCGGGCCGTATCTTGACCGCATAAAGGACATCATTGAGTCCGACAAGCAGATGCCCAAAAAGCAGCGTCATACTGCCAAAAAGATATGGGAGATTTTGCAGTCAGAAGGATTCGCAGGTGGTTATACCATTGTCAAGGATGCTGTCCGCCATATCAAGAAGACATCCAAAGAGGTCTTCATGCCGTTAAGTCAGCGACCCGGTGAAGCACAGGTTGACTTTGGTCATGCACTTGCAAACTTCAACGGCACATTGAAAAAAGTTGTATTTTTCGTGATGAGCCTTGTTCATTCAGATGCCATGTTTGTAATGGCTTTTCCTCGCGAATGCACAGAAGCCTTTCTTGAAGCCCATGTCAGAGCGTTTGAGTTTTTCGGATTTGTCCCCAGGCGTATCAGTTATGACAATACCCGCGTAGCGATAACGAAGATACTGACCGGCCACAGGCGTAAACACACCGCTGAATTTAAGCGGCTTATTAGTCATTACCTCTTTGAACCTCACTTCTGTAATGTAAGAAGGCCCAACGAGAAGGGTATCGTAGAGGGCAGTGTGAAGTATTCCAGGCAAAACTTCATGGTTCCGGTGCCGCAGGTCAAAGATTACGATGATCTCAACAGGCTCTTGCGTGATTGCTGTCTGTCAGACCTTGATCGTGTCTTACGCGGCAAACGTTCAAAGTCAAAACGTCAGTTACTGATGGAAGACCGCATCGCAGGTATTGCGTTGCCGGATGACACATTTGACTATCGCAAGACAGCCTCGACATTTGCTGGCAGTGAATCACTTGTTCGCTATGATACAAATGACTATTCGGTACCTGTCAGATCCGCCCATCATCCAGTAACAGTTAAAGCTTCTGTCAGTCTTATTGAGATTTATCAGCAAGACAGGCTCATTGCCGGACACTGTCGCTGCTGGGACCGGGAAAGACAGATATTTGAGCCTATGCACTATTTAGAGCTGTTGGAACGTAAGCCAGGCTCACTGGATCATGCCCGTCCCCTGGAAGACTGGCACCTGCCGGATTGTTTTAATACCTATCGCAGGTGCCTGGAGACCCATCGTGATAACGGCACAAAGGAATACATACAGATTTTGCTTTTACTGAACAAGTATTCGGTAGCCCAGATAAGCCGTGCGATCAATAAAGCCCTGAATTACAGGATATACTGTTATGATGCGACATTGCAGTTCTTACTGACTACAGAGGATTACGCTTTTACGACCTTCAGCCTTGGGGGCCGAGAGCACCTCCGCCACATAGTTGTAAACATGACAGATGTCTCAGCATACAGTTCGTTAATCTCTGGAGGCTGCAATGTCAAAAGAGCGTAAATCCACCGTTTTGCTTCAGCATCATCTCAAGCAGTTAAAGCTGCCTGCCATGCTTAAAGAATATCCGTTGCTGGCCAAGTCCTGTTCTCAGGAGAAAAGCGACTATCCGACATATCTGCTGAGACTCTGTGAAAAAGAATTAGCCGAGCGGCAAAGACGTGCCATGGAAAGGCGGATCAAGGGGGCAAAGTTCCCGCTGCTTAAAACAATCGACAGCTTTGATTTTACTTCACAAAAGTCGGTCAATGAACCTTTGGTACGAGAGCTTCTGCGTTGCGAGTTTATCGATCATCATGAAAACGTTCTGCTGATTGGCAACAGTGGAACGGGCAAGACGCATCTTGCCACCGCATTGGGCTTTGCAGCTTGCTGCCAGGGCTACAAAGTAAGGTTCTTCGGCTGTACGGCCCTGGTGACACAGTTGTTGGAAGCCAAGGAAGACAGGCAATTGCAGCGATGGCTCCAACAGTTTGAAAAGCAGAACCTGCTGATCCTGGATGAACTCGGTTATGTGCCGTTCAGTAAAGCTGGTTCTGAGTTGCTGTTCGAGGTGGTCAGCAGAGCCTATGAACGGCAAAGCCTGATTGTTACTACAAATCTGCCGTTCGAAAACTGGACGGAGGTGTGCGGCTCAGAGCGATTGACCGGGGCGTTGCTGGACAGGCTGACACACAGGGTTCATATTATTGAGGCCAACGGGGCCAGTTATCGCCTTGAGCAAAGCCGCAAACGTCTGGCCAGACGGAAAAAAAGGGCCGGTCAGGACTGAATATTGACAGCCGGGGCGGTCTCGGCTATATACATATCAGGCGGTACATTTTTGTTCCGCCAGGTGGGACACTTTTACTCCGCCGTTTACACC
>Ga0210003_1002661_pt1 | contig 14906 bp, 6 predicted proteins | sample LantaG_FD_182804 | JGI IMG/M metagenome (GOLD analysis project Ga0210003, IMG submission 182804) | Deep subsurface microbial communities from Baltic Sea to uncover new lineages of life (NeLLi) - Landsort_02402 metaG (SPAdes) (version 2) | ecosystem: Environmental > Aquatic > Marine > Oceanic >... | reverse complement strand
ACAACTTTGCTCATATTTATATTATACTATTTTTTTATGGGAAACTGTCAACTCTTTTATACTTGCATCATATCAGGTTGTATAGTATCGTAAATTGTATGAAGGAAATCGGCACAAAAGTAACAATATTCACCGTTATAATTTCAATTCTTTTTATGACAGGCAGTTACGCTGAAATAAGGAAGCCGGCGGTAGCCGGCGCGTTTTATCCCGGAACGGAGGACGAACTGAGGCAGGTGGTCGAGGGACACCTGGCCGGAGTCAAAGATTTACCCGAAATCAACGGTCGCATAATGGCGCTGATTGTGCCTCATGCCGGGCTGGTATATTCCGGGCAGATCGCCGCCCACGCTTACCGGTTGCTCGAAAACTCCCCGGTCAAAAAAGTTATCCTCTGCGGGCCGTCGCACCGGCTTCGTTTCGACGGTCTTTCGGTTTACGGCCCTGGAATTCAGTGGGAGACGCCGCTGGGAACGGTGGCCTGCGACGATGCCCTCTCGAACCGGCTGTTGAAATACAGCGATATGATAAATATCGTTCCCGAGGCTCACCGCCAGGAACACTGTCTCGAGGTGCAACTGCCGTACCTTCAAACCGTCCTGAGCGATTTCAAAATTGTCCCCGTGATTATTGGCCCGCAGGATCACGCCAATGTGAAGTTGCTGGCCGACGCCCTGGAGTCTCTGGATTTGGATTCAACCACGGTTATGGTGGCCTCGACCGACTGGCAGCATTACCGGCCCGCCGCCGAGGGCTGGAAATACGATTCGACCGGCATACAATGTCTCGAGGATATGGACCCCGACCGGCTGGAGAAATATTTAAGCGCCGGTAAGGTGGAGATGTGCGGCGGCGGCGCGGCGGTGGCGGTGCTCAAGGCGGCTATGGCCGGAGGCGCCGACCGGGTTAAGATTTTACGCTACGGCGATTCCGGCGACATCTCCGGGGACAAAACCGCCGTGGTGGGGTATGTAGCGGCGGTGGTTTATAAATCATTCGAAGCGAAGAACGACAACGACAAAGAGAAAACGGAAAAAGCGACCGATATGAAAGAAGAACTGGAAAAATTCGAACTTTCCGACAGCGATAAAACGAAACTTCTGCAAATAGCCCGCCGGGCAATCGAAAATTACCTGGCCGAAGGTCAGGTGCCGGAATTTGAAGTTCCGGAAAATCTAAAAATACCCGGGGCGGCGTTTGTGACGCTGGAAGAACATGACAATCTGCGCGGTTGTATAGGCCATGTGGTCGCGGTGGAGCCGCTTTATAAAACCGTCGCCGTGTGCGCCGTCCAGGCGGCGGTGGCCGACCCCCGTTTCCCGCCCGTGCGCTCCGATGAGCTTAAGGATATCCATATTGAGATTTCAGTCCTGACACCCCAGCAAAAGGTTGAGTCGCTGGATGAAATCGAGGTCGGCCGCGACGGCCTGGTTATAGCGCAAGGCGACCGACGCGGTTTGTTACTGCCGCAGGTGGCCACCGATTACGGCTGGAACAGGACCGAGTTTTTGCAGCACACCTGCCGCAAAGCGGGACTTCCGATAAACGCCTACCAATCTCCCGGAACGGAGATTTACAAATTCCAGGCGCTGATATTTGGCGAATAACGTTTTAATTCAATAAATTCTTCATAAAAAAAAGGCCGCTTCTGATCAGAAGCGGCCGTCTATGTTTTAGCGAAGAAATTTCTTACGGACAGTTGGCTAAAGGATCATGCGACAGGTAGAGAAAATCTATCAGGCGCGTGATGTCGGAGATGTCCGGCTCGCCACCCGAGATGTCGACATCGGCCTCTTCGAGACAGCAGAGGGGGTTATGGCTCAGGTACAGGTAATCAATCAGCCGTGTAATATCAGAAATATCCGGGTCTTCCAAGTCGCTACAGTCAACGTTGCCGGTTAGACCGATACAACATCCCTCGTAAAGAAAAGTGATGCTGCCTGAGGCCAGGCCCGGGTTGTATTCCGCCAAATCGCCGAAGAATTTTGGTTCGTACGAGGAATAACCGTCGAAAACGAGCGGATTGGTTTCATTGGCGGGACCGGACAGAATGTCAAACTTGATAATTACCACCGGGCCGGTGCCGGGCGGAAGGTCGGCCTGCGAGCCGGCTTCCATATTGAAAGTAAAACGTTTATTGTTGGCGTCGTAGTTGATATAATTAATATCATCGAAATAATCGGTGCGGCAGCCGGTGGTGCTGTGGCCCTTGAATTTAAGGCTCAGCGGTCCGTCGTACTCGATCGGAATCTGGAGCCGGTACAGGGGTACATTGTTGGTGACGTAGATGGGAATTTCCAGAGTCGAATCCAACGGTCCCTGGACGTCGCTGCCCCGAATGGTGTCCGCCAGAGCTACCACATGGTAGGTTTTCTCATAAAAATAACTGCCCCCGCCCGAATCGACCTGCAGGCCAACATCAAAGACGCCCGGGGTGTTGTAAGTATGCACGGGTTCCTGCACCATCGCGGAATCGCCGTCGCCAAAATCCCATTTCCAGCCGTCAACCGACTGGAACTCGGAGGCGCCGAAGAAACTGACATCGAGAGGCACCCAGCCGACATTGTTGGACGAAGTAAACATGGAACGTTTGTCGGGGATGATAAAACGCTGCATGGATTCGCTCAAGTAGCTGCAGCCTTCCAGGGCGCAATGCAGGTTGTCAACCGTGTACCAGCCGTTGTAACTGCCGCCCCAGCCGTAATTCATGTGGTACTGGTTGATATCGCCGGAGATGCGCCAACCGTCGCAGACTATAGCGTGTCCTTCGATTAAATACATGATCGGGCGGTCCTGGTTCAATTCATCGACAATCATGCTAAACCAACTCGCCGCCGAATAAGAGCTGCGATAAAAATACATAACCAGGTCACGGTACTTGAAATAACTCCAATAGGCATCGGGGTCGGGCCAGGTGCCGGAACCGCAAGCGCCGAAATCCATGTCGAAAGCTATCGCCACTTCGTAGTTAAATTCTGCGAGAGCGTCGCTTTGTTCCTGGGTGCAGCCGCCATCGCAGTTGTCGGGAATGTTGGCCCAGTCATAGGGGTCCCAGAACTCGGCGCTCAGGGTCATGCCCGGCGAGCTTCCTTCACAGGAGTTGTCACCGTTCCACCAGTAGGAATGGCTGCCCGCGCCCTCTGGCGGCCACTGGTGATATTTAAAAATCTGGGCGGCCGCGGTGGCGACACAGCCGACCACACAGCGGTCACCGTCGCCGTAGGGGCAGTAATTCCAATAAGGTTCAAACTGGTGCCAGCGCGAGGTTAGAAGCGGCCCCAGGTCATTGACGTCCAGGCTGGTTGAAAAAGAGGATTTCGCGACACTGTAGGTGTCCCACTGTTGCCGATGCTCGCGGCCAAACATAACCTCGCCATCGGGCGGCTGGACGGCATCCAGGGAACCGTAAGTCTCGATATAAACCCGGACGCGGTTCTGGAGGATTTCACGTATCATCTGGGGAAAGCCGAACCGCTGGTTCATATCAAACCGGCCCTCGTCCGTGTAAAACTTGACCGGCGCCATGTCTTTGAGAATCGGCACAATTACGAAACCGTCGGGAGAAATGGTATAAATCCGGGCCAGGAGGGTATCGTTTTCAATTAATTCATCGACCTTGATTATCCGGGGATCGGTTTCACCCGCCCATCCGCCTTTTTGAGCCACTATGTTGGCCATCCAGTTTTGGCAGACCAGTTCCATTTCTTCGGCGGCGGCTGTTTCAGCGGCTGAATTGCCGGCGAATAAGAATACCATAAATAATGCCGTGAGAGTAATCATTGGCAGGCGGGTATAGGTTTTTAAGTTCATGATTGTATTTCTCCCTACTATCAGGTTAAATCAAGGATATTTAAGAGGTTACATACACACTGGTACAATATTAATATATTGCAGAAATTCTTATTTGTCAAGCATTTAACTCCGTTCTGGCCATAAAAAAGCAGGCCGGCATATCATATATATTATCGGCCTGCATTTTCTGCGTTTTAGCGCTAAGTATTATATAATTTTACTTCATCGAGGATTCAAGAAGGTCGGATTCTGAATCTGCCCTAAACGGATGAAAAATCCGAAGTTTCTATTATTTTTTATTTTTCATTCAACCGTAAAAAGATTTTGTCGGGTTTCTCATTTCGTTGCACTCCATTCGGAACCCGACCTACCCAGACTCCATACCATAAATTTATTGTTTATGGTAGATATGATTTCTCGGGTTAGTTCAACGGTACCGTTTAAACTTATATAATTGAGATGTGATGTCCTGGTAGAGAAGTAAAATGTCTTGCTGTCTTTTGAAAAACACCATTTTCTACATAGTAAAGATTCGAATCCGCATAGACAACAAAACCGATGTGTTAAGTATATATAGATAACCGCCCAATAAAGCTATCTTTTGTCCGTCCGGGGAGACGGCAACTTCACCGGCCGGATAGGGCAATTCCGTTATGGTTTCGAGGGTGCTGGCGTCAATGACAGCGACAATATCTCCGGAAGGTACATATATAACCTGGCCGTCGGCCGATACGGTGGTTTCTTTGTTTGGTGCATAGGGTATCGAAACGGTATCGAGTATTCCTGAGGCCGTGTGATAGGCCAGGTACTGGTCGTACCCGGTATCATAAAAGTAAATAATATAGTCGGTGGGATTGACGGACTTAGCCGGATTATCGTCATCACAATTTAAAATAAACAAGCAGAGAAAAAAGAACACAATAAAGGGAAATAAAATCCTTATTATTCTGAACATAAGAAACACCCTTTATCCAAAGATGAAATATCTGTACTCATTTAATTGATACGAAATATGACAATATTTGTCAAGTGTTTATATGATAAGATCTTAAATATGATGATATTGAAAAACTGTAAAAAAAATTACGCCCCGGGCCGGGGGGAGGGAGAAACGACTCGGGGCGTTTATGACGGCATTGATGTCGGTCCTTGCTTTAAAACCTAGCCGTCACACGCATATTATATCTTTTTTGTATGCTTTTACAATATGACAAATATGGGTAGTAACTTGGTATAGGTTATACCCAATCGTAATATTTCACACCTTTATCCAAACGAGGTAATTCAGCTTATATTAATTAGCCTGATAAACGGGTTTTATCTTATTCTTAAAAAAGAATATTATACCGTTTTGTACTTTAACTATCCATTCAAATATGTCTCGTATGTACATGTGTAGCAATGTAATACGTGATTGTGTAAGATTACTCTTGCAAGGCGAATTAAAAATGAATAGTATTCCTGCGATAATAACGTTCAAATCAATAGTGGGGCTTGGGCGTATTTAATTTGATTTTCATTTTAATTTAAGAAAGGTGTTTATTTTTTATACAGGTTATCCGAAATATATATAAACAGGTAAACTTTTTAATCCGGTGATTAAAAGTTCAAGGAGATAAAGATGAATAAGGAAATCAAACGCAATGCCTGGTCGAAATTCTGTAAGAAGTTTTCCGGCGACAACCGTTATCGCGAAGTCAAAATCAGGATGCGAGACAACCGCAAGAAGGAAGTCAACACCATCGAGCAGTTTCCGTTTATGGGTTTGACGCTGGCCAAGAAGGGGCGTCTTATCGACGGTTTGCAGTTTTTCGTCGGCTGGGGCGACGCCGAGCGAGTGCTCGCGCCGGTGGCCGATATCCGGGAACCGTTGAAAGTGAATTTGAAGGTCGATAAGCAGGGCCGTGACGAGCAGCTCCAGGTGGTCGCCAAAGACGGCACGGAGTTGTATATCGAACTCGACGGCGAGCCGGACCAAAACCGTCAGCGCTCGCTGGTCGAGAAGGTCGCTTACTCGATGTATGAGAAACGGGGATTTACCCCCGGCGACGACCGGACCGATTGGCTGGAGGCAGAGCGGAAAGTTAAGGAAGCCGAACTCCAGTTCGTCTAAAAAGCTTTTTCGGTAAAAATCATTTTACGGGCAGTCAACCAGAGGCTCATGGGTAAGATACAGGTTGTCGATCAAAGCCGTGATGTCGGAGACATCGGGCTCGCCGCCGGAGCCGTTACAGTCGGCCTCGTCCGGGCAGCAAAGTTCCGCATGAGAAATATAAAGGTAATCGATCAGCCGGGTAATATCGGAAATGTCCGGTACTTCGAGCTCCGAACAGTTAACGTTCCCGGTCGAACCGATACAGCAGCCGGTATAGGTTATCGCGCCCGGCGACAGCATAGGCTGGTAGTCGGTCAGGTAACTGTAAAACCACGGTTCATAGGTATTGTAGCCGTCCATTACCAGGAAGTTGGTTTTGTCACCCGGGTTCGAAGATTGGATTTTGAACTTCAAAATAATGACCGGCCCGCTGCCCGGTTCTAAATCGGCCGCCGTGCCGCCTTCCATATTCAGGGTTAAGCGCTTATTGTTGGCGTCGTAATTGATATAATCGATGTTGTCGAAATTCTCGGTGCGGCAACCCACGACCGTATGACCCATGTATTTCAAAGTTAGCGGGCCGTCGTATTCGATCGGAATCTGCAGTCGGTGCAGGGGAGTGTAATTGACGATATTGATAGGGATTTCCAAAGTCGAATCAAGCGGTCCCGCGACCTCGTCGCCGATGACCGAGTCCGCCAGGGTAATGATATAATCGGACTTGATGTAAGAACGGATATCGCCCTGGGCGTCGACCTCGAGCTTGACATCATAAACCCCGGGATTTGAATAATTATGAGCCGGGGATTGAGAGTTGGAAGAATCACCGTCGCCGAAATCCCAGGTCCAGGTATCGACCGTCAATTCCGATTCACCGGTAAACTGGACGTCAAAAGGCGCCCAGCCGATCGTAGTATCGACCGTGAAGTTTACTCCTTTGTCGGGGATGATATTTCTGATCAAAAATTCCACCATCGGGCTGCAGCCTTCCCAGTTACAGTAAAGGTTGTCAACCGTGTACCAGGCGTTGGAACTGCCGCCCCAGCCGTAATTCATGTGTACCTGGTTGAGATTGTCCACTTGGCGCCAGCCGTCGCATACGATAGAATGGCTGCTGATACGGTACTGCATGGGCCGACTGGCGTCGATTTCGGATGCTATTATATAAAACCAGGAAGAAGCGCTGTGACTGCTGCGGTCCTGTTTATCGATTACGTTCAGGTAGCGGAAATAGGTGGGGAAGACATAGAGGGCGTCGGAGGTGTAAGCCCCGGAACCACAGCGGCCGTATTCCATGTCGAACGCCACGCCGACCTCGTAACTGAGCTCAGCCAGGGCGTTTTGTTCAGCCGAGGTGCAGTTGGAGCAATAATCGGGGATATTATCCCAATCATAAGGGTCGGAATAATCGGCTTGAAGCGTGGAGCCGGAAGTGCTGCCGTCGCAGGAATTATCGCCGCCCCAATAATAGCTGTGCTGACCCGTACCTTCGGGGGGCCATTTATGATAGGCCAGAATCTGGGCTGTTGCGGTCGCCACGCACCCGACCGCTGTCCGGCCGCCGTCGCCGTAAGGACAAAAGTTGTAATAGGGGGAGTTCTGGTGCCAGCGGGTGGTCAGGAGAGGACCCACCGTCGCCGTAGAACTCGCGGCTTTGTCCAGGTTGCTCTTGAAACTGTCCCGGTCGACAGCCAGTTGCGACCATTGCCGGTATTCACCGCTAAAACTCGTTTCATCGTCATCCGCCGGGGAATACTCCAGGCTGCCGTAACGGCCGATAAAATTTCTGAGACGGTTTTGTAAAACTTCTCTCACCATGGCGGGAAAACCATCGGTGGCGTTTATATCGAAAGAACCCTCGTCGGAATAAACCTTGACCGCCGGTAATTCCTTCAAGACCGGAACAATTATATAACCTTCCGGGGCGATCGAATAAACCCGACCCAGAAGAGTATCGTTGGCTCTTAATTCCTCTACTTTTTCAATTCTGGGATTATCAAAGCTGGTCCATTGGCTTTTCTCCGCGACCATTTTGGTAAGCCAGTTCTCGGAGACCAGATCCATCTCGACAGTCGTGGCCGTCTCAGCCTGAAGGTCGGATAAAATAAAAAGAAGAGAAAAGAGGAAAAATAATGAGGTGAACAAAAACGAAGTTGCGCTGTTATTTCTCATCGCAGTAAAAGCTCCCTATCTAAAACTCCTGTGCCTTGGATACAGGTTTCATGGTCCGTTGTTTTTTTGTCTTACCTGAATCCAATAATTATTAATATTACGACTAATATGTTGATTTTGTTAGCCGTTTTATAACTGTTAACTTCTTAACTTACAACCTCCTCGTCAGGTTCCGGCTTAAATTGACCGGATTATTTATAATTAACCGGTGTGCCTTAAGGACAGGAATTGACCGGAGTATGGGTTAAATAAAGGTAATCGATCATGGCGGTAATATCGGAAATATCCGGCTCGCCGCCGCTTCCGTTGCAATCCGCCTCATCCGGACAACAGAGCGGGTCGTGGCTGGTATAGAGATAATCTATCAACCGGGTTATATCGGATATGTCCGGTTCCTCAATTTCCGAGCAGTTGACATTTCCCGTCATCCCGACACAACAGCCGGTATAGGTAATGGAGCCGGCATTCAGAACCGGTTCATATTCGGCCAGGAAGCCGAAAAATTTTGGTAAATAGGTGTTGTAACCGTCGAAAGCAATTTCGGTGGCGGACCCGGTGGTCGCGCCCGGTTTTATCTCGAAACTGAGAACGATTAACGGTCCCGCGCCCGGTGAAAGGTCAGGGGTCGAACCGACTTCCAAATTCAGGGTGAAACGTTTATTGTTGGCGTCATAGTTGATGTAAGAAATGTCCTCAAAATAATCGGCGCGGCAACCTTCGATAGTATGCCCCTTGTAAGTCAGTTCCACATCGCCGGAATATTCGACCGGAATTTGAAGTCGTTGCAGGGAGATATTATTGGTGACATTGACGGCAATATCAAGGATATCGTTGTTTTCTCCGCTATCGTTCCCGCCGTTTATGGTATCCGCCAGGATAACGATATAATCAGCCTGGGTGTAATTGATGATTTCACCGTCAACCTCGACTTCAAGCTGGACATCGAAATCTCCGGGGATGTCATAGAGGTGAGTCGGGGATTGTTCGTGGGCCGAGTCGCCGTCGCCGAAATCCCAGGTCCACAGGTCAACCTCGAGGTCGGTGAGGCCCTGAAAATTGACCTCGAGCGGCGCCCAGCCGACTGTGGTGTCGGCCGTGAAGGTAACCCCCCGGTCGGGGATTATGTCGCGAAACACGAATTCCGAAAGGTAATTGCAGCCGTCCCAACTGCAATAAGTGTTGTCGAGGGTGTACCAGGCGTTGTAACTGCCGCCCCAGCCGTAATTCATGTGGTATTGATTGAGGTCACCCGAGCTCTGCCAGCCGTCACAAACAATGGAATGTCTGGAGATGAAATACTGGATAGGGTAGCCCGAATTAATCTGGCCCTTGATGAGATTGAACCATGAGGAGGCGGTGTGGTCGTTGCGGTCCTCGCGGTCAATGATATCGAGATAGCGGAAATGGTCCCGAAAGGCCTGAATGACAAAATCGATATTGGACAGGTATATGCCCGAGCCGCAGGCACCGTAATCCATGTGAAAGGCGACCCCGACTTCATAGTTCAACTCGGCCAGGGCGTTTTGTTGTGATGGGGTGCAGCTGCTGCCGCAGTAATCGGGGATATTGTCCCAGTCGTACGGGTCGGTGAAATCGGCTTCCTGAGCGCCCCCTTCGGAGAAGCCGCCACAAGAATAATCACCGGTCCAGAAATAAAATTCGTCGCCTTCCCCGGTGGAAGGCCATTGATGATAAGCGAATATCTGGGCGGTGGCGGTGGCGACACAACCCACCACCGTACGGCCGCCGTCACCCATAGGGCAGTAGTTGTTGTAAGGCGCGCCCTGATGCCAGCGGGTCGTCAAGAGGGGGCCGACCGTCTCGGTGGTTTGGTCGGCGGCTTTATTCAGGTTCCGGACAAACTCCGCCTCACGGACCGCGTACAGGTCCCACTGGGCGCGATGTTCCCTGTCGAGAAAAACCTCGCCCGTACTCGGCTCGACCGCTTCAAGGCTACCGTAGAGATTTACGAAAGTCCTGAAACGGCTGAGCAGAACCTCTTTTATCATCTGGGGAAAACCTGGGTCGTCCGGGTTAAAATAACCTTCTTCGGAATAGACTTTTATCGGGGGCAGGTCTTTCAAAAACGGCACGATTACATAACCTTCGGGTGCGATATTGTAACAGAGGGCCAGGACGGTATCGTTTTCGGATAGCTCGATGACATTTTCTATCTTGGGATTGACTTCCCCGGCCCATAGACCTTCTTCGGAGACGACCCGCGTCAGCCAGTTGTTGCAAACCAGGTTCATTTCGTCAACCGAGGCTTTTTCGGCTTTAACGACAGAAACTAACAAGAACATCATCATAATTGTCAAAGCTATCAAAACAAGCAGGACGCTGGTCGGATTAATTTTTAACATTAAACAGACGGATGCGTCAAGTTCGCAAGACTCTGAAAATTTCATCTTCCGTGTTATCATCCCCGTCCCTTTCATCTTTCATTACTATTTATTATTGATGTTAAACGTAATACTTCTACAATTTAATATTACACATTTAATAATTTCTGATAATTAAAATTGTTTACAACAAGTTATAAAGGAAAGAATTGTAAATAAGTCAGTTGTAAACCACTTCTAGGCGCAGAAATTGTTGGTAACTGATAAAATGATTTCATTTTACCTTTTAAATAAATATAACCTATTTTTATAAAATTGCCAAGAAATTTTTAACAGTATCCAATTGATCGAATTATCGTTAGTTTCCCGGTTTCAATTAAAAAGGCATACCTTTCAGAAGGTATGCCTTTCCGTAAAAGAAGACTTTTTTGGTCTATAGACAGGTCGCCAGAGGCAGATGTTCGGTATATAAGTAATTGATTAGAGCGGTGATATCCGAAATGTCCGGCTCCTCGTCACCGCTGCCGTTACTGTCGGCTTCGTTGGGGCAACACAGGGGGGCATGAGTCAAATAGAGATAGTCAATCAAACGGGTAATGTCGGAAATATCCGGCACTTCGGACTCGGAACAATCGGCATTGTCGGCGAAACCGATACAGCAGCAAGCGTCGCCGGTATCATCGTTGTTGGAATCTTCCTGGCCGGGATTATAATTATCCGGGCAGTTGTCACAGGCGTCGCCGAAATTGTCGCTGTCGGAATTGAGCTGGTCGGTGTTGGCTATCTGCGGGCAGTTGTCGCAAATATCGCCGGTATCATCTCCGTCCGCGTCCAGCTGGTCGGGATTGTCAACCGTCGGGCAGTTGTCACAGGCATCGCCGAAATTGTCGCTGTCGGAATTGAGCTGGTCGGTGTTGGCTGTCTGCGGGCAGTTGTCGCAAATATCGCCGATATTATCGCCGTCGCTGTCGGCCTGGTCGCTGTTAGCCAGAGCGGGGCAGTTGTCATCATTATCCAGGACCCCGTCCCCGTCGGCATCCTGAGCTGTGGTTACCTCGACACTGCCCTGGTAGGGGACGTAATTCTGAGCGGTAACCGTGACTAAAATATCCCCCACGGTAAGCGAAACCAGGTTGAACACGGCGTCGCCGTCGCTGCCGGTATATTTGGTGTCATAAACTTCGCTGCCTTTCCAGAGACAGACAAAGGCGTTCTGGAGATTGCCGCCGCCGTTCTGCTCGACATGGACGGTAACCGGGGTTTCCGCGACGATAATCGAGGTCGGGTGGGTCACGGCGAACTGCTCGGGGGTATCCGTCCAGATGGGCATTTCCGGTTCGCCCAGGAGATTAAGGGTCCACTGGACATAATGCCAGTCGGGGTTGGCGGGATTGTTGTTTTTGGTCCAGGCCAGCGCCTCGCCGAGACGGTAGCGATTTTGCTCGAAAATGCCCCGCCACCAGTATATGTCCAGCTGGTTGGAGAGGGAGTAGGGGTCGCCGATATAAAACCAGCCGCTGCGGGTGTTGCCGGTAAAAGCCACCCCTCCCCGGAGGTCGTTATAGATTACGAAATGTTCGGAGATACAATCGTTATAATCCATCTCATTGGGGTGACAACCCAGTGAAAAAATTACGCTTAGCCGGCCGGTGTTGGTTAAACCGTCCACATCACCGTTGCCTAACAGCTGGCCATGGTTTAAATAGCCGATACCCATCACCGTCGTATTACTGTGGTCGCAATGGTTAATTAAATTCTGGCCGGCGTTCATAGAATTTATAAAATCCGTCTTGTGGTTGGTTGCGTCGGTGTCGTAAATTTTGGAGACATTGAACCGGGGAGGGATATAATAATTGTCAATATATTCCTTCATGTCCTCGCCGACGGTCAAGGTATAATAGGGTTCTTCTTCGGCAAGGGTCAAATCCATCCCGACCAGGGCGATATCGAGCGGGTAATCGGTCAGCGGCGGGTCGGTTTCGTACTTGATAAGTTTCTCGACGAAACGGTTGGTTTGCGTGGCGCCTTCGGCCGTTACCCGGCCGACATACACCTCGTAATCCCAGTCATCGTCGTAATCGCCGTAATAGGCGTCGCTGGGGATGGATTCGTCGTCATAAGTCCGGTACTCAAACGGCACCGTGCCGTTTTCACCGCCGATCAAGTAATACATCGTACCCCAGGTATTGTGGGCGTCGATGACGAAATTGCGGATTTTTTCCTGGTTGTTAGCCCCGGCATAGGCGGCGTAAATATCACCGGTGGTGACGACCGTGTCCCGGACGCCCTTGCGGGTGTGCCAGGTGACCAGCGGCTGATAGTACGGCGCGTTGGTCGAGGAAGTGATAACGACATGGTCGTACTGGCCGGGAGGAAGCAAAGCCGCGGCCTTGTCCAGCGCCAGGCGGGAGGTCAACTCGATTTCTTCCGGGTTGGCCACCATCACCCGAACAATCTGTTCATATTCGGCGCGGGCTTTGGCTGAGATAACGGACGGCAGGTAATCGCCGCAAATGTAGCCGTCGGTACCCTCGATAACGAAACTTATCGACCGGTTGAGGATTAATTTTTTCTCCGCCGGGTTATATTGTACGGGGCAGATTCTGACCCGGGCCATGTTCTGTCCGGCCAGGTCGCTCTGGCCAGCCAGCTCCACCACCTGTTCCGGGTAAGCTTCAGAGCGGGTGTAGAATTCCCGGTCCGGTTCGGTAAATTCAAGGTCCTCGATCGACTGGCCGATTTCAATCGGTTTCTGGGACGACAGGATATTGTACGAGCCTTCTATTGGTTCCGCGTCGGTTTGCAGGATCCTGACCGAGACCGCTTTCATGCCGGGGGGGAGAGCTATTTTCAATTCCCGCGACGGAAGCCAGGGTTTGCCGAGGGCGGTCAGGTAGCTGCGGCCGCCCTGAAGTTTGACCACGTCGAAATCCTGGACTTTATCAAAGATTAAATCCGATGCGGAAAACTCCGTTGTGTGAGAAACTTCAAAAGTGGCGGGGTTCTGGCTCTGAACGGCGGCTCCGACCAGGCATATAACAAGAAAGCTTAAAAAGGTAAGATTTTTTTTGATATGTTTAATCTTTTGCATGATTAATCCTATTTTAATCTTCGGGGTAAGATAAGGTAAACACCGAATTTATTCTGATAATGAAATTTATCAAGGTAATATCTGACCATACCGTTTATCAGGCCGGTGTAACGGCTCCCTAAAAGGTGAGTAACTTGTTGTTATTATTATAATTATACACAACTTTCTAAAAATGTCAACCTTTATAAAATCGGCAGATGCGATAAATTGATTAAGCTTTACCTTCGTATAAACTTGTTACAATTTATTTAATTATTTATAATAAAGTAAGAATTCTTGACATCCTTCAGGGTGCCGGAATTATATTTCTCGTGAAACCATATCAATAACAGGTAAGCTGCCATGCTTTTAAAGACTAAATTAATTGCCAATCCGCATATTATCTTACTGAATCTTTTATTTATATTATTTCTTTTGATCAATTGCAGTGAAGACAACAGTCCTACCAATATCATACCGGACCCGGTCACGCCGATTGACTATTATGTCGACGCCGTCACCGGCAACAACGGCAACAACGGTTCCGAGCAGGCGCCGTTCCGGACTATCACTCATGCCCTTTCGGTGGCGGCGGCCGGTGATTCCATAAAAGTCATGCCGGGGATGTACGATGTAAGTTTAGGGGAGATCTTCCCCTTGAGAATCCCGGACAGCGTGACGTTAATCGGCGACGAGGACAACCGGGGCACCGGTCCCGATTCTACCGTTATTTTCGGAGTTGGGTCGGTCTCGGGTACTTACTATGCGGCGGTGGTCGGTGGCGATGGAGCTTCCATATCCGGTTTCTTAATCCTGGTGCAAAGTGTTGACCCCTTCCGCTACTGCCTGTATTGTAAAGATATCGATTTTGCCATTTATAAAAATAAAATCAACAGTCTCTGGGGCGGAATTTATATGGAGGGCAACGTCAGCTGTTTGATACGTGATAATTACCTGGCTGTTACCAGTTTCGGTATCTGGTGCAACTCTACCGACGCCACTATTATAAGGGATAACCAGTTTAAATCGGGGACTTTGTTGTATTGTTATCACGGCGATGTGAGCGTCATAAACAACAGTTTCTCGGGAGGTTCCGCCCGGGCGATTCTGGTCCAGTACGATTCGCCGCTTATCGACAGCAATATTTTTACGGGAACTTTCAGTTCCTCCGCGGTCGCTGTGCTGTCCACTTCGACCCCTAAATTTCGGCGGAACACCTTCAACATCAACGCCAATCCCTGCCTTTTGATAAAAGACGCCGCCGCGCCGGATATCGGCACTGCCGTTGACGCCGGTTTGAATATATTCGCTGGAACAAGCGGCCTGGCGATACGGCATCAATCGTCAGCTACCGTTTACGCCGTCGGCAACACCTGGTATGTCAACCCACCCGTTTGTGAGTCCGATATTGTCGTAACCGGCGAAGGGGCGGTGG
>Ga0210003_1002660_pt1 | contig 14907 bp, 9 predicted proteins | sample LantaG_FD_182804 | JGI IMG/M metagenome (GOLD analysis project Ga0210003, IMG submission 182804) | Deep subsurface microbial communities from Baltic Sea to uncover new lineages of life (NeLLi) - Landsort_02402 metaG (SPAdes) (version 2) | ecosystem: Environmental > Aquatic > Marine > Oceanic >... | reverse complement strand
CATTACCCATAAGTTTAGGTGGAGAGGGATAAATGAGAATTGTAATTTCCTCGCGCACGTGAATTTATACAACGGACAGGCACAGAAGTCTGTTTTACAATGCAACTCGAACGGGCACATGCAATGTGCCCCTACGATGGGCGCTCAAATAAAATTACCCGTGAATTTATATAGCGGACAGGCATAGAAGTCTGTTTTACAATGCAACTCGAACGGGCACATGCAATGTGCCCCTACGATGGGCGTTCAAATAAAATTACGCGTGAATTTATACAACGGACAGGCACGGAAGTCTGTTTTACAATGTAACTCGAACGGGCACATGCAATGTGCCCCTACGATGGGCGCTCAAATAAAATTACACGTGAATTTATACAACGGACAGGCACAGAAGTCTGTTTTACAATGCAACTCGAACGGGCACATGCAATGTGCCCCTACGATGGGCGCTCAAATAAAATTACCCGTAGGGGCACATTGCATGTGCCCCAGGAGACTTATGAAGACCTCTGCACGGCTACTTCTTCGTCATTCTGAGTCCGCCGAAGGCGGGCGAAAAATCTCTTTTTAAGCGGGATTCTTCACTCGGCTTTGCCTCGTTCAGAATGACGGATGGGAAGAAGCGGTGATTGCGCAGAGGTCTTTATTAGATCATCCTTTGTAACTTGTGTATTTTTAGTATGTTATGAATAAATGGGCATATAGAAAATGTGGAAAGTATTGGTTTGTTTGTAACTTGTTTTGTTTTAATGGGTTACGAGAGTTCTGCCATTATACTGCCATAAGCAGTTTTGCCATTCTTTCATTGAGATTTTTTAGATCATCAGGATTTTTTATGAGGATTGGATCGAGTAGGAGAGTTAATAGGGTGGGATCTTTCTTTAATTGTTCTATTGTAACATCAATATTGCCGGTGTTATTCGTAAGAATATTGCATATATTGCCAAACGCGAAATCATTATTGGATAAATAGGCCACGCCTGCGGCGATTATGCCTCCTATATGAAAAAATCTTTCATGGCTTATTTTTCTTTTGTCGTAATCGATAAATATAACATGAGCGCCTTTAAGATTGAATAGATGCTTTTTAACATATTCATCGTTAAACGGCAGAATAATAACTGTGTTATCTTTTTTCCCTTCCGGGCTTATCGCGAAATCCACAAGTTCTTTTACCGACTTTTTTTCATCGCTTATATTTCCGAAATCTATTTTATAACCATTATTTGACAATCGCGCGCGGATTTTCTGCAGGATTTCTTTTTGTTCCCTCGAAACCGCGTATCCACTCCACATTTTTATTATGTATTTATCCTCTTGTTTCGTCTTTAGAGCCGTTTCAAAATGCCTATGCAATATTTCAAGTTTCACTCTTTCTTTTACCGCGGATATTTTATCTTCAGGTATGGAATATCTGTCTAATGGACGTTCTTTGCCTCTTAAGCTGGTTTTTAGTTTTATATTGTAAACGGCTTCCAGATTCTTTTCGGATTCTTCATCAGTAGATCCACCTATGGCAGGGTTTATTCTGAGTTTATCGTTTACCGATAGCAAAATACCGATTTTCTTTAACATCCGCACTTCCATATCCACTGTGTTCGGCTTGTGCGATGTTCTAAGCACATATAAAGATTCTTTGCTGAACTCATCAAATTTAAAGTTTTTGAAACTAACGCGTAATGCTTCGGCAGGCGAGCCCGGCGGCAGGAATAAATTCTTTTTTTCTTGTTTTACTAGTCTTTTTAACTTTTCATCCTTGCTTTTAGTAAATTCAACCGCACCTTGAAAAGGGCGTACCCTCATTAATAAAACGGAAATTAAATCTGCCATTTGTTTAAATTTTTCAGCTTTTTCGAATTCTTTAATGACCCTATCCGCGTTTTCCGGCCCCATCATACCTTCTAATGCTTCCCTCCTGGCTCTCGGGGGATATTCTTTCATTAGACCTTTGTTTAAGATCCATCGTCCTGTATCCATGTTTTGCTCTACGGAATCTGCCTCTTCTTTTAGGTCCTCGATCAGCGCCTCCATTTCTCCGGCAGAATATTGGGACATATCCGAATCCTTTTCGCTTCCCATTTGTATCAATCCTGTCGCCTTTTCAAGAAGCAGCATGCTATACACTCTCGCTATCATATTCCTTACTTTTTTTATTTTTTCGCCTTTGTGTCTTTCTTCCAAAATTCTTTTAATTTCTCTCCAGTCTTTTTTTCTCATCTCTTCTAAGGAACAACCGATCGCCTCAGACATGTTTACATTTTTATCTAAATTCTGACTACTGTTTTGTATCAATTTTTGAGAAGTATGAGCCCTCTCTAAAATATTTTCTAAACTCGTTTTTATATTTTTCTCTCCCATATTTAATCTGCCAAACATGGCATATGAAAAACCATTTTTCCTTTCATTATGGTGATCTATTACATCGCATATAGTCATTTGCATTCCTGATTCCGGAAGATTTTTTTTCCTGAACGCGTTGCCTTCGGGTTTTTTGTCCTCTTCTGACCATTTTAAAATTACAATGTTAACAAAATTGAACATTGCCTTTTTATTTTCAACCGCGCGGAGTATCGCGATCCATTCTTCCGGTATCATAGTTCCGCTATCGATTTGATCCAGAGCTTTAAGACAATAGAACCCTTTCCACATCTCATTTTCGTCAAAAGGAGACAGCGTGGTTAATATTTCTCCCATTAAAAACGGCGCCAATCGTAAAGATGGTCTTGTTTCCGACATATAGGCCGCCGCTTTGTACTGAATTTCGGGGACAGGATCTTCTAACGCCCCTAAAATAATTTTCAGATATTCAGGCTTGTCTAATCTCCTTAATACTTCAAGCGCTATCATCCGAAACTTTGGATCTTCATTCTTCACTCCGCTTAAAACATCGAAAATATCTTGCTCGGTCAGCGACCTTACTTTGTCAGGAAACTCCATAAAATTATTGGCTTCATACACTTCCAATAATTCCTCTAGAACGCGTAATTCAGAATCACTCTTCTTGATACCGGGAGCCACCCATCCTCCGTGAAAAATTGCCGCTGATTTTTTCCCGTCTTCATCTTCCGACATAAGAGTCGGCTCATATATCTCAACTCTCCCTTCCGGGACTTTAGGATCAGGGATCGTTCTTAACGTAAATAAACTTCTTCTTTTTGGGGAATCATCACTATTATTAAGCTGAAGCGCGCTATTCAGAAACGTCAGCGCATTTTCTTCCGTCAGAATTTTATTAATAAAAAACCGGCTATAATACTCTGACGGATCGCTTAGGTCAATTACATTGAATCCTTTTTTTATGAGTAAATGTACATTCTTCAATATCTCCGGTTCATACAAAAATCTTCCGGGAAGAGAAATCTTTTCCAATTCATTTAAATTTACATTCTTATTATTTTTGTTTTGATCTATCTTCCCAAATATTTCTAAACTTGCTTTTTCCCCTTCGATCATTGTTATTCTTATTTTCTGGAACTGCTTTTCTGTCATTTTCACGACACTTTCCGCGAACGATAAACATTGTTTTTTAAAATTATTTTGCTCTTCATCATTAAACCCATCCACTATTTCTTCTATTTCACACTCGCCAAAATCGAATTGTTTTCTTTCCTCAGCGCTCTTTACCAATTGTTTTGTTCTGAAAACATTTTCCAAGCCTTCCGGCCATACTCCAGCTTTTCCGAATATTTCCCTTAATTCCGCCTCATGCTGTTTTAATCCTTCTAAATAGTATCCTTCTATACTTTTATGCATAGCTTCCTGCCCTTTAATAAATTCATCCCCATGATAAACCGCGTACTTTTGATCTTTATCAAAGGTTAACCAATCCGTACATCTACTTTTCTGTAATACTTCCAGCTCTCTTGGTGTTAATTCGGGATAGCGTTTTAATAGGACCTCTATAACTTCGATCTCTGCCAACTCATGAAAGATTGTAGACATCTGACTGTCCAGAGACCCCATCGCCATTTTGATATAAACTTTCACTGAATGAATATTCCTGGTATCAGCATTAAATCTAATATCGGATTTTCCATAAATAGTGTCATTGTTTTCTACCATTTCATCATTTCCCATCACATAAAAACTGAGATTATACCTTTCATTTGCGAACTTAAATGCGTCATTGGTTTCTGTAAGTTTCTTAACTATCAACCCTAACAACTTTTCAGTTACTTCCTTTGGATCTTTCACCTTTTTTGTACCATCCGACATAGAAATAGCATCTTTTTTTATGACGGAAACAAGCTCGTTATAAATTCCAAATTTCTTCAAATCCGCCACATAAGTTTCCGGTGGAACCGATCCCGTAAAAAGACTCGAGACTTGAATAAATGTAAAACCATTGTCGATCGCGGTAGTTATTAATCTCCTTCTTTCCTTTGAATCTTCCGGAGAAATAAATAGCCCGTCTTTAAAAAACCGGCGCCCGTTCTCTTCATTTTCCAATATCGGCTTCATCGTGAGATAAAACCGCGCCTCTTTAATTTGCTCATCTTTTTTTTTATAGTCTTCCTGTACGATAAAACCGTTTTCCGCCATAAACATCAATTCCAATGCTTTCGCCATGATATCGTTCAGAATAAGTTCATCAGATAAATTAGCGGGTTTTTTCCCATTATGGCAGAGATCAAAATATCTCTGCAATATGTTTTCATTACTGAAGATCAGTTCTTTAATATCGCTATACTTATACCTATTTCCGCTGATCCCTCCCCATTCTCTATTCCCGTTTTGCATGATTTGCATCATAGCTTCAATATCTTCGTGAATGATTGCTCTAATAAGTCTAAGCGGATTGTTATATACCTCTTCGGATACAAGATATTTCCCGTTTTTAAACAATAGCGCTTCGCTATTGTTTAGCGTCAGCAAAATATGTTGATTCATCGACGTGGCCGCAACAACCTGAGACTTGTCCAAAACAGCCCTGATCTCACTTTTAACCAAAGGATCTTGAGACGCCACGCGCGGCGCCAAAGCAAAACCCGTATTGCCAGTTAATAACACTAAAACAATTGTTATTGAAATTACTTTTCTCATTATTTCTGATCTACTCCTTGTTTTACTCTCTAATTCGTATAATTTGATGCTGTCACCAAAACATGAAACTTTCGTTGCATTAACGACTTTTTGTTTGGCGTACAAATAAGGCATGTTTTGTGGTCACACACCGAATCTACCGTCTTAAAGACCTCTGCGCAATCACCGCTTCTTCCCATCCGTCATTCTGAACGAGGCAAAGCCGAGTGAAGAATCCCGCTTAAAAAGAGATTCTTCGCCCGCCTTCGGCGGGACTCAGAATGACGGATGAGAAGGGCTCAGAATGACGAAGAAGTAGCCGTGTAGAGGTCTTTCTTATGTCATCCTGCCATTCGCTATTTATAGCACAAATTTGGCCAAAAATAAACCAAATTATACCTTTTTACAAGACTCACGCACCCGAGTTAAAGCTCTCTAATTTTACTTAAAATAACAACACTTTTTTAGTATTATGCCCAGGATGACCGAGAAGGGAGATTCCCGCTTCCGCGGGAATGACAGACGATTTAAGCCTTATTACGCGGCTCAAACAAAAATTCGTACCCTTGCGCTTTTTGATGAGGGGCACAAGGGTACGAATTGGTTCGAGTGGCGGAGGAAGTAGGATTCGAACCCACGGACCATTGCTGGTCAACGGTTTTCAAGACCGCCGCATTCAACCGCTCTGCCATTCCTCCGCTTTGTTATTTTTATCGATGATCGTCATTTTATCAAACTTTGGGGATATTTACAAATTCTAATATTTTTGTGTATATACCGTTATAAATGCTGAAAGAATCTGCCGCGGCGGATTTTATGAATGCTATGAATGAAAGGTTTGAGAAAAACGGGCAGAAAACTGCCATTACCACTATAAGGTTGCCTACAAAAATAAGGACTAACGAAAAAATAATTCCCGATTTTCCAACGTCGGACTGCCTCAATCTTAGAGCTTCGGAAGTCATGACAAAATGAAACGCCAAGGTAACTCCGATCAAAAAAACAAAAACAGCGGACATAAAAGGCGGTTCTTTACCCATTGTTTTTAGCGCCCAAAAAATCGGGCCCAGAAGAAGCGTGTAAATCGGAACAAAATACGGACTGAGTTCTATGAAAAAATTGGTCTTGGACGTAACTACGCTTCCGCCTCTCGGAGTTACATTAAAAGAAACAACGCTTCCGCCTGAGATCCATGTTGCCGCCACATGCGTCAGTTCATGGCCGAGAACATATAAATAAACGGGTTTCGCGATAAATATATGAAAAACAAGGTATACAAGAACTCCTCTTTCAAACAAATGAAACAGGTTACTGTCAAATCCTATATTCGCGATAGCCCCATAAAAAGATTTTGCCGCGCCGACAGCAACGGGTAAAAGAAGAATACCCAATGTTGTTTTTAAAAATCGTGAAAACATATTTTTCTTCGTCTATACTTCCATCTCCCAAAACACCAACTATTTAGTCGTTTAATTAAATGGGAGACGTCCCTATTTAAATTGTCGGCGTGATTTTATTGGATCCGAAATATGGTCTTAAGGCTTCGGGAATGATTATCGAGCCGTCTTTTGTTTGATACGTTTCAAGAAGCGCGACTACAAGTCTTGGAAGCGCCACACCCGAAGCGTTTAAAGTGTGGACATATTTCGGCTTCTGACTTTTATTTTTCGGCTGATATTTTATGTTCGCGCGGCGCGCCTGAAAATCCGCGAATAGAGAACAGCTGGATACCTCGAGCCATCTTTTGCTTCCGGGAGCCCATAACTCTATATCGTAGCATTTATGCGCGGCAAAACTTATATCACTGGTGCAGAGTTCAAGCACGCGATATGGAAGAGCTAATCTCTTTAATATATCTTCCGCATTCTCAAGTAAAAATTCTAATTCTTTCATTGATTCATCGGGATGAGTGAATTTAACCATTTCAACCTTATCGAATTGGTGAACACGTATCAAGCCGCGTGTATCTTTACCGTAAGACCCGGCTTCACGTCTGAAACACATGGTATATGCCGTATAATAGATCGGAAGAGTTTCTTCTTCCAGAACTTCGTCAGCATGAAAATTGGTAACAGGGACTTCCGCCGTCGGTATAAGAAAAAGGTCGTCTTCCTTTATGTTATACATATCTTCCTCAAGCTTTGGAATTTGCCCCGTACCTCTCATGCTTTTACGGTTTACTAAAACCGGAGGAAAGATCTCTTTATACCCGTGTTCGTTCACGTGCACGTCTATCATGAAATTTATAAGCGCTCTTTCAAGCCGCGCGCCAGCGCCGACAAAAAGCGGAAAACCGGATCCTGTTATTTTCGCCGCGCGTTCAAAGTCAAAAATCCCATTTATCTTTCCAAGTTCGATGTGATCGCGAGGACTAAACTTTGTCTCAGCAATGCTCCCCCATTCCCGCACATGCCGGTTATCTTTTTCACTTTTACCGACAGGCACGCTTTCATGCGGCATATTCGGGATCATCTCAAGAATTTGGCTGTATTGCGCTGACGCTTCGCCGAGTTTTTTATCTAATTCGCTTATTTTTTCAGAAATTTTACCGACATCTTCTTTCGCGGCTTTTGAATCTTTTTTTTGTTTTATAAGTTCACCGATCTTCTTTGAAGCTTCGTTTTTTTTACGTTTCAAAGCTTCGACTTCTTGAAGTAGATCTCTTCTGGCACTATCGGCTTTCAGAAATTTATCTATGAGTTCGGGTTTCTCGGACCGATCCTTAATCCCCTTTTTAACAAGATCAGCGTTTTCTCTTATGAATTTCGGGTCAAGCATCTATTTTTTCCTTTTTAAAAATCTTTTCCGCTTTCATTAATCGTATTATTTATAGCACGTCCATACCGTTTATGCAACTTTTCAGAAACATCTCCCCTTCTGTGTAGTTTCACCTACCACCAACCTACGAGGTTGGTGGTAGGTTGGCGGGGAAAAGGTTGGCGGCGGAATTTATACATCAAACACTACCGCGGCTTCATATCCCATAACTGTTTTTTTTATTCCTGTACCGTAACGTTCCGCGGCTTTTATCCCTAATTTTATTCTGTCGTCATCCTCTATTTTCTGGCCTTTTGCTTCCGCGAGAAGTTTATTTTTATCTAAACTCAACACTTTAAATTCAAAGAACAGCACACTTCTTCTATATGCCGCGTATAAAACTTCATTAAGCCACACAATCATAAGGCTTTCCATATCAGAGGCATCCGCTTCTATTCGCTCCGCGTTTGTACCCGTCAACCCTTTAAGATCCGCCATTAGATCAAACATCGCGTATGCCGCGTTCTCAAAAAGTTCAGATTCAGTATAACCATGAATCAAAGCGGCAACATCCTCCGTACGTGAAATTTGTTTATATTTCCCCATACTTCTTTCTCTTTTTACTTTTCTCTTAAAACCATTTTTTTCGTTTAAATACTGCCAACAACAAAATTCCTATTGTAAACATTAAGCCTAAAACCATAAAATACCCATACTTCCACTCCAATTCCGGCATATATTTAAAATTCATACCATAAATTCCGGCAACAAACGTAAGCGGAATAAATATAGCGGCAAAAATTGTCAGAACTTTCATTACTTCATTCATTTTATTGCTTAGGCTTGAAAGGTAAATATCAAGCAAACCTGAAATTAAATCACGAAAAGCTTCTATCGCGTCAATAACCTGAATCGCGTGATCGTAAACATCTCTTAGGTATATCACGGTAGCTTTTTTAATTAGAGGGGATTCACCCCTCGTTAGCGCGCTGATAGTTTCACGCAAAGGCCAAATCGCTTTCCGAAGAAAAATGGAGTCTCTTTTAAGATTTTGAAGCGTCTGTAATATTCTGGGTGAAGGCCTTTTCAGAAGATTTTCTTCGATTTTTTCTATTTTTTCACCCAGCTCTTCAATAATTGAAAAATAGTTATCGACTATCGCGTCTAAGAGAGCGTAAGCTAAATAATCCACTCCTTTTTGCCTAACGCGCCCCTTATTCGTTCTTATTCTTTCCCTAATCGTTTCAAAAACATCACCCGTCCGCTCTTGAAATGAAAGAACAAAATCTTCTCCGACGATCAAACTAACTTGTTCGGCTAAAATTTCGGAAGCATCGCCTCCCTTGTAAAGCATTTTAATGACTATGAAAAAATATTTGCCAAAATCTTCAAATTTGGGACGCTGAGAGGTATTCATAATGTCTTCCAAAACAAGCGGATGAATTTCAAATTTATCCCCTATTTTTTTAATAATGTCAACATTATGAACCCCATCTATGTTGAACCAATTGACTTCTGCCTCTTTTTTGACAGATAGACATTCATCAACGTTTTTAACTTCTTTTTCCTGAAAAGAATCAGCGTCATAACTAAACACCGTACACTTAATATCATGCGCTCTTTTTTCTCCCACATGCACAAGAGTGCCGGGAACCATTCCGGTCTTTTTTGATATTTCTTTAATGAATTTTGCCATTTCTCCCCCCGGATAATACACGTTTATCTCATCAAGCACACTTTTAACTATATCTAATCCTGAAGTTTAAATCAATCCTTTTCTATATATTCCCAAAACTCTCCAAAAAACATATTTTTCTTGATTTTTTTACTTCGTATTTTCGCGAAACCCTATCGTCAAAAAGATATGTTTGCTTTAACGCCTATTACGTTATTGTATGTCCAATTTTTATCTTTTTTATTTAATTCCCACAGATAAAAAATATCTGTTTTGAGATATTTTAACAATTCCGCGTTTATACCGCTATATAAACGATTGCGAGTAAGCTTATCTCCATGAAAATCCACAAAAACTTCATCCGCCGAATACGGCTGGATATTAAATTTTGTCCATTTCCAGGGAAATACAAAAGAAATTTTGTTCCTATACCTCCATTTGTCATCTTTCTCTTCAGGACAACACAGCTCAAATCTGTTTCTATCCGATATTTTTATTCCCTGCCACGTCCCTTTAAAAGTAATATTGCCATGGGGACGGTTTTCCTGTTTCCATTCTTCGTCTTTCTTTTCGCTTACTTGCCGGTAATTTAATCCAAAATCAAGTCCCTCTGTCACATTATAAGAAACACCGATATCCGTATGCAGATAATAGAGCTCCGTCATATCCCCGCCGAGTCTTAACTCTTCTTCAACTTTTAGTTTCAATTTTTCGTTAACCTTTTTTTCTATACTTTCCGTATTCCAAAACTGCAAATCTCCGTTTTCAAACGCAAAAGCTGATATCGCAATTTCCGCGCTCATGCCGGTGAACAAAATTATTAATAGTAGTTTTTTCATTTTCCTCTTTCCGTATTTCGTCTCTTTATTTCGCAATACTATTTTTCCCCCGGACCTGCCATTTCATTTCCCCCATTACTCCCTGCGCGATATTTGTTAGATGATCGCCTATCTTTTCAAAATTATCTACCAGATCGATAAAAATAAATCCGGATCTCAAATTACATTTGCCCTTATTCAACCGATTAACATGCTTTTCTTTCAGTTTTTTTTGTAAATTGTTTATAGTCGTTTCACTCATTAAAACCTGCTCCGCTTTTTTAATATCATTATTCATTAGGGCATCTTTAGTGTCCGCCATCATTGCGACGATCTTTTTCCACATATCGTCTAATTCTTTATTTGCTTCGTCTGAAAAAGGAAGTTTTTCATCTTTTTTTCTTTCACATAGTTCAGCGATATTTTCAGAATGGTCCCCGATCCTTTCGATATCATTAACACTGTGAATCAGTACCGGCAGTTCTTCCGCTTCTTCCTGCGGAATTTCACGTTCAGAAAGCTCGATTAGATATTGAGTTATTTCTGTCTGAAGCCCATCTACAATTTGCTCTAAATTCGAAACTGTCCTTAAAGGGCTTCTATTGTTACTAAAAAAAACTTTTACAGCGGCGGAGACGCCTTCGCACGCTAGATCCAACATACGCACACTCTCCATACGCGCCTGCCGTATAGCTATTGGCGGTGTATCTAATAAATGTTTTTCCAAATACTGAGCTCCCATCTCAACCGAATCTTTGCTCTTTGGAACCATCCAAATGCTGAGTTTCTCAAGAAATCCTATTAATGGTAAAAACACTACGGCATTAACCACATTAAACATACTATGGGCAACCGCGATATAAAACATTATGTTTTGTGTAGTTAATTCACCTGGAATTATAAAGTTAATCCCCTTAATGAACCAGCCCGTATATACGAAAAAAATCATATATGCTACGCCTATTACGTTGAACAATGTATGCGCCATAGCCGCGCGGCGGGCATTTAGATTGGTCCCTATCGCGGCTAATTGCGCGGTAATGGTTGTTCCGATATTGTCGCCAAGCAATATCGGAATAGCCTCGGGAAACGTTATAAGTCCATTAAACGCTAAAACCTGTACTATCGCGATAGTAGCGCTTGAACTCTGCAAGAGTACCGTAAAAACAATTCCGGCAAAAACACCAAGCAGAGGATTATTGCTAAAAATAACGAATATATCCCCAATGCGCGGGTTTTGCTTTAAAGGCTCAAAAGCATCTTTAAGAAATGAAAGCCCCATAAAAAGCATGCCAAACCCCATAAGCACCTGCCCCCAAAACCTTACATTTCGCGTTCTTCCTATCTGCATCACGGCGAATCCCACACCAATAGCCGGAAGAGCATAATTGGTAATTTTAAAAACCCCCATGGATGAAACCAGCCATGCCGTAAACGTCGTTCCAATGTTAGCACCAATGATAACACTAATAGCCTGTTTCAAAACCAATAATCCCGCGTTGACAAACCCTACTACCATAACGGTAGTCGCGCTGGAAGACTGGATTAAACACGTTACACCGGCTCCCACTAAAACACCTACCACAGAGATCTTGGTCGCCATGTGAAGAATGCTTTTTATTCTTTCGCCGGCTATTTTTTTCAATCCTTTTGACATAAACTGCATGCCGAAAAAGAAAAATCCAAGTCCTCCAAGAAAATTGAAAATTAGTTCCCTTATACACATTTTGGTTCCTCCTGAAAAGTTTTCTTTTAGAAAGACCTCTGCACGGCTACTTCTTCGTCATTCTGAGTCCGCCGAAGGCGGGCGAAGAATCTCTTTTTAAGCGAGATTCTTCACTCGGCTTTGCCTCGTTCAGAATGACGGATGGGAAGAAGCGGTGATTGCACAGAGGTCTTTTAGATATTCAGGAGTAATATACATTTTTTGTGTGAATAAATGATGCGGAAGATGTGAAGATTTGATGAAGAATAATTCGGTCTTTTTCGCCTTATTTGGGAAATATCATTGTAACTTTTGTACCTTTTCCGACTTCGCTGGCTATTTGAATATCCCCTTTCTGAAGTTTTATAATATGTTTTACTATCGCCAGACCCAGCCCCGTCCCGCCGGCTTCACGGGAACGCGCTTTATCTACTCTGTAAAACCTTTCAAAAACACGGTCTAAATGTTCTTTAGATATCCCTATGCCGTTATCTTCGATAGTAATAACAAGATTCGCGCCTACATCAAAAATGGAAACTTTAATCTGTCCTTGAGTACCGGTATATTTAACAGCGTTATCGATCAAATTTATTAAAACCTGCTCGATTTTTTCCCTATCTCCTCTCAGAAAAAAATCGCCCCCTTTATAGTCTATGTTCAACGTCTGTTTTTTTAAGGAAAGCACATTATTGAATTCAGAAATAACTTCATCCAACAAATATCTTATGTCAAATTTAGTCTGCTCTACCTTTTCTTCCGAATGCTCTATCTCCGTAAGTGTAAGCAAATCATTCACAATATTATTTAGCCGCTCTGTATGTTTTCTTATTATTCCCAAAAACTTTTTGGCATTCTTTTTGTCGTTAATCGCGCCGTCTTCAAGTGTTTCAATAAATCCTTGTATCGATGTAAGCGGAGTTTTTAATTCGTGCGATACATTCGCGACAAAATCTGTTCTGATTTTATCCATCTTTTTTAAGTTGTATATCTTGTGTTCCAGCTCATCAGCCATAAGATTGAATGAATCCGCTAATTCTTCCAATTCGTTGTTTGTTTTAATTGCCACTCTTTTAGTCAAATCCCCTTCCGCGATACTTCGCGCCATATCATTCATATCGCGAAAGGGTAAACTTATTTTTCTGGAAATTAAATATCCTATGGCCAAAGTTATCATGATCGCCATAAAACCGCCTAAAGCAAAAACTCGGCGAATAAATCCCAACTCTTGCTGAATATCCTCAAGAGGAACTGCCACACGAATCACACCTTGTTCTCGACCCTCTTTAATTACAGCAACAGCGATATACTTCATGTAAAACTTAAGAGTTTCGCTATAACGCGTACTTTCCCCGACACCTTCTTCGTACGCGGCAACAATTTCTTCCCTATTTACGTGGTTTTCCATCACATCAGAGATTGTTTCAGAATCGCATATTACCTTGCCGCTTTTATCTATGACACTGATCCTTAAGTTCAATAATCCGGAAAGTTCTTCGGCTTTATTCTGAATAACGTTATATCTATTTTCAATTAGATCCTTTTCTAAGATATTCTTTACCAGCAGTAAATTGCTCGTTAATTTGTCGGATATTTTTTCTTCATAATATTTTTCGATACGCGCGGTAACTGAAAAATTTAAAACGAATATCGCGACTAATATCAGAAATATTTCCGCTCCCAAAATTTTCCATATTATTTTAACACGCATATTTATACCTCTCTAAACCTATATCCGGCGCTCCGCACAGTTTCAATATAATCCCGCGCTGTTCGAAGTTTTTTTCTAATAGATTTTATGTGCGTGTCTATCGTTCTGTCATAAATTTCAGAATCATACCCAAAAATATTATCTAAAAGTTTATTTCTGGTTATAACTACACCGGGACGCTCTATCATGAATTCTAAAATTTTGAACTCGGTATGCGTCAACAAAACCTCTTTACCCTCGACATACACCTTGTGTTTTACACTATCAACTAATAAAATTCCTTGTACCCTTTTTCGAAATAATTTTGGAGAATTGCCTCTTCTTAAAACCGCTTTGATCCTCGCGCTCAATTCCCTCGGGCTAAAAGGTTTTGTTAAATAATCATCGGCACCCAGTTCCAGCCCGGCGACCTTATCCGCTTCGCACGACTTTGCCGTGAGCATAATAATCGGAATTCGACTTGTTAGTTCATTATTTTTTAGAAGTTTACAAACCTCAAAACCATCGATATCAGGAAGCATCAAATCCAAAAGAATCATATCCGGCCTGTCTTTTTTTGCCGAAGAAAACCCCTGTTTGCCGGTAAATGACGCCGCGACAGTATACCTTTCTTTTTTTAAATTGTATTTGATCATCTCAACAATATCTTTTTCATCCTCGATAATAAGAATCTTTTTCACAAAAATATCCCTCCTCGTTAATAAAAAGATTATACCATACCGAATCTTCTCGGCAGGCTCCTCTCGACTTCACTCGCACCAAACAGAACAGACAAGTCCGACATAACAATAAAGACGGCTGATTTTTAGGTCTATACACTCTTTACGACAGAGAAGATTTTCTTACAAAAGCGGCTGTAATCACATCCACTCTTGTTTCCACGCTTGAAACATTAAAACATCCCATAGATGATATGAATTGTTCCGTTTTCCGGTTAAATGTTCCGACCAAAGTTTTCTGATAGGTTTCGGATCTAAGAAACCGTCTTGCCTCATTTTCCTTTCATCGAGAAGTTCCTCCGCCCAGCCGCGTAAAGGACCTCTTAACCAAGAGTCTATCGGCACGCCGAATCCCATTTTAGGACGTTCTATCATTTCTTTCGGCACATATTTGTATAAGATCTGCCGAAGGATCCATTTACTTTGTCCGTTCTTTATCTTCGTCGACAAAGGCAGTCTTTTGGAAAATTCGACTACTCTATGATCCAATATTGGGGCTCTCG
>Ga0210003_1002656_pt1 | contig 14918 bp, 16 predicted proteins | sample LantaG_FD_182804 | JGI IMG/M metagenome (GOLD analysis project Ga0210003, IMG submission 182804) | Deep subsurface microbial communities from Baltic Sea to uncover new lineages of life (NeLLi) - Landsort_02402 metaG (SPAdes) (version 2) | ecosystem: Environmental > Aquatic > Marine > Oceanic >... | reverse complement strand
TCGAGCTCTTCATAAGAATCGTACATATTTAATCTCCTTTTAGTTCTTCACTTTTCGAGTTTTGGAATCAGCTTTCATTTCAACAATGTCAAAATAAACTTCAGAATACTTAATATTATCATTTAACACATTATAAAACACTTGACACATATATGTCGCAGCTGTTAAATTAGTAAATAATAATTGTGGTTCTGATTCTGATAATTCTTGACATGACATTTCATTTGGTAATTTGTCTAAAGGATTTTTAATTTCAGGATGATAACAACATAAATCTGGAGTTAAATCTAATCCCCCCTTTCTAATATAAAGTTGAACATTACCGTCTATATAATCGTTCCCACCTGAAATCAAAGTAACATTTTCTAATGTTCTACAGTAATTAGATACAATCATTCTTGTTTTATGATTATCTACTCCTAAGAATATAAAATCATCATTTCTTATAATTCCTCCTATATTTTCTTCATTAATAAATTCGTCAACAGAGTCCACATTTAATCTGCTGAACTGTCTTCTAATTTCCTGTTTCTTAATAACTGCTTTATTTCCTAAATCTGTAAAATTCTGTCTTTCATAATTTTTTACTTCATAAGCATCTCCGTCTATTAATGTAATGGTTGCTTGAAATTTTGAAAAATTAACAAATCTACAAATTGGTTCACACAATGCAGAACCAATTCCACCCAAACCTATTATTTTAATATCCATACTGTCCCTCGTTTAAAAATGACTCTTCTTGTGCTTCTAAAATTTCATTTTCATCCTCCTCTAAATCTTCTATCATCATTTCTAATTTGTAATTTTTAAAAGGACAATCTTCACAAGGGTTAAAATCATCATCATCTAACTCTTCATTAAAATTAAAAAGATTACGTCGTTGTTGACTAAAACTTCTTATTGAAGGATTAAAATAATTTGACCGATTTGAATTTAATCCTAAACTGCGATCGTTCAAAAAATCATAAACAAACCCACCACTTCTATTGTAAATAGTATATGTTTTCTTTTCTACTTTATCCATCCATTCAGGATTAAAATTTTCATTTAATAAAGATTCATGTAAACTATAATCTTTGCTTAACACATTCTCATTTGTAATAACTTTATTTATACCATTAATATAAGTTTCTGGTAAACTTATAAACCTACTACCGTTTGAAACAATCGAACAAGATAATTCAAAATCATCAGATCCAAGTTTACCAATTGTAATATGAATTCCATCAAAATTCTTTTCATCCTTATCATCAATAGAAGAATGAAATGCTGAGAATCCTGCATGACTGTGAATAGTTCCTATTAAAGTATAATTTTTTGGTGTCTCATCTTTGGTATATTCAATAGATGCACCAGAAACCTTTTGAGCTGGAATTAATACTTTAAATTTTCTATTACTAGTATTATAATATAATAAAGTAACAGATTCACTTTGATATGTCTCATATACTTCTTTAGTAAATTTATATATCTGAGCAAAAAGTTTCCCTGGTATTTTAGGTATATGAAGTTTAGCTGTAGTTTTAACATCCTCAAGAATAGAAATATTATCAACTAGAGCAATACTTTCCATAATTCCAAGTTTCTTTTTAAGATATATTCCTTTTTTACCAATTATGTAACATATATCATCTGTTGGTATATTTTCTTTTCCATCATTTATAAAGACTTTAAACATCATTTCCTCCAATATCGAATCTTAAATAACTATTTGAAAAATTATCTACTAATGGTTTAATTACATTATGAAAATTAGGAATTCCATTACAAATGCGTCCGTTCGGTGAACTTGTTGCTTTTCTAGGATTTAAAATTCCAGAAAAATAGTTAAAATCATTATTATGATATGTATAACAATCTAAATATGTTGATCTATATGATGTTATACTTCTAACAGGTGAACGTAATTTATTAAAATATTTATTACAACTGATTATATTTACTTGTGGTGATGAACGATTACAAATAAATAAATCTCCAACTTGAGGTTTGATTTTTGAAATGTCAATTGGAGCATGATTTGATTTAGTCCAAGCTTTACTTGATTTAGGAATTATTGTAAAATTATTAATTAAATCTTCAACCCATAATGTGCAACAATTTGAACATAATACTAGGGGTTGATCTTCTCCAGTATCTGTTATAAATCCTATAATAATATTTGTATCCTTTTTAGGAAAATTTGTTATCCCTTTAACATTTGCTCTAATTTTCATTCCAGACCTTACATTTTCATAACTAGTAGAGATCTTTCTTACATCACCAATGTTAATTATATTATCTCTAATATCAATATAAGGAATTAGTTCCTTATTTTCATTTGAATCAGTAACTTCAATAAATAAATAATTACCATCAACTATAAAATTGGTTATTGTTTTAATTTTTAACATATTTACAGGGATTTTCCAATCTGCTATAACAACTTTATCATTTATACTAAAATTAATATCTAAATCTTTACCTTTTATTATTAGAGAATTTTCTATCAAACAATTTTTAATTAAATCATCTTTGGTTATACGATCATATCTATTATAATCTAGGATAATTATTCCGTCTTTATCTATATATCCGTCATAAGTGTTTATTAGTCTTGAATCTATTCTATAAACAGCAGGTAATTTTTCTAGTTCTTCCTCCTTAACTATTTGATAATATTGTTGATCTGTTAATTTAAATCTATAGGATTCTTCTCCTCTTTCAAAATCAAGATACATTGAATTACTAGGTGTTATACATTGTTTAAATGTTATATTTCTTTGAACAAAATTAGAAAAAGCAAATTCTTTTGGATATAACGAATATGTTTCTCCTTTAGTTACTTTAACTCCAGAAAATTCAATATCTGTCCCATCAAAAACAGATGCCTCTAAATTTTTAGCTAAATAATAATTTTCTCCAGCTAAAATCTCTATGTTATTATCTATAGCTATTCTAATTTTGTCAACTTTCTTAAAAGTACCATTTTTAAAACATAATATATCACCAACTTTTACTATAGTGCCATCTGCTTTAATAGTTGATTCTAAAATATGTTCACTTTCAGTTAATTGATTTAAAATAAAATCTCCAAATTTTTTAGTTATTTTATACCAACTTGATTTTTCATTCTCGAATTCAATTTCGACATATTTTTTATCATTTCCATTATGATAAGCAAATTCTTTAATATATACATTTGAACCATTTTTGAATTTAAACATATCACCAACCGAAACTAACTTAGTATCAAAATGTAAAGAATCGCCTGAATTTTTAAATATCTCTTCTTCTTTTTTATACTCAGTTCTAGTATCTTCAAATACAGATAATATTTTATAATATAGATTATCTGTTCCACCCGAACTATTATCATAGTTATCAACAAATGAATTTATTCGTTGTTGAATGTTATCCTTGGTTTTTAACCATGGAACATTAAATATAAACATTGGATTTTGTTTAGTATGATAAGACCAAGTTAGAAAATTACTAACTTCTGAAACATATTTGTATTTTAAACAATGTTCATTATAATCATTATTAAATGGAGTTGACCAAAATAAATCAATATAATTATTAATTTTATCAGGAATAGATAATTTTTTATTTACATTATTGTTACCTATACATACACCATAATTATTAGAAATATTACAAAGATTCGGTATTAATAAATAATCAAAAATACTACTAATAGGTGAAAGTCTAAAAAATACTTGGACATTTCCTATCATATTATCAATTATATTAAATATATAAACTACATACGGTAAAGATATTCTTAATTTATAGGGTCTTTTATTTTTTTCTAAAAAATCTTTGTAACCATATTCCTCCAATTTTCCAGTGATAGAAAGTTGTTCAATCATTCTTTCAAAATCTAAATCAAAGAATAATGTTCTTATTCTTGGTTGGTCTTCTGTAATAATAATATTATGTATTTTTGATACTCGATTATTGTATCTACAATTTAAAGGTAAAATTCCAGAATCTTTATATTCAGCTCCATTAAATATTTGTGAAAAATTTCTAGTTCTTTGAATTCGACGTCTAAATATTTCATCGTCTGGTTCATCAACATTATCAATTTTATCTCGTCCATCAAAATACACAAGTCGCGAATTATCTTCATTTATTCTTATTTCTTTTGATAACATAATTATTCACCTTTCATTAGTTTAATAGTTTTAGCATACTCCATAAGAATTTTGTTTGCTTTATTTTCTTTTATTATCCATGTGCTTATTTTTCTATAAGGTACAACATCATTTCCTTCTTTATCTTTCATTTCTCCAATTTTTGGTTTGAATATAGTCCATAAAGCAATAATATAAGTTTCTACATATTCTCTTTCTAAACATAAGAAAGCTATCTCTTTTTTAGTTCTTCCTGGAACTTCAAGACAAAGAAATATATTTGGCCCCTTTAACATATATTCAAAATTAGTAAAATTCTCTTTTTCCTGATCAAATATTTTATCACATAATTCTTTTACTTGAGTATCTAAATCGCTTGTTTTTATCTCTAATAACATTTCATCAAGGCAAGTCATCTTGATCTCCTTTATTAATTTGAACATCATATTTCTTTTTATTTGAAGTTTCTAACCATTCGGTTCTTTCAAATGGAACAGATCGCCAACCATTATTATCCAGATCATATACATGAATTAATCTACTATTTTTTATTAATTTTAAAATTTTTGACATATCAACAGTATTAATTCTATGACCTTCTGGAATAATATCATAATTTAAAGTACATCTCATTTGTCGAATTGATTTATCTTTCTTTTCAAATTGCAATACGACTTCATCTTTTTGAATGTGTTCATATAGTTCAATTATAGATTCTATTACGCTCATAATCTAATCTCTCTTATCAGAATGGAGTAAACTTCCAATTTTATCTTCATTGTTATCAACCATTTTTGAATGAATCATACACGTCCAATTACATCTTTCGCAAAACTGATTTTTATCCATTATCATATACAATCTTAAAACTTCGATTAATTCACCATTTTCTGTAAATAATCTTTCAAGGTTTATTCTATTAGTAATTCCTCCTGCAATTCTTAAACATAATCTTATAGATCCATCAGAATCAATAGTTAGATTATGAATACCTTTTTCTATTTCACAATCTAAATTAGATGGTAATATATTCCATATCTTTTTGTTTAAATCTTTACCCATATGAGTATCTAATTTAGCATCATGAATTTTTTCAAATTGTTTTGCTAATGTTTCAGATTGATGCACTAGACTCTTTTCATCTGTTATATTTGAAAAATCATAATAAGGATTTTTTGCTATATCAATAAAGGTTATATCACTATTGATCCCTTGTTCACTTAACATATAAACCAAATCATATAAATATTCTACATTATCATTTGAAACTGTTATTTCTGCTACTAAATCTTTAATAGAATCTTTATATCTAGTTAATGCTTTTAAACCAGCTAAACTCTTATCTAATATATCCCCAGATGCATTTTTATCAAATATTATTGGATCAACAGAACCAGTAAACCCAGTTACATAGTCAGTCTTTTCAAATAATTTTTTCAACATAGGTTGAATTTCAGGTGAATTATTTGTAATAATTGTATAATGAATATTTTCCTTATTACAATAATTTATGATATCTGGAAGATCTGGTCTTAAAAGCGGCTCACCTCCATAAAAAAGGTGAAAGCAATCGGGATTATGTTCTTTAAATTTTCTTAATCCTTTTATCACATATTCAGTTGACATTTCATTTTTATGATAATGAGATATATCAGGATACGTACTAGGTTTATTTTTGTAATTTTTTGTTATTGCACAATATGAACAATTTAAATTACATCTCCTAGTGAGTAACCAATTTACAATTCTAATTTTTGTCATTTATATCCTCTTTATTCATTTTTGATAAAGTATCATTTATAATTTCCACTATATCTTTAACTACGGATTTATTTTTTCCTCCTATATTCCATGTTGTAATTTCCTTAGTTGAGGTTCCTTTATCTTCAAGATATGTTTTTCCATTTTTATAATTATATATACTAACAACTCTTCCATCTTCAAATTTTATTTTCCATTCTGCATCGGTACTATAATTATTTCCTTTTCCAGGTTCGCCGAAAGTTTTTACTAAAATATTATAAGGTAATATCATTCTATCTAATAATCCAGAACCAATAATATCTATATCAATTCCATCATTATGAGTTTTAAATTTCTTCATTTTTAATTTTCTCCTTAAACAAATCTTAATTCAAATTCAAATATTCGTCTGCTTCGATTTGATCAATATGTCTATGAGAAATAATTGATACGAATCTATCTTGAGTTAAAGTTCTTATAACATTAGAAACATAACCAATATTACTATCATCCAAACTATCAAAAATTTCATCAAATAATAATATATTAAATGAAACATCTTGAACATCACATTGTAAATCATTTAAAGTTAAGATGGTTGCTATATCTATTAATCGTGCTTGACCACCAGATAATTGAATTCTTGAATTTGCTTTAGTTTGATTATCAAGAACATTGACTGAAATTTTATCTCTGAATTCTCCAGATTTAATTGCTGACATTGTATCAAATGAAACTGTATATCTTCCTCTTGCGATTTTATCTAAATAATAAGCAACTTGTTTATTAAGAAATGGAATTGATTCATCAATCAACATAGCTGGAATTCCATTCGGAGAATAAGCTAACTTCCAGAATTCAAGAATTGGAAGATTATCAGAAATAGATTTTCTTTTATTAGATATCTGTTTTAACTCATTATTCAAATCTTTAATTTTATTTTTGTAACCAATTAATTGTTTATCATCAAAAATTTCAGATTCTTTTTGTGTAATATTTCCTTCTAACATTTTAATATTATTAATGTTTGATGATATTGAAATTTCCAAATCTTTAACTTTATTTTTTATATCTTGAAGTTTTTCGTTTTCTTTTTTTAACTCTTCAGCTTCAATTTCTAATTGTTTTCTTTTAATGATATTTTCATCAGAATATTGTTTAATTAATTCTTGTGATTTATTTTTTAAAACTAATAATACTTCAATAAGTCTATTATCAACTAAAGACAAATTATCTTTTTCTTCAGTTAATATAATATCTAGATCTTTTAATTGTTGAAGATTTATTTTTTCTGTTTCAAATTTATATTCTTCTTCTAAGTTTTTAATTCTTTCTATAATTTCTTTTTTAACTATTAATTTAGATTCAATAGACTTTTGATAATTTAATACTTTTTGTTGTAATTCTTCTTTTTTCTTTTCACCAATTTCTTGATCACATGTTGGACATAGTGATATATCATTATCTGTAACATTAGTTTTGATTTCTGAAATTCTTTCTTTTAGTGAATTAATTTCATTTTCTAAAAGAGAAAAATTTGTATTTAAATTATTTACTTCAGAATTTAAAATATTTGTTAATCTTTGAATTTCTTGTGTAAGAGAATTTGACATATCATTTTTCTTCTTGTAAGAATCTGTTTTAATTTTAGATATATCTTCAGATGCTGATTTCTTTAATTCAGATTCTTTTAATAATGTTTTATTTAAAATAGATTCTTTAACTTTTAAATATTCAGATTCTAACTCATATAACTTTTGATTTTGAAGTTTAAATTTTTCTTCAAATTTATCAATATCAACAAGAGATTTTTTATAAATTTCGAGATTAATCATACATTCATTATTTGCATTCATCAAATCATTTAATTGACTTTTATATGATTCAATTATTTTATTCTTGTTCATTATAAATAATTTTTCAGACTCTTTAAGAATATTTAATTGCTCTTTTGAATAAGTTAATAGTTCAGTTTTAACTTTTAATAATTGATTTAACTCTATGATTTTTTCACTTATATCTTTTATTCTATTTTTTACTTCTTCGTGATATAATGTATAATTATCTAATTGTAAAATTGATCTGAAAATATCTTTCTTTTTAGAATCATCTAATCCTGTAAAGAAATCCTTTATATTTTGACTAAACAACAATGTATTTATAAAAAGTTTTCTTGGTTCAATTAATCTTTCTATTTCAGCTACTGCTTCCCTATGACCAACTTTATATGGTTTTTCTCCATTTTTACTTAATTCTACAGTATTTCCTCTCTTTGTATATTTGTGATATCTATGTGCTTCATAATCATCATCATTTATTTTAAATTTAACCCAGGTATGACAATCTTTTCCAATTATATTATTTACAACATCGTCACCCCTTTTACCATCCGCTGTTATTCCATATAAAGTATATGGAATAGCATTAAAAATATTGGATTTTCCAACACCATTTGGTCCAGTAATTACAACTAACTTTCCATTTTCAAAATTTAATTCCATTGGTTCTATATAATTGCAGAAATTTTCCATTCCTACTTGTTGAAATTCAATTATTTTCATCATAACCTACCAATGAGATTCCAAATATTTCTTTTAAAATATTATATTCTTTTTCAAATACTTGTTGAAATGAACCCTTCTTATCTGATTCAACAAATATGTCTATTATATCATTTTGTAATTGTTCTAAATTTCCTTTATAATGTTGTACTATATCGCGAGAAATATCCACACAATCTTGTTTTAAATTTGCATCATATAAGGTTATGATTAATCTTATAATATCAACTAAAGGCAATGTAACATTTATATAATTCATTGTTTATTGTCCTCCTGAGCATGATTCTATAATATCAATTCCCACTTTTTCATATTTTTCAATATCTTTAATTTCCTTAATTTCAAGATATTTTTTATTTCTTTCAACTTGACTCATAGAAGTTATAATTCCACGATTAGTTATATCAACCTCAGATTTATCAACAATTTTAAATTCATTACTTAAATCAACTGTATCAATATTTTCAGTTTTTACTATTTGAACATAATGTCCTTCTTCTTTGGATTTTCTTGCTTCTTCTACAATTTCATCCTTATTTTCATTAGTTATTTTATACTCCATATACTTCTTATAACCAATTGTTGGAATAGATTTAACTTTTCCGAGATCAGTATCTACAACTAAAAATCTTTTTTCTTCACCTTTTTCACCCCAATCTAATTGAATTGGAGATCCTACATAAGTTACATTACCAACCGTCTGTGGTAAATGATAATGTCCCAATATACAATGTTTAAATTTTGATAAATCTCTTAATTTTATATCAGAAACTATTGAAATACCACTACTTAGTTGAGCTTCATTTAATCCAAAATGAGAAACTAAATAATCTGCATCATTATTTTTTATATCATCAATCATAGTTTCTGGATTCCATGGAACAAACAATATATTTTCTATTATTTTTGGAAGATGAATCATATCAACATTTAATTCACTATCAAGACTTTTTAATGCAGAAACTCCTTTTCCAGATTTGCTACTAAGATCATGATTTCCATCCAACGTTATAAAAGTTATTTCTTTATATTCTCTAACATAATCAAGAAATATACTTTGAGCTATACTATGAATTATACTTTTATTATGAAGGATATCTCCAGCTATAACAATATTTTTTATATCATTTCCTAATGCATAATCTGCTGTATTTCTTAATACAATATTCAATGAATTTAATCTTTCTGGAAGTGATGTTTCAGGTATGATTGAATCTTGAGCATACATAGATAAGTGTAAATCAGCAATTGCAACAAATCTCATTTAATCTCCTTTCAAAATTTTTAATATACTACCATTCATCAGGCATGTACCATAACCCACCACTCGAGTTACCAGCGCCCAAATATCCACAATCATAACACTTTGGTGCTGTCCAACAAGTAATACCATTACCTTCATATGTCCGATGACATAGACAATTAACATATTCTTCATCAACGTTCCAACTCCCGCACTCAGGACATATATCCATTATCTCATTAGCAGCTTTTCTTTCAGGTTTACCTTCTACTCTCATATGTTCATTCTCCTTTCAAAATCTTCTGAGCAATTTCTTCTTCTATATTTGTTATTTTACCATTTGAAACAAACATATATTTGATATCCCATTCTTTTTCTCTGTAAAAACTTATCCTTTTATAAACTGTATTTGATATTCTTTTACATCCAATATCAACCATATCTATAATAATTGGAGTTTGTTTTCCAGGAAATGTTCTATTTACTCTCCCGCTTAATTGTTCAATATTTACAATCGGACTAGTTATTATTAAAGCATCTTTCTCAGGAATATCTACTCCGTCTCGGATTTTTCCAGGCGTTGCAAAAGTTACTTGATAATCTAATTGATCCTTTTTAGCAGAAGATATAAATTTTCCTTTACTATTAAAATCTAACCAATTAAATAATTCTTCTATTATTTTAATACGTTCTGATATGAATATTATATTTCTATTACCCTTTAGTTTATTTAAAATTGATTTAGAGAAATTCATAAAGTTTTCTGACTTAAACATTAAATTCAAATATCTAGATCTCTGAAAATCTCCTGCCCAATATAAATATTTATGTCTTTTGGGTATATCAATTTCATAATCTAAAAGTAAAATTGTAACATTCGCTTTCATTGTTCCTTCTGAATTTTCACTCTTGTATATTTCTCCTAAGTGAAATTCAATAATATCTCCATTTCCATCATATCTATATGGTGTAGCTGATAATCCATAAACATAAGGAACTGGAATATGTAATGAACATTCAGAAAATAATGGAGCACCAACTGAAGTATGAATTTCATCTGCTACAAGAATACCAATATTCGCTTTTCCTAATTCAGTTAAGAATTCTTTTCTTTTTCTTTTTAATAAAGATATAAATGTTTGTACTGTTGAAATTATTATATCTTTATGTAAATCTTCTTTGAATGTGATTGAGTTCAATCTTGATATATTATCATTTGAGATATTAGTAAATTGAATGAATCTTTCTTTCCATTGTTCAACAAGACTATCTCTATGAACTAATACTAAACTTTTTAACTGTCTTTTTGCAATCATAAAAATGGTAATTACAGTTTTCCCAACACCTGGAGGTAACTGTAATATACCATTGTTATTAGTTAACATAAATTTTATTGCTTCTCGTTGAGTTTCATTTCGAGGTTTTATGTGCTGAGCAAGTTTTATTTTGTCAACCCCTAAGCTTATTTCTTCTATTTCATAATTCTTAACAAACCTATCTATAGGAAAAAACCTAGGAATTAATAACCCTTTTTCAGATTCTAAATAAAAGTAATACGAAGTATATTCAGAACTATTATAGCTTTGAGATCTTCTTTTTAAAAATTCTTTTATTTGAAAATAGAATTGTTCATGTTCATATTTTTTTGGAATGAATATTCCTGATTTCCTATAAAATTTATACATTTTTTATTTCCTTAAAAATCGGTTAATATATTTTTACAATCAACACATTTTTGCCCAGCAACTATACTATTAAACGTTTCACCTGAATCGACATCATATTCAGAAATTGTATTAACTATATTATCTTCACCACATACTGAGCATTCAACTATATCTTTATCATAATGAATTATTCCGCTCATAATGAATTTCCTTTATCCATCTTTCTAATTTTTCAAGAGATTCTTTTATTTCATCTGGAACAACTTTAACATATCTGCTAATATATTCTTCTTCATATATAATACATGCTAAAACAGAAGCTTCTCTCATTTCACTTGGTGTGCATCTTGCAGATATCATATAATCAACCATAGTTCTTACGAAATTATGATATTCTGGATCTTGATAATATTTTAATCTTGAATTTTTCATCTTGAATAAGTCGCATTAGATTGATCATTTTCATAAATAGTTACATAATCAAGACATATATTTTTTGAATGGTTTTCTTTTAAATCACTTCTAATTAAATCAAATAGATATCTACATAGATATTCTGCAGTTGGGTCATCATCAAATAAATGAAGTCTATTATTTTGATTTTGAAGTAATTTTATCATTTCTGTTTGATTTCTATTTAATAACATTGAGTGATCTAATGGATCTATATATTTTTCGCATAAATTTTTAAGATCAGAAAAATCCATAACCATATTATTTTCATTTAATTCTTCGCTAGAAATCCCTATATAAATCAATATGTTATGCCCATGTGGATTTACACATCTTCCTTTATGTTTAGATAACGAATGACCAATTGCAATTGAAAACTCTCTTTCAATATAATACATATTTTATCTCCTTATTGCTATTACTTCTAATTCTTTAGGAACTATATCCGAATCAATTCTAATTCTATCCATAGTTCCAACTTTAAAAAGACCTTCCATTCCTAAATAATATATCATAGAACCAAAAGAAGTCCATGTTGCATGTCTATCCCATACATGATCGCCTTCACTTAGTAATTCATAATTCAATCTATTTACTTTAAATATATCAACAGAAGTTCCTGAAAAAGCATTTTCTAATTCTTTTGCACATGCTTCCATATCAGGAACTATACAAATCAATTTTCCACCTTTTTTCATAATTGTATAAATACTATATAAATACCAATCTACATGACGAGCGGGAAAATGTTCAAAAACTCTGCTTAAAATAACATTATCAAATTGATTAAAATTTTTACTATTTCTATATTCTGTAATCCATTCAGCTAAATCTTTATCATGATCATTTTGACGTATATACGCAGTTCCTGGGATATGTTCTTTATAAATCATATCTATTGCAGAATTTTTTAAATCAAAACCCGCTCCAACAACTAAAGTTTTTTTATCCATTCCATATTTCTTTATTAAAGATAAAGTATAATCTACAAAATTCATTTTATTCCCCCTTATATTGTTTAATAACAAAAGTTTTTAAATTGTCAAGATTGTTTTTATGAATCGAAGCACTTTCTTCTAATTTAGTAGTATCCGTATTTACAGTTAATAATTTATTGATGTTATATTTTGAAAATAATTTACTTATTATACTTTCATCAACACCACTTTTGGTTGATAGTAAAGAGATTGATGTTTTAATATCCTCTTTCAAAAGTAAAACTTCTGATAAAAAGGGTTTAATTTTAATTAACATTTTCATCTCTTCAATTATATCTTGAATTTTATTTATCTCATATTCTAACATAATCTTGTTTGTATTTAAATACATATTGAATGTATCAATTAACATATCATCTATAGATTTTAATTTTATTTCTTGATCTTTATCTACAACAATTGTTTCAAATGATATAAAACCTTTAATAACTACTTTTAATTTTTCTATAAATGAGTTTAATATTACACTTTGATTTCTTTGTTTTAAAACTTGGAAAACAATATTTGTTTCTGTAGAAGAAAGATCAGTAAAACCAATATCTTGATTATCTAATTCTTTAGAAAATTTATTTAATAAAACTTCAAATCTCTTTCCCGGAGGCCAAGATTTTAATGTAACCAAACTAGATCTTTTATTTATTTTAATCACACCTTCAACACCAATTTTTGCTTTTCCGGTTGTTAGTAATTCTTTTAAAACTTTATTATTTGATGTTATAACACAATCAGTGATCGGTTTTATTATTGGTTCAGTTTTTAATTCTCCAAGCAACCATAAAAGTCTTTTTTGTAAATCAGTTATTTTATAACACGGAATATATGTTCTATAGCCAAATCCAATGCCTTGTGTATATTCTGTTCCCATTAAAGTCAATGGAAACATTACTGGTAAATAATCAGGTTCTTTTTCATTTAGATCATTCATTTTCCAATCAACATAACTTATATATTTAAAAGCTAATTGAATCATTTTAGGATCTAATTTAACTTCAGTATATCTTGATGCAGCTGGAGGATTTGAATCGGCGCCTACATTTGACCCGAAATTTCCTTGACCGATTAAAAATCCTTGATGTACAAGACTAACAATCGTACCATAGCAATTATGAACAAAAACCCCAGATGATATAGCAAAATTATGATATTTATCAACAGACATATCATATACTTTAACTGGTTGTTCTAGGGTTATAATTTCAACTGATTCTAATTTATGATTATTTATAACAACACTGATAGCTTCTTCAACAGACTTAAATTTCTTTGTTATATTTTCCCATTTAGGATAATTATAAAATTCTTTTCTAATAATCTCATAGTTTTCAAAATTTACTTCTTTATTTTGATCTATAATTTTTTTAATAACTTTTAGAATTTTATGTTGAGATGCGATTTTATTATATGCAGTTATAAGCTTGCTATTTTTTTGTCTAATTCTTTCTCTAATAGGACTATTTTCAGAAAACATTGTTTCTCGACCTTTTTCTAATCCCTTTAACATAAGTTCTTTTCTATTTAAATCATTATAGTATAAATCTCTTAATTTTTTACCTATTTCTTTTCTTGAATCAGCAGGTAAATTTTTTCCTGTAATACTTGCATGCTCTTCAATAGTTAGTAAATCTAAATTTTCAGGTCGATCATCTATTCTATTAGAATTTTTATGATGAGTATGATATCTAAAATTTTTTACTAAATTTGTAATATCTGGAAATCCAAAATTTCTTAAAACCATATAACAAACTTTTTCACTTATATTATCAATTGAATTATTATAATACCATGAATAACCATCATCAACTCTTAATCTAAATGGCATCAAAGATGATCCACAAATTAAATCTGATGCATGTCTATAATTTCCATCTCTTAGCATTATCAAATGATCTTCTGTACAAAATAAAGTTTCTCCGTTATCAAAAGTTAATTTACATAATGTATTAACTTCTTTTGTTATTCTTGCAGAATGCGCTAAACCTGGAACAACCTCACCATTACTTTTACAAGAATAAACCCAAAATGGTTCTTTTAATTCACATAGTTCTTCAATTGTTTGTTCAGTTCCATCTAATAATGGTATTCTAGTATCTCCAACAATACATGATCCATGCGGATGGAAATTACCGGTAGCA
>Ga0210003_1002654_pt1 | contig 14921 bp, 3 predicted proteins | sample LantaG_FD_182804 | JGI IMG/M metagenome (GOLD analysis project Ga0210003, IMG submission 182804) | Deep subsurface microbial communities from Baltic Sea to uncover new lineages of life (NeLLi) - Landsort_02402 metaG (SPAdes) (version 2) | ecosystem: Environmental > Aquatic > Marine > Oceanic >... | reverse complement strand
CACACTCTCTCTCTCTCTCTCTCTCACACTCTCTCTTTTCTCTCTCTCTCTCTCTCTCGACCCCCTTCTTCCACACCAACCAACAGGAATTCACGAAAAAGGGCTCCGTAGTGCTCAGCAACGTCAGGGGCCCCCCTTCCCCCGCCGCGGGAGAAAGAGGCCGAGGGCTCGCCGGCGCCTCGGTGACGGACGTCGTCGTCTTCGTGCCCCAGACGGGCGACCTCGGCGCCAGCTTCGGGCTGTTTTCTTTCGCCGGGAGGGCGCAGCTCTCGCTGGCCGCTGACGAGAGCCTGGTGCGCGATCCAGGAAGGCTGATGGGGCTGTTGGTGGAGGCGTTTGAGGAGCTGGAAAAGGTGGAGGAGAAGAAGATGAGCGCCGCGGGAGGCGCTGGTGGTGCGGAAATGATGAGGGAAGAGTAAAAAAAAAGGAAGGGAAAAAAGAAAAAACTCGGCAACCAAGAAAACAGACCACTTTTCCTCGAAAGCTACATGCTTTCCGCTTTATCTCTCTCTCGCTCTCTCGCTCTCAAAGCCGCGACCCTCCTGGCCCGTTGGCGCTCCTGATTTGTTTGGAGCACGAGTCGTACCTTACATCTCTCGATTCTCGTCGCCGTTTGGAGAGCGCAGAGAGAAACCGTTGCCTTTTTTCTTCTGACAACGCAAACTCAATCTGATTCGACGTTTTTCTCCGTTTTTTTTTTCAACCCCAACTTCGCCTTCCTCCCGCTACTCCCGCTGCTCCCATGGCGCTCTTCTCGTGGTCGACCATCTGGTTCGCGGCTCTCGGCCTCGTCATCTGCGCCCTGGTCCTGCTCCTGATTAAGCCCCTCCGGCGCATGGTGCTCCCGCCTCCCGTGCCCCCGCCGTTGCCGCCGGCCGAGCTCGTCATGGCGACGCAGGCGATGGCCGCCGCCGCGGCTGCAGCCGCTGCGGCAGGAGGCTCTCTCCCCCAGACTTTCTCCGCCCAAGGCGTCACCTACAGCTTCGGCGAGTCCTCCGCTGCTGCTGCTGCTGCTGCGGGGCCTTCGCAGCAGAGACAGCAGCAGCCTCAGGAGCCGCGGCTCAGCGCGACCGACCGCAGGCTCCTCGAGCGCCTCCCGACGTTTACAATAGCGGCGCCGGCGCCGGCGCCGCCCGGACGTGGTGACGAGGAAGCGGGCAGCAGCAGCAAGCACGGCGGCGGAGAGAAAGGGGAGGAAGAAGAAGAGCAGTCCTGCATCATCTGCACGAGCGCGCTCTCAGCCGAGGGCGGCCGCTGCGTGACGCTGCCCTGCGCGCACATCCAGCACGCGGAGTGCAGCTTCCCGTGGCTGCTGTCGCACGGGACGTGCCCCGAGTGCCGCACGGTGAGTTTTTTCCTTTTTCTCTCTTTTTCTTCCCTTTTCGAGTTTCGGAGGGAGTCTCCTTTTGCCCCCTCCCCTATCTCACCGCGCTTCGACTCTTCCTCGATCGCCTTTCACAAAACAGGACGTCGTCGCGGCGCTGCGGAAGCTCGATGCCGGCTAACGGAGACTGAGAAAACAGTCGAAATGTAAAACAAAAGCTAAAGCTGACTAACTCTTCTCATTTTTTTTTCTCCGCCGACGACGTCGACGATGGCCGACGACGTCGACGCCCTCCTCAACGACCTGCTCTCGTCTAGCAGCGACGATGAGAAGGATGTCGCATCTCGTCGCGACGACGTCACCGAGTTTGTCGTCGCCGACGTTCCCGTCGATTCTTCGATTGCAGCAGAGGCCCCAAGAGCGGGGCGCGGCGAGATGATGGCAACAACGCGAATGGAGCCATCGATCGAGTCCGCTCTTCGACCTCTCGCTGCTCGAGCTGCCGCTCCTCCCCCATTCGATGCCCCTTCTTCATCACCAGCAGCAGATAAAGGCGGCGATAGCGACAGTAGTGACAGCGACGCAGACCTCGAAGAGATCCTGCGCCAGGCCCGGGGAGGAGGAAAGCGAGAAAGCAAAGTCTACGGTGCTGACGATGCTGCCACTCCCTCGCCTCGACCTCCTCCTCCTCAGAGCGGCTCCTCCTCCGCAGCCGACTTCGGTACCCCGTTCTTCGGTACCCCGTTCTTCACGCCCGCCGCCGCGCTCGGAGGAGGAGGGGCAGGTAGGTCCCCTCTGTCGACGACGAGCAAATCGACCCCGACCGGAAGAGGCCTCTTCTCCGGCGGCGAAGCGTTCGAGGACGCCGAGGAGGGCGGCGGCGGCAGCAGCAGCAGCGGAGACGAAAGCGAAGCGAGGCCGCGCCCCGCGCATGTCGACGCGGCCGCCGAGGAGCGGAGGCGCGCAACGGCGGACCGGCTCCTCTCCGCGGACCCGCTCCCTCCGCCGCCTCTGGCCCTGAGGGCCCCGCTCGCTCCGCTGGCCCAGGAGGGAGGACGAGGAGGAGGAGGCGTAGAGGAAGAGGGACACACCCAGGCGAGCGGGGACTCCGCGCTCCCCCTCCCTGCCCTCTCCCTGTCCCGCCGCGCCTCCTCCGCCCCCACCTCCGCCTCCGCCTCTGCGGCGGCGACCCCGCCGGTCCCGGTCCCCGCGGCGGCGACCGAGCCGCGCGACCCGGGGGCCGCGTCGCTCGACGAGGCCGACGCGGAAGAGGCGGCGAGGCTGCTTGCCCCATCGGCTGCCGCCGCTGCCGTCGACGAAGAAGGGTCGGGAAGCTTTTCTCCATCTTCTTCTCCTTCTCCTTCTTCTTCGGTGGAGGCCACGGCGCGAGAGCTCGAGGAGCCCTCCCGCCCGCTCCCGGCCCCCGCGCCCCCGCGCGCGCCTCCGCAGAGGCAGGCGGCGGCGGCGGCAGCAACGTGCCTCCTCCCCCTTCGCGCCCTGGGCGAGTCGGGCTTCGTCGCCGCGGAGAGGCACGCGGCGCTCTCCGCGGCGCTCTCCTCCCAGACCCGGCAGCCCTCCCCCTCGCTGCCGACGGCGGTCGCCGCCTCGGGCCCGCTCGCCGCCGTCGGGACCTCGTCCGGGACCGTCCTCGTCGCGTTGCCCCGGGGGCTCCTCTCCCCGCGGGAGGCTCTGGCTGCCGCTCCCGCGGACGCGGCGACGGTCGCGGTGACGCTGGTGGGCGGCGCCGGCGACAGCGGCGGCGCCGACGGCGGCAGGGCGGTCACCTCTCTGGCCTTTGGCGGCGGCGGCGCGCTGCTGCTCTCCGGGTCGGCCGACGGGGACGTCTCGCTGTTCGAGCTCCGCAGGGGAGGGAGCTGGGAGCTTTCCCGCGTCGTCAGGGACGCTCACGTGACTGCCTGCTGCTCCGCGGCCTTCGTGGGCGAGGGCGGGGCCGGAGGAGGAGGAGGGCTGGGGGGAGGAGGAGGCGCTGGAAGCGGCCTCGTCGCCGGCGGCTTTTCGCTCGCCGGTGCCATGAGCGGCGGCACCGGCAGCGGTGGCGGTTCTTCCGCCTTCTCCTCGCCCGCGGCCCTCACAGTAGACACGCGGGGCAGAGTCGTCTACCACCCCGTCGCCGCCTATCTGTCTCTCGCCGCGGCGCTCGCCGGGAGGCTGCTCGGAGGAGGAGGAGGAGGCGGCGGAGGAGGTGGAAGCAACAACGTTCATTCCAACCGCGGAGGAATCGTCGGCGGCGCCGCGGCGGCGCTCGCCCGTGGGGCCGCGGCCGGCGCCGCGGCGGCGGCGGCAGCGGCTGCAGCGGCCGCCTCCGCCTCCTCGGCCCTCGCCTCCGTGACGCCCGTGCTCGACGCCAGGTCGAGCCCCGTGGGGCCGATTACGAGCATTCAGGGGCTGGCGGTGCCGGCTCAGAGCAGCGGAAGCGGGAGCGGAGCCCTAGGCGCCGCCGCCGCCGCTGCTGCTGCTTCGACGCCCAGGGCGAATTCCTCCCCGGCCGACGGCGACGCCACGGCCCGCGCCTTCCTCTATTCCTCCCCGTCGCCTTCGCCGCCAGCATCGACTTCGCAGTGCCCGGAGGCGGCCTCCGACGGCGCCGTGCTCCTTGTGGGCCATACCGGCGTCCTTGTCGCCAGGCTGCTGTCGTCTTCGGCGGGGGGAGGGGCGGGGCCGAGGCTCGCGCAGCTGCACGTGCTGAGGCCGCCGCCGTTTCCGTCGCTTTCGCCTCCGCCTTCGCCCCCGCCTTCGCCTTTGTCGCTCGCGCGGCCGCTCCGGCGCTGCTCCCCCGTGGCAGCCTGGACGCTCGCCGTGCGTTCGACCCCTTCACCGACGGTACCTCTCTGCGCGCGCGTCGCAGTCTCCTGGGGCGCGGAAGCAGCAGCAGCAGCAACGGAGGGAGGAGAGGAAGGCGGGAAGTGCAGCACCAGCGCCGACGTCTCCCTGTTCGACGTCCCGCTGCTGCCTCCTCCTCCTCCCCCCCCCGAGTCTCCGCAGCAGCAGCAGCAGCAGCAGCAGCAACTTGACCCGCCAATGCAGGTGCCTACTTCGCCTCGCGCGTTCCTCTCGTCTTCGCCGGCCTCCTCGCCGTCGCCTCTCAAGACGAAGCAGCAGCAGAGGACACCGACGCTGCAGCCTCCGACGACGACGGCGGCGACATCAACTGCGCCTCGCCCGCCCCTCCCCCCGGCGGCGCAGGTCGGCTCGTGGTCCGAGCGCCACCCCGTCGCCGCCCTGGCTTGGCTCGACGACGGCCCGGCGCTGGCCGTTGTGCTGCTTTCCGAAGGAGAAAAAGAAGGAGGAGGAGGAGGAGGAGGAGGAAAGAAGTCGGGAGGAGCTGCCGTCCTCAGGCTCTACGCCGTCGGCGCGGCGGAGGTCGAGGCGCGCGACGAGGTGGCGCTTCCGGGGTCGATCGAGTTGCCTTTCCCTTCCTCGTCCTCCTCGTCGCCGCCTTCTTCTTTCGCGAGGCCCGCGGCCTCTCCCGACCGCCTCCTGCTCCTCCTGCGGGAGGAGACAGGGAGAGGAAAGGCGGCAGCAGCAGCCCCGGCGGTGGTTCCCGCCTCGGCGCGCTGCCTCGGCTGGGGAGAGCGGCCCGCCGCGCTCGCCGCCGCGGGCCGCTGGCGGGAGGCGCTCTCCGTCGGCCTCTCGGTCGCCTCCGCGGCCTGCGCCTCTCCTCCCTCCTCTTCTTCTTCCGCCTCTATGAATCTCCTCTGGCGCGGCCAGGGCAGGGGCGCGGACCCGCGCCTCGCCCTCTCCTCGGCCGCCGACGCCCTCGCGGCGTACTGTTCGTCAGCGCTCTCCGAGGCCGCGGCGTCGCGGCGCTCCCTCGAAAGCGTCGACTCCCTGCTGCTGCTCTCCGACGGCGCGCCGCCGCCGCCGCCGCCCGACTTCGCGCCGCGCCTCGCAGCCTTCGCCGTCAGGTACCTGAGGGCGCTCGCGCGGGCGTCGGCGACGGCGGAAGCGCCAGCTTCGGGGGACGTCGAGGCCTCGAGCGCGGCGAGCAAAGCAGCGAACAGCGACTACCTCGGCGCGGCCTGGCGGCGCCTCTCGCCGAGCTTCGACGCCGCAGGCGCGGGGGGCGCGCTTCTGGGCGCGATCGCGGCCGAGGTCGTCGCGGGCAAGGCGCGGAGGCTGCCCCCGGACGCCGTCGCCGCGCTCGCGGCGATGGAGAACACTTCCTCCTATGCGGCGGCATCGCCGGCGCTCTTCGAGCGCGTCGTGCTCCGCCTCGACCCGAGCTGCCTCGACTTCGACGCCGCGGTCCGCGCCTGCGGAGGAGGAGGGGGAAGCAAAAAGTGCCTCGCCGCGCTCGCGGGAGTGTTCGTGAGGCTGCTCGGGGATGCGGCGACCCCCGGGGCTGCCTTCCTGGTCGACGCGCTGTTGGCGGCAGCGGATTCGAAAAGCGACGACGGCGGAGGCTTCGCTGCGACTCGGAGGATGCTCGCGTTCCTCCGCGCCTGCTTCCGCGGGGAGCCCTTCCCCCCCTCCGGCTCCTCCCTCTCTCTCCCTCCGCTCGACCCCGGGAAGGCGGACCGCGTGCGCGCTTCGGCGCTGGGCTTCCTTCTCCACGGCACGCCCGGGGCGGCGAGCGACGCCCTCTCCGCCGCCGGCGGGGGCGCGCTGCTGCCCCCTCCGAAAGGAGAAGACGGCGGCAAAAACCTCTCCCTCGACGACGGCTCGCTGCCGGGGCCGCACCCGGTGCTCCGCTTCGTTTTCTCGCGCGGCTGCGGCCGGGAGGCCGTCTCGGCCCTGCGCGACGCCCTGAGGGGCTGGGACGCGCTCGAGGAGGAGATCTGCGACGCGGCTCGCGTGCCGCGGCCGAGGAGAGGGGGGGGAGCAGGAGAAGAAGGAGGAGAGGAGCCCGGAGGCGACGGCGGCGGCGACATGCGCTCGGCGGCGCAGTCGGTCGCCGACGCGCTCGCGGCGCTCCTCGAGGAGGAGGGGGAGGGTCCGGGCCCGGGCCCTCCTCGGCTCGACGCCTCCGCCTCCGCGGAAGCATCCTTGGGCCTCATCGCAGACCTGGTGTCCGAGTCCCGCGCCACGGCGAGCGCCATGCTGCTCGAGGCTGCGCTGCGGCAGGTGGCACTCGGCGGCGGCGGCGGAGGAAGAGGAGGAGCGACGGTGACGACGACGACGAGAGAGTCGCTCCCAGAGCGAGACCCCCGAGACCGGGACGCAAGGGAGGACCTCTTCGTGCGCCTCCTCTCCGCCGCGGTGTCGCTCTACGGTTCCTCCTCCGCCGCCGCCGCCGCCGCTGCTGCTGCTGCTGCTGCTGCTCCGTCCTCGTCCTCCCCGAGGAGGAGGCGCGACGAGAGGCAGGGTGCCGCCGCCCCCCCTCCTCTTCTGGACCTCGCGTCGCTCCGCACGCTCGCGCGCTCGGCGGGCTTCCGCCGCGCCGAGGCCGCGGCGCTCGACGCGGCGGGCGACGTCGGCGGCGCCCTCGACGTGCTCCTGCTCTCTTCCTCCTCCTTCCGCGCCTTTGAGTACGCGAACCGCGTGCTCGAGGAAGCCGCCGCGGAGGCGGCGTCGTCGCCGTCGCCGTCGCCGTCTCCCTCGGGCCGGAAGCGCTGGGCGCGCCTCCGCGCCGCCGTCGTCGAGCGCGCGCCGGCGCTGGCGGCCGCCGACGGCGGCGCCGCGGCCAGGCTCGTCGCGAGGCACTTCCCCGAGGACCACGCCGCGGTGATGGCCGCGCTCTCGGGCGACGAGGCGCTGGCGTTCGCGTACCTCAGGGGCGCTTACGCGGCGGCGGCGGCGAGGGTCTCGCCCGGAGGAGGAGGGGGAGGGGGAGGAGGAGGAGGAGCAGCTGGGGCAGGCGGCGGCGGAGGAGGAGGAGACTTCGACGTCGACGTCGACGACGACTCCCCCGCCGCAGCGACAGCCGCCTCCCGCGCCGCAGCAGCCCGCCTCCTCGCCGACGCCAACGCCGGGGACGCCTATATCCGCCTCCTCTGCTCGCGGGACCCCGGTGGCGCGCTGCCCTTCCTCAAGTCGAGGGCGGCCTACTCGGCAGAGGCGGCGCTGGCGGTGGCGAGATACGCCGGCGTCGCCGACGCGCAGGCCTTCCTGCTGGAGAGGTTGGGTGACGTGGCCGGTGCCGCTTCGATCCTGGCCGCTGCCCTCACTGGTGCCGGGGAGGCGCTGCTCTCGGCGGGGGAAGAAAGAGGAGACGACGCGGGAAAAGGGGGCGAGGAGCAGCGGCGGCAGGAGGGGCAGCAACAGGAAGTGCGGCGCCAAGCAGCTCGACGCCACAACCCGCGTCCGCGCCCGCTGCCGCCGAGGGAGGCGCTGCTCTCCGCCCTCGACGACGCGCTGGGCCTCTGCAACCGCGGGGGCGCGGACCTGCCTCCCGCGGCCGCGGCGGCCCTGTGGATGACGGTGGTGGACGCGCTCGCGGACCTCCTCAGGAGGGCCGGGAGCAGCAGCAGCGGCAGCGGCAGCAGCGGCAGCTGCGGCAGCAGCGAAAGAGGAAGAGGGGGGACGCCGCGGGCGGCGGCCTCGGGCGAAACCGCCGCCTCGCTCTTCGCCTCGGCCCTCGACGCCGCGGTCGCGGCGGCAGCCGCCTCCGTGCCCCTGCGCTCCATCGGCGAGCGCATGCTCGAGCGCCACGGCGCCGCCCCGCTGCGGGAGTTCAGGGCCACGCTCGCCGGGGTGCTGGCGGGGGGCCGGCGCGAGGCGGCGCTCGCCGCGGCGGCGGCGAGGCTGTCGGCGTCCGACGCGGCGCTCGCCGCGGGGGCCGCGAGGGCCGCGGCGGTCCGGGCGTCGAGACCCGACAGCGGATCACGAGCGGGAGGAGGAGAGAGCGAGGAGGCCGTTGTCGTCGTCTTCGACCGTGTCGACGAGCGGCGCGGGCGGCGCCAGCGGCAGCGGAAAACGAAGCCTCGGGAGAGCGGCGGCGGAGGAGGAGGCGGAGGCACGCTCGGGCTCTCGCTCGCGCCGGCCGGGGAGCGCCTGCTGCTCGGGGAGACGGCGGCGCGGTCCGCCGCGTCGGCCGCCTTCCGTGCCCGAGACGACGATGACGATGACCCGGGGAGCCCGCTTTACCGCGGCGGGGTCGACGTGGGCTACCTGATGCTCCACGACGTGAGCCTGCACGGCGTGTTTTGAAGAGAGGGAGATAATTTGTAAGCTTCGTTTTTTTCTCCTTTCTTCCAATTCGCGCCCTTCATCGAACACAAAGAAAAAAGAAGGTAAGAGGAGAGCAGTGAACGTAAAAGCACAAAAAAATCTCGTCTGTCGACAGAGCGAAAGCGAAAAAGGAGACGAATTCGCATCCCGTTTCCCTTTTCTCTTTCTACACTGACTCTCTTGCTTCCCTCTCCAGCTTAAAAATGGAGCGCGTCCGCGAGGCCGTCGACCTGGCCCGCCGCTCCGCGGCCCGGGCTGCCCCGGAAGCCGCCGCCGGGAGGAGGAGGAGGAGCTCCTCGACTTCTTCGCAGCAGCAGCCTTCACAAGCGTCGGCCGAGGCAGCGGCCATCGACGACGCGAGCGTCGCGCGCTCCAAGCTCGCCCGCCTACTCCCCGACACGCCCACGGACCAGCTCTTGGCGTCGCTCGTGGCCTCATCGGTCTCGGGCGCCGGGGAACTCAAGGTACGAGGGGAGGAGGGAGGAGAGAGAAGAGGGAGAAAAAGAGAGAGAGAGTCGACAGCAAAAAAGCACTCGATTGAAGAAATTGCTCACGCTTCGCCCGTCGCGCCTTTTGCTCTCTCGACCTCGTCGGAAAAACCGAAACCCGCTTCCACAGGACTTCCTCTCAGCCTGCCTCGACTCCGCGGGCGCCCTCGCGCCCCTCGTCGCCTCCGGGGAGGCCTCCGAGACCGCGGGATCGGTCTCTTCCTCTCGTCTCGCCTCCCTGACCCTGAGCACGCTCGGCCTCCTGACCTCGCCCAACGGCGACGGAGATGGAGGAGGCTCAACCACCGGTGCCCGCCGCGCGGCAGAGACCCCCGCCCTCGGTCGCCTTCTGGCGCGCCTCGTCGCCGTCGTGCTCCCGCAGCACCTGCCTGCGACGCTCCGCGGCAGCGTGGAGGCCCTGGAGAAGGCCGCGGCCGCGGCGGCTGCGGAGGAAGAACGAGGAGATGGAGGAAGTCGCGGCGCTTCCTCCTCATCGACGTCTTCATACTCCCCCTCCGCCTGCGCCGCACGTGCCGCGCTCGAGGTCCTCTCCGCGGGCCTCTCCTCCCTGGGACGGATCTACGTGGCCCCGGGCAAGCGCTTCATCGTCTACACGGAGAACGGAGAGGGGGAGGAGGCGACGGGCAGCGGCGGCGACGAGGGAGAGGGAGGAGCGGGAGGAGGCGGAGCAGGAAACCAGCCCATGGCGATCGACGAGGACGCGTCGTTCGACCCGCTCGAGCTGCAGGCCGCGGTCGTCTCGCGCGTGCTCGCCCTGCGCCGGTGGCCCGCGCCGCCCTCGGTGGTCGTGGGCGCGCTGCGCGCCGCGCCGCTGCTGTCGGCGGAGCAGGCGATGGCGCTCGCCGCGAGGGCGCTGAGGACCGCCTCGGCGGCATCCGCTGCTGCCGCCTCGGGCTCCCCCCCCTCGAGCCGCTCTTCTCCTCCTCCCCCCGCCTCCTCCTTCGCCGACGTCGCGCCGCTGGCCAGGCAGGTCCTGCTGCTGCGCCCCTCCCGGGCCGCCGGGGCCGCTCTGCTGGGCCTGGCGAGGGTGCTCGACGGGCTCTTCGCCTTCGAGGCGAAAAATGCATCTTCTTCCTCTTCCGCGGCTGCCGCGGCTGCTGCTGCCGCCGCCTCCGACGCCGCCGCCGCGGTGCTCCTCGAGGTCGAGCTCGCCGCCAAGAGCGGCGGCGTGCCCGAGGCCGCGGCGGTCGCCTGGACCCGCTCCCTGGCGTCCCGCGCCTCGCCCTCGCCCGGGGGCGCGGCCCTGCTGCTCACGCTGGCCGGGGTCCCCCGCCTGGCGTCCCAGGCGGTCGAGGAGACCGCGAGGGCTCTGTCGGGCGCCTTCAGGGCCGAGGCCGTCGCCGCGGGGTCGCGCTGGGCCGCGAGGCTGCCCGCGCTCCCTCTGCCCGCCGCGAGGGACCTCGAGGAGGCGCTCGTCGGGGCCGTCTCCTGCGGGGGGGGCAGGCTCCTGGGCTCTGCGCTGGCCCTGGCGGGGGTGCTGCTGGACGGGGCCCCGCTCGTGGCGGCCTCGGCGGTCCTCGGAGCCGACGGCGACGACGACGACGACGAAGGCGGGGCCGAAGCAGCCGACGAAGAGGAGGCAAGAAAGGAGAAGGCAGCCTCTTCCTCTTCTTCCTCTCTGCGCTCCTCCCCCAACCTTCCCCCGGACGAGCGCGGTGCCCGCCTCGGGGCCCGCGTGCTCGTCGCTGCCTACGGGGCCTCGCGCCTGAGCCGCGGGGACGTTCTCAGGCTGCTCTGCGGCAGGCTCGCGGCCTCGGCGGGGGGCTGGGCGGCAGACGGAGGAGGGGGCCGTGGCGGAGGCCATGGAAGCTGCGAAAGCGCCGCCCGCGGCGTGCCGCACTGCATCGCCGCGCTGGGGGAGATCGCCCGGGGCCACCCGGAGGACCTGGGAGGGGCCCACGCGGACGCGCTCCGCGAGGCGCTGGCGCTCGCCGGGGCTCTGCCGGCCGCGGCCGGGGGCATCGCGCTCCTGTCGGCGCTGTGGCCGGCCGCGCGCCGCTCGCGCGGCGCGCGCGACGCCGCCGCGCTCGCGCTCCGCAAGGCCGCGTTCTCCCGCGAGCCCGCCGCCCGGGCCACCGCGGCGAGGGGACTGCTGATGACGGCCTCGGCGGAGGCCAGGGCGGCGTCCCTGGCGCTGGAGGAGGCCCGCGAGAGGGCCGCGGCGGCGGCGGCGGCGGCGGTGGCGGCGAGGGCGAGGGCGCGAGCGGGAGCGGACGGAAACGACGGCGGCGACCCGGGCCCCTCGCAGCAGGCCGCTCCGTCGCAGCAGCCCTTCCCGGCGGCAGAGGAGGCCGCGGCGGCGGTCGCAGCAGCGCAGGCGCAGGCTTTCCACTTCCAGCAGTCTGCAGCCTCCTCGGCCACCGCCGCGCAGGAGCTAGGGGGGCTGCTTCGAAGGGCACTGGCGCAGCAGGAGGCTGTGAGGATTGCGGTGTACGGCTCGGCGCCCTCGCTCGTCAGGGCCGACGTCGCCAGTTCTGTCTCTTCGACCACCGCCACTACCACCACTTCGACGCTCGCCTCGCTGTTGGCCCCGCACCTGGAGAAGTTCGTGGGAGACGGCACCCCGCGCGGGGGCGCGCCGCTGAGGCTCGACCTGGCCATCGTCCCCGTCGCAGGATCCGGCGCTCTCTCTTCCTCGGCTGCTGCTGCCGCGCTCGAGGCCGACGACGTCGACGAAGAGGCGGGGGCTCCCTCCGCCGCCGCCGCTGCTGCCGGCGCTGCGTTTTCTTCGTCTGCTGCTGGAATCCGCATCGTCGAGCCCCTCGCGGCGCTGCTCTCCTGCGCCCGTCTGTCGGTCCTCGCGGCCCGCGGGAGGCACGTCGGGTCTGCCGCCGCGCCCGTCGCCGCCGGAGCGGAGGAGGGAGAGGCCAGCGCCAACCGCCGCTCGGACCCGGTCTCCTCCCTCTCCCTAGCCTTTGCGCGCGCCCGAGACGGCGTCCTGGCCTCCGTGCCGGAGGACTACGGCCTCGACAAGACCGCGGGGCTCGGCGACAACGGCGGCAGAGCCGCGACCTGCCCGACCCTTGGCGCGGCCCGCGCGGGAGCGCTGGCGGCGTGCCTCGAGGTGCTCATGGAGGACGCCGCCGCCGCGGCGCTCTCGGCCGACGAGCCCGCGGACTCGGCCGCGACCAAGGTCTCCGCGGCGTTCAAGGTGCACGAGAGGCTGCGCAGGATGCTGCTGCAGCTGCTGGTGGCTTCGACTGCGAGCACGACGGGCTCGGCCGGCGGCGGAGGCTCCTCTTCCTCCTTGGGCGCCGCCGCCGCCGCCGTCGGGAGCAAGCGCGGCCGCGACGGCGGCTCCTCCTCTTCTTCTTCTGCCTCGGCGCCCGCCTCGTTCGCGCTCCGGGCCCTGCTCCGATCGCACCTGTCCGCGGGGGCGATCGCCGCCTTCCTCGACGCGCTGGTCGAGGACGGGATGAAGCCGAAGGCGCGCTTCGTGCCCCCGCCGAACCGAAACGGATCGGCGGGCGGCACTGGCGGCGACGGCAGCGCTGGCGGCGACGGCGCTGCTGCTGCCGCTGCCGGGGCGACTTCCCCGTCGCTCGGGGAAGGGGCCCGCCTCGCCCGGGACAAGCATTTCCAGGCGTTTGTGCTGCGCTCGGCGACGGCGCTGCTGCTGTCGTCGCAGTCGAGCTTCGCAGCTTCTCCTTCAACTGCAACGTCGTCAAACAACAGCAACAGCAATCCGGCAGCGAGGGCCGCCGCTGCCGCCGCCGCAGCGTCTTCGCCCTGGGCGAGGCGCGCCCGCGCGGTACTGGCCCGCCCGCTGCTCCGTGCGGCGGGGATGATCGTTTCTGCCTACGCGGGCACGCGCGGCGGCGGCGCTGCTGCCGCTGGAGGCGGCGGTTCCGGCGGCGGCGGTGCGAGCGCAAGCGTCGCGGCGGCCCTCCTCGGAGGGAGCAACGGCGTCCCAAACCCCGCCGCGACTGCGGCCCTGCTCGCGGGGGACTCGACAGAGTCGCTTGTGATGCTCGCCGTGCAGTCTATTGGCGTGCTGCTCAAGGGGGCGGCCCTCGGAGGGGACCTGAGGGAGGTCTTGGAGAGCGCCGGCGAGGAGGAGGAGGAGGAGGAGGACGAAGAGATGAACGACGGCGACGGCGACAACGGAAAGCGCCGCGGCCGCCATCAGCGGACCTGGCTGCCCCTCGCCGCGAGGCTCGTCGAGAGGCTCTCCGACAACGCGTGCTGGAAAGAGCTCGAGGCCCTGGCGACGGTGCTGACCGGCGTGACCGCGAGGATCGGAGGAGCGGCAGGAGGGAACTCTTCCGCCGCCGACGCCGCCGACGCCGCCGGATGCTGCTGCGCGCCGCTCGCCGCAGCGGCGCGCCAGGCTCTCTCCTCCAGGGAGCTCTCGCACGGGCCCGCGGTGCGCTCGCTCGTGGCCCTGCTCGTCTCTGCCTCTCGCCCCGAGCGAGGGGAGGACTTGGAGGCGGCCCACGACGTCTCGCGCGCCGTCGCGGAAGTCCTGGCGGTCGCCGCGACGACCAACCCGGGAGGGGACGGCGCCGCTGCCTCGGTCGCCGCGGCCGCGGCGGCGGCGTCCGAGGCTCTCCCCGCGATCAACTCGAGGACGCTCCCGGCCGCCGCCGGGGCCCTGGCCGAGGCTCTCACCGCCGCCCTGACAGACGTCGCCTGGGCGCTGGCCCGCACGCGGGAGGCCGTGGGCAACGCCCAGGGCGGAAGCGGCTCTGGAGGCGGCGGCGGAGGAAAGGTAGCGCCCTCTGCTGCCGCCGCCGCGGCCGCCGCCGCCGCTTCGGCCGCCGCCGCCGACGCCTCCTGCGACCGCCTCCGGGGGCTCCTGGCGCCCCTCGCCGAGCTCGCGAGGGCCTCGGGGCTTAGCGTCCGCGCCCCGCGGGCTGGGGACCGCACGCTTTTAGCTATCCGAGCTGCCTACCGCGCGCTGACCGCCGCAGCGAAGCTCGCGGGGATAATGACGGCTGCTGCTGCTGCCGCGGCGGCAACAGGCTCGGGAGCAAACCCCTCCTCGTCTCTTTCGGCTGCTGCTCGCCCGGCGCTCCGCCCGGCGTTCAGTGCCCTGGTTGCCGATGCCCACGAGACGCTGGGTCCAGCGGCGCAGGGGATGATCCTGGACTCGGAGAACACCGCGGCGGTGACGGCGGGGAGTGGCGGCGGCGGAGGAGGAGGAGGAGTTGCTCCGGCGACGGCGACGGCGGCGGCGGCAAAAATTTCAAACGCGGCCGCGGCCTCCAACGGCGCCCGCGCCCCCGAGATCGTCTTCGCCGCGGAGGCCTTCGACGCGGCCCTCATCAAGCTGGGAGCCGCAACGCGCGCCAACCTGATGCGCGGCGCGAGGCGCGCGATGGCCCGCGACTTTAGGATCACACTCAACGACTCGACGACGACGATGACCGGAGGAGGCGGAGGACGAGGATGCACGCCGGCGACGGGAAACAGGGGAGGGAACTCGTCGGCCGGCGCTGCCCGCCACCCCGCGAGGGACACGCCCTTGGCCGAGACCAAAGCCAATGGGGAGAGGATCTGATAGTTTTAGTTATGAACTGAAACGCGCGCGTGATAGGGAAGAGAGACAAAAAGAGAGAGAGAAACTTCGCCTTTTTTCAATGATTTTTTTGGAAATCTCTCGAGTAATTTTCACGTTCCCCCCGACGAAGAAAACAAGTAAAACAAATTATTTCCATCTCATCTCTCTCTCTCTCTCTCTCTGCCTGTCCAATAAAAGAACAGATGAAGAAGGAAAGGAGAAGACGCCGCTCTCTCTCTCTCAACGATTTTGATATAATGAAATGGAAAACAAAAACCCAAGTTTTTTTTAACGCTGCGTTTGAAGTTCCTTTTTTTTTGCGTTTTTTTGATGATAGTCGAAAGTTGAAAGAAAAATGATTTTCTAGGAACAAAGGGGGGACAAACTGGACCGAGTAAAAGTGTTGTTGATAGCGGGAAGGGGGTAAAGACTGGAGAACAAAGGTCTGGGGGGG
>Ga0210003_1002653_pt1 | contig 14928 bp, 23 predicted proteins | sample LantaG_FD_182804 | JGI IMG/M metagenome (GOLD analysis project Ga0210003, IMG submission 182804) | Deep subsurface microbial communities from Baltic Sea to uncover new lineages of life (NeLLi) - Landsort_02402 metaG (SPAdes) (version 2) | ecosystem: Environmental > Aquatic > Marine > Oceanic >... | reverse complement strand
GTACAAGCAACACATGCAGCGATACAGTTCATATTTGAACATCCACAAATCGCAAAAGAATGGTACAACACATCTGAGTACCTTGTAGAATTATCCGTAAACAATCAAGAAGAATTATTAGAACTAGCTGAAAAATTAAGCTGGAAGGATATTGTATTCTCTAAATTCCACGAACCGGATTTAGATAATGCAGTAACTGCTATTGCTATTGAGCCAAGTGAAAGAGCTCGTAGGGTGGTTAGTTCTATACCATTACTTCTTCAAGAATATAGAAAGGAGGTAGAATATGAAAACTAAAGAATCTGTATATGTATTAACATTAGAAGTATTTGGATATTATGATCATTCTTTCAGAGAAACACGGAATTATAAATTTAAAGATGGAAGTAAATTATTAAAAATTCTAAAATTATTAGAACCATATAAAGGAACAACCTATAATTTTAAAGATGGTTATGATGAAATATCAGAATTATTAGATAACCATGATGCAACAGAAATCACAATACCATATTTTTTAGAAGATGCAGTAAAGTTAAAAACAGTTATATATGAAGAAGTAAATTTTTCAAAATTAGAAAAAATAGCAAAAATTAAAAAAATAAAAGAAAGGAGTAAATTATGTACAGAGTAAGTTATACACAAGGAAATGGTTACAATTGTAGTTGTTGTAGAAGAACCTGGGAAGGTACAGAAGATTTCATTAATGAAAAAGATATGATTGATTACTTAGTAAGAAAATTATATGTAGTAAAAAACCCTAAAGAATCATCCTGGGAAGATGAATATGATTGGGATTTAGATGAAATTAGGGAAATTAAAGATGAAGATTTAACTAGTAGATATTATGAAATAGCAAGTGAACTTGTAGAAAATAAAAATACAATTAAAGCAAGAAAGATTAAATTAATAAAAATTGCTGAAAAGTATAAAAAAGAATTAGGTGAATATGAAGAAGATTAAAGATGAATTACCAAGAAAAGGAAGGGATATTATAGGATATACTTCTGATGGTGAAAAGAAATGGGTATTTCGTTGTAATTGTCATAATCCAAATTGCACCGAATGGAGATGTTCAATTACAGGATATGGACTAATGGTAAGAATAGTAGAATGGGAATATGAAAAAATAAAGATAAAGTTATGATAAAAGAAACAACCATATTAAAAGAGCACACAGTAAAACATAAGTATTGTGATGATTGTAATACAAAGATACCAAGTGGAATGGCGTGTTGGAAAGCTCAATGTGAATATTGTGGAAAAGATTTATGTGATAAATGTGTAGGACATGAAGATTATTCAGGTGGAGATTACAGAATCGTTTATTGTAAATCTTGTTGGGAATTAGGTGAAACGTATAGACCAACTATTGAAAAACTTCACAATGAAATTGATAATTTATACGAAGAATGGCAATCATTATGTAAAACTAAAAAATAAAAAATAATGGAACATATTACAAAAGAAGAAATGGTGGAAATATTAAAAGATACAATATATTGGTTAGAAAAGGATGTATCAGATTCACACCACGATATAAGAGATTATGAAAGATTAGATGATAATGATTTTGATTATATTGCAAACGATATTTTAGAATCAATTGATTATCTTTTATCAAAGAAAAGAAGTTTAAAAATTCAAAAAATAATAGAAAGATTATGAAAACAAAAGATTTTATAAAATTATTACAAGAAGAAGATCCAAACGGGGAATCCCATATAAGAATAAATGGAAATCCAATATGGTTTCTTGATGGAAAACCTGGTTATTGGGATGGTCCTTATAGCTACATTGAAAAAGGAGAAGATGGTAAATATACATGGATACAATCAACAGAAGGGTTCAAGATTGATGTTACTACAATAGATATGTATAGTTTTGCTGAAATATACAGAGGTGATTGGGAAGAAATGAAAAAACACATTAAAGTAAAATATACTTATTGTGATGATAGTAGAGAAAAAGAATTTATGAATTTTGCTGAAAAACAATGTGAATCATATAATGAAATAATGGATGTTGTTAAAAACGACAAACCTTGGACTACAAAAATAGACCAAGAAAAATGGGATCAATTAACTGAGTATGAACAACATTTATGGTTATTAGACAATGACCACGAATATGAGAAAACTTGGTACGATGCAATAAAAAGGAATATTAACTAAAAAAAGAAAGGAGATAATCATGACATAGATTAGAAAACCACCGTAACTGTTTCCATTTCATATTTTATGTAGCATAAAATATGTAACAAAATGTAAATTACAAAATGTAAAATTAATAACAAAAAATAAAAATAAACAAAATGGAAACAATAATAGAAAAAACAGAAGAAAGACAAAAAATGGATGTAAGTAAATTTAAAGCAGACATTAAAGAATTAGCAGCACTTCAAAGATCATTAAAGAATCAAAGAAAAACTGTACATATTGATGCGAGTCAAGAAGTAACAATGAGTCCTAGTGAAGCAACCTGGAAGCATCAAGCTAACAGGGAAAAGTTAAGACTTATGTATGCAGCTTATGGTTTAATGAGGGGTAAGTCTTTCTCACAAACTGAAAACAAACATAAAGAAGAAGGACATCCACTTAATGAATACAAGTTAAGAATTGGTAAGATTATATCTAGTTATGTTTTAGAAGAAGAGGAAGTTAGCTAATTTTTAGTCGTTCTAAATAAGTAACTGATTCGTTTATAGGTAGGTAAACAGAGAAGAAAATGAGGGTTATAACCTTATAATCCTCATTTTTTCTAAAAAAATTAATTAATATATAATGTCAAGTAAAAAACTTATAAATTATGTTTGATAACCAAATAGATACTAAGTATAGACCTTTAATAAAACATTTAATAACAAGTGGTTATAAATGTAAAAGGGAATCTACATATAGAATTTATCATAATGAAAACATATCAATAAGATTCGATTCAACTGACATTATCATAAAAGATATTAATGATAATCGAAGATTTTATTTCAATTTAGACTCTTCTAACACATTTCTTATAAACTTTTTAGTCTTTTTAAACAATAACTATAGTGAAGCTTTGATTTAGTCATTGATTATAACTATATTTGTAACTAATGGGTGTATAGCTCAGTTGGTAGAGCACAGGTTTCTAGGTCCTGGGGTCGTGGGTTCGAGCCCCACATCACCCGCAATTTTTATTAACACTTAAAATAAAATAACATGTTTATTAATCTTATTGATTCCCTATTGGATGCACCCCCTATTATTGACAGGGAAAAATATTTAATCAAATCGGATATTCCATTATCAAACATCTTAACTAATTTCGTAGATAAGAATGAATATAAAGCTGAATTAGTTTTATTTCCTCAACATTTAGATTATCTGGAAGAAAGAAGGCGTAATAGAAATGTAGGTCCTTATGATTATCATCATAGTTCAGTTAAATATCGCCAAACGTGGGATGCTCTTAAATTACCAAATTTTATTATTTCAAAAAAGTTACTTGAATTTTTTATTGAAGGATGTAATTTATATACCATCAGTCAATTTTTTAATATGGAATATAGTTCCAGGGATGAATTCGAAAAGCATAAAGAAATTTTTAAAATGATTGTTGATAAATTCAATTATTTAAAAGAAGGTGAAGAAGGATATTTAACTTACGGGGAAAGAGGTAAAACACAAATAAGATATGGTAAATTTATAAATACTATTCTTGAAATTCTATATAACAAAGATAGGGTTTTTTATAATCAGCGAATGATAGAAGTTGAAGCATCGGTTGATCAATACAAATCCAAATTTAATACCAGTAAATATAAAATTTCTGTATTGAATGGTAAGGATATATTATTAGGGTATGATACAAAATACCAACATAGCTATTCAGGTGGAATGTTGGGTAATTCGTGTATGAATAATAAATTTGATTATCTTAAATTATATACTAAGAATCCGGATAAAATTTTTATGTTTGTAATTACTAATACTGATGATAAAATCGTAGCAAGGAATTTAGTATGGAAAATAGAAAAATATAATAATTTCTTATTTGATAGGGTTTATGCTATTGATAATTATATTTCGAAAACTGCAGTAAATATAGCTGAAGGAGAAAATTGGATTATCTGGGATGAATGTGGAAACACAGGTGTAAAAAAGGTGCAAAGAATTAATGAAGATGGTGAAGTAAACCTTGTCGATAATCCAAACCTTGAAGTTAAATTATCATTTAAGGGTGTCAAAAGATATCCATATCTTGATACTTTCCGTTATCAAAGACTCTGGAAGAAGAAACTAACAAATGAAAGATTATCAAAACTGTACTATTGTTATGAAAGTACAGGTGGTATTCGTCATAGACATTAGATAATAAAATCAATGATAAATTATTTTGAAAGATTTAATTGAGCTGATTGGATTGAATGGGTATATTTATTTCTAATATAATCCATCACATCAGTATAATATCTTTTGTCATTAATTTTATTAATTTTCCCAAAAATTGTATTTATCATTTCGAATCTATCTAAGTCATTCATAAAATGTGTAAGCTTATTATTCTTGTGATAAATTCTATTAAGAATTAAAATATCTTCATCATATTGTGTGTTAACTACACTTTTAACTTTACCGAAAATAATTTCTTTTCGTGTATCATCCTCAACATTATTTTCTTCCATTATAATCCTTATACCTTCCATTATTTTTAACATAGATTTGTTAAAGATAACATGAATTATGTCCATACTACTTTGTAAATCTAAAGTATTTCTTTGTTCTTTTAATTCTTCTAATTTAAGAACAATTTTCTTATTACTTTCATCAAATTTTTCAACGATTAAATCAGTCTGTGATTTATTATGTTTCTTTTGAAGTATGAAAACAACAATATATGTTATTGCAAAGATTCCAAATCCGATTAATGCATAAATGTTATTGATATCAGCTAAAAAGTTAGGGTCCATTCTTTATTTGTCATTTTTAATATATATTCTAATAACTTAGGTTATTTTATATATAATTTAAAACATATCATTTAATAATGTATTACCTATTAGATAAACAGTATGACGAAACATTTACAATCAATTTTATTGGAACTGAACAATTCGGACCAAGAGATACCTTAGTATTAACTATGCCCGAATGTGTAGATGGTATTACTGATATAACATCATATACTGATGTAGTTGAAGGTGAAACTGAAAATGTTTATTTAACAAAATATTTCCAATATAAACAAGGTGATGAAACAATATGGTCAGAACCACTTCCACTATCAGGAATAACAGAATTAGAATTTTGTCCAACTGATTGTTTACAGTTAAAATTGTTATATTACAGAATGGATGATGGTGGACCAAATTCTGGTGTTACTATTACATTACAGAACCCATCAATCGGTGGTACATTTGAATTTACATCAAGTGATGAATCACTTACATTAGACCAGGACGACCCTATTCAAATATTAGAAGTTCTAGATGTGTTTAAAATATTTTCAATAGATAGTTTTGAAGTTATTTCTACAGCAAGATATGGTGGTGCATTTGGTATTAAATATCGTTTTTCCCAAGATGAACATTTATCTTGGACTGAATGGGAACCATTAACACAAGAAAATATATCAACAGTTAAATGGGATCAAACAAGATTTGTTTGGATGCAGTATATGTTTGAAATGACAGAAGGGTATAATACACCTGTTAAAATATATGATGTAATATTATATGGTGACTTTCAAAATGTAACAGCAAATTCACTTAAAATGAATATGTTTGGATTAAAACAAAATTGTATTAGTTTATATTATCCAAGTGCTGAAATTGACGAAGGTATGAGTGGTATTAATCCCGATTTAACAACAAGTGGAAAAGATGCTATGGATTCAACTACATTGAGTCTTATAAAAGAAAATTCAGAATATCAATTAAGAATGAATTGGCTTACCCAAGGATTAAGGTGTTATTCTAATCCAGATATGGGTGGAATGTCACCTATTGATGCGATGGAACAAGAAAACGAAGAAAATTCAGGTAATTTTTGGAATCCTTATGATTATGGTAAAATAGTTGATTGGCATGAATTTCTTGCTGGAACTATAAATGATATGTTAGGATTTTCTATTGATTATCACAGAACAGACCCCGATAAAAATGGTATTGATCATATAATACACGAACAATCATTACATAACATTGTCGATATACAAACAATTAAAGTTCTTGTTCCGGATAACCAATTTCCGGAAAATCAAGTAGTGATAAATCAATTCAATTTAGATTTATTCGATACATTTAAAATTAATATTCTTAAATCAGAATTTAAAGCAGCATTCGGAGCTCATACTAGACCAGGACAAGAAGATATATTATATTTCTGTCAGGTAAATAGAATGTACATTGTAAAACACGCACAGATTTATAAAGATGTTATGAATGCTGGTATTTATTATAATGTAGTATTAGAAAAATACGAGAAACGTGCAAATGTACTCAATAGGGTTGAAGAATCAAAAGATAAGATTGATGCACTTACTAAAAATACTACAATTGATGAATTGTTTGGATTTGAGAAGGATCAAGATTCTACACAAATTGCTAATAAGAAGCAAATGAAACCTAAAACTTTTGACTTCATTAGAAATTCTATTAATTCTAGAATGATTTATGTTAAAGATGCAATTTATAATGGAGATATGAAGATAATAGAAGGAATGTATTTTATGGAAAACATAGGAACGGATGAAGATGCAGTAAATTATGTAACACAAGATAATGTTTTATTGAAATCAGATAATAGATCATTTATCTTTTGGGTTAACTTCCCTAATCTATATGATGAAGATAGGGCGATTTCAAAGGATGTTATAGCAGCGTATGACATACCAGACAACACGATTTACAGCTTTATAGACAATATGGATGCTGACGGTAATGGATATAAAATATGGTATCAAAACGATGCTGTGTGGTTCCAGTTGAATAATGAATTCATACAGAAGATGCCAATTACATTAATGACTAATATATGGTATGCTGTTGTAGTTAATTTAGATCAACGTCAAAGAACATTTAACACTAAAGTTTATAGAAGAAACACCAGGGTAGAAGTTATATTATATAACCCAAAAACATATGAAAGATTAGTATTAGATTTAGATGATGATGCTGCTGACATTGAATATGAAATGAATGTTAATGGATTTAGAGCTGTAGATAACCAAGAAATATCATCTACTGAAGTTCAATCAATATTCATAGAAATGGATGCATACGAAACTACTATGCCTGAACCATATGAATTTTCACACGATGAAAAATTAAGTATTAAAGGTTCTAGAATGTTTATGGCTAATGTTAGGGTATTAAATGATTTAATTGATGATGGTGATGAACAAATCATACTAAACGAACTCATTGTAAAGGATGCTCAACATGTTATTGTTGCTGATAATACCGAAAAGAAAATTCTCGCTGAAAATATCTATAATAAAAACTGGAGATAATTTGTTTATTAAACTTTTTCTTCTTATATTTGTATATAATATTTATATTATTAATTATGGATATGGACACGAAAATTGTTTTTAAAGTTAAAGCACTAGGATTCCCGACCGGGAAAATCTACCAAATGTACGTATGGGTAAAGAAAAACCTTAATGATGCAGGAAAATACATAGAAGAACATTCTGATGAAATTAGGGATTCGTTAAAGGAAACTATGCATATTCATTCAATTGAACATAGTTATACAACTTACACCAATAATAAACCTGAAAATGAAAATTTCGGGGATATTGTTCTTGAAAAAGAACTCAAAATTGGTAGTAAGAAAATCAAAAAGAAAAAAGAAGTAAAACCAACATCCGATATTGATAAAGTCGATATTCGAAATATTGATGACAAAGATTTGGGAAGGTTGAAACAAAGAATAATCAATGAACTTTTTAAAAGGAAGCACGATATATCTGATGATGTATTTAATTTTTATCTTGTTAACAAAGATGAAGTAACTATTGAAGAAGCAAAAAAGATTTGTGAAGAACATGGAAGTGTTGATATGTTTCTTTTGAAGAAACGGGAAGTACGAAAAAAGGTAGAAGAAAAAATATCCAATAAATAAAATAAAAAAAAGGACACTCATTTGAATGTCCTTTTTTCTTTTAGGTATTTAAAACCTTTTTAATATCTTTCGACATATAGTAGGTAAATAATTTATCCCTGTTTTTAATTGTGATTGTATCTAAATTATTAATCCTATCCTCAATAAGTTTTAAATAATCTCTTAGATCGCTTAACCCTTTTGTATAACTCATATTAGGTTTGTAGTAATCTGGGAATTTATCATAATAAGATGTAACAAATTTATTGATAGCATATTTACTGATATAAAGATCATCCTTAATAATACTACTTTTAATTTGTAAGAATTCAAAAACATCATCATTAAATCTGTGTACCAGGTTATCTGTTTCTATTATCTTTAATAATCCGATAACATAAGCATCATTTTCATTTAATGATATTGGTTTATTTGCTTCTACTATATTTTTGATTTCATCTTCAACTTTGTTATGTAAACAGAATCTTTTATATTTATCCCATAAACATCTTTGGATAACATCGTTTGGTGTAACGATTATTTGCATAATTAAATGGTATTATTTTTTTCAAAGTTCTCATTTATCGCTTCTAAATTTTCACACATTTCTTTAAAATTAAATTCATCTGTTAAATCTAGTTCAAACCATTCTCCAAATGTTCTTTGGTAACTGAAACGATTATGTAACGATCTTTCTACTAATTGTCCAAATTCTGATTCGTGATATTCTACTAATGTTATTTCGTATGGACATCCTGTTTGTAATGATTGTATTCTTTTGGAAATTGAATTTCGTGTTGACCCTATTTTATATAATCTCTTGTCCGGGGTATCTATTTTCAATAAATATATCTTGTTCAAGTACTTTTTCAAAATTTTTATTCATAAATTTTGAATTATATATTTTATATTATCGGGTCAAAGTGGTATTATTCTTCACTAATTTCAATATCTTCATCAATATCAATATCATCAATTTCAAGATCAATTTCAATATCTGTATTTTCTACATCCGCACCTGCTTTTTGTGTATTGGTGTTTTTAGCAAGTTCTTCTTGCTGTGCTAGAAATTGTTCCATCAAAATTTTTCGTGCTTTTTTCTCCGCTGCTTTTTTTTGGTTGTTGTAATTTTGGGCTTTCTTCTTATGACCCTTTCTTTGTTTCGATTTTGGCATAGTTTTTTTATTGTTTTTTCTCTATCTTTATATAATTAAATATACATAAAGTTTGAATTAATCTTTAATAAATTCATCTAAGATTTTATCCACATTCGGAATGTTGGCGTGGATTACCATAATTAAATCTTCAACCTTATCATAATCGTATACAGATTCAACATTTAATTTCTTTAAAAACTTTTCTTCTGGTACAAGACTTACCTTTCCAGCTCTATTAAACCAATAAGCCATTTCGTATAATTCATCAAATATCATTACATTTAATAACATTGATACACCATCTTCCATCTGTCCGATGTAGTCTATTACTGAAACACTTATTATACTTTGTTGGTTACTACTATCATTGGGCATTTTTGTTTACTTGTTTTTTATATATAATATATATCTAAAAAGTAATTTAGTTTAATATGCCAACCGCAGATATTAGGGATTTTAACATAAGGGGTGAAGAACACCCTAAATATAATAGTAGAAGGATTATAGAAGATCGACCAATTGAATTCATTGTACAAAAATTAGAAAATATATTATTTACTAATAAAGGTGATGTTTTAGGTGATCCTAACTTCGGTGCAAATTTAGAATATTATTTATGGTCAACACAAGTACCTTCAACAAAAATAGAAAGGGAAATCGGAATTCAAATTGATCTATATTTACCTGAACTAAATAAGTATGATTATGAATACAAAGTAGAATTATATGAAGGTACAATAAGAGATATATTATATGTTAACTTCAGAATTAGAGATGTAGATGTTGACTTTGTATTAACATAAAAACGATTAACCTATTAATGAAAGTATCACAAAAAGACATAAATGAAAAATATATAAATGTTTGGACCACCCGTAAGGTTAATGATCTTATGGAAAAGGAAAACAAAGGTGTTAAATTACATTTAAATGAAAAAATATGGTTTGATAATAAAACGGGTGTAAGAAAAGCTAATATAAAATTTGCATCAACAACAAAAGAATTAGAAGAATTTGCTAAATGTAAATTAGATATTCATTATTTTGCAGAAAAATATTGTCAGATTAAAAGAGAAGATGGTTCAGTTGGACCTATGACCTTACGTGATTATCAAAAGGATATTATTGATTTATTTCAAAACAACCGATCTATATTAATGGCTTCTCGACAAACGGGGAAAACAGTATCAGCAGCTATTACTATTTTACACTTCAGTTTATTTAATAAGGATAAAGGTACTATGATTGTTGCTAATAAGGGTGCGACAGTTGTTGAAATTATTGAAAAGATTAAGAACATTTATAAATTATTACCTTTCTTCATACAAAAGGGTATTGTTAACTGGAATCAATCAAGTATTACATTTGATAATGGATGTAGAGTTAAAACAGATAAAAGAACAAAAGAACCTGCAATTGGTTTTACTATTGACCTTTTATACCTTGATGAATTTGCACACATCCCTAATAACTATATAGAACCATATTATACGGCTGTTGTTCCTATTCTTTCGGGTATTGATAATTCCAGGTTGATTATTACATCAACACCAAAAGGTTTGAACTTATTCCACAAGTTATTAACCGAATCAGAATTACCTGAAGATGATCCAAACTGGAATGGTTTTAAATCAATGCGTGTTTATTGGTGGCAGATTAAAGGTAGAAGAGATACTAAATTATTCTTGATGGAAAAGAATCTAAGAAAGTATGATCTTAACAAAGGTGATGTAAAAAAATATTTAACAGAAGAAGGATTAGATTGGTATGAAAAGAAAGAAAATGGTGAATGGGGTATATTTATAAAACATAAAAAAGGTGTTGAAAATACATATTATGAATATATTTCACATTTACGTATGAATAAACACATACCGTTAGGTGAATTAGGTAGATTAACTAATTGGGAAAAACAAGAAACTAAGTTCATTGGGGGTGAAGATGGTTTCAAACAGGAATACGACTTGCACTTCTTAACAGGTAACAAAATGTTATTTGAAAGTACCTTAATTGAAGAGATGTATGAAAACCAATTAAAATTTGATTATTTCGAAATAGAAAACTTTAATGAAAAGTTAAATATAGGTTATGGTGGTTTACAATTTGTTAAGAATAAACCAAGTCTATTTGATATGGGTAAAAGAATGGATTATCATATATTTATGGGTGTGGATTTAAGTGAAGGATTAGGTGAAGATTATTCCGTTATTAATATATTTAGGATAATGCCAAAGACACCAGATGAAATTGAAAAATATAAAAGTAAATTTGTAGATATTTATGATTATTTTAAATTAGAACAAATCGGAATATTTAAAACAAATGTATTTTCAGTAGAAGAAGTAGCAAATATATTATATATGTTAACATTCGAATTTTTTAATCCAGATAATACTAGAATAGCACTTGAAAGAAATACTTACGGTGATGCATTATTAGCACACATCCCAAATGTTTTCAATCAAGAAAATGAATATTCCAGTCACGTGTTCTTACGTTTTAAAAACAGACAAGAAGAAAAGAGAACTAAAATGGGTATTAGGGTTAATAGAAATAAGAAACTTCTTATAAAAGATTACCAGGTAAATACCAGGAAAGGAAATATATTAATACACGATAAATATACTATCCAAGAAGTAACAACATTTACTAAGCAAGATACACCATCTGGTGATGTAACATTTAAGTCTGAAAGTGGACATGATGATGCTATTATGACTTGTATTATATTATCAACAGCATTTAGTCATATTGCTTATAAAGATATGGTTGATTCTTTAATAGATTTCTTAGGTGGTTCATTAGATGATATCATAAAAGAAAAAAGAACTCAACTTAATGAAGATACACCTGATTTAACGAGTTTTGCTGGTGGGTATAGTAAGATATACAAAGGGAATAATAATGCCCCAGGATTGCCTTATATGAAGCCAGGTGCTAATAGAATGCCACCACAACAAGGGGGTAATATGGGTAACAAAGGTAAATTTACACCTAGAAACAGGTCTATAATGAATTAAATTCCAATATTTCTCAAACAAAACATACTTTTTACGATAAAATAATTAAAATAAAAAGTATAAGTATGTCGAAAACTAAAGAATTAGCATTTAGTATATCAAAAGATAACTTACATAAGTTAATTGATACATTAAAAGACTTGTCAAGATTAGATGATAAAGTATTATTTAAGTTTGATAAAGAAAACACATTAATTTATTCACTTGTCGGTGAAGGACAATCCGTTAATGCATTTAAAAGTTTTATATTTAAAACAAATGAACTCTTCGATATTGAAGAATTTGATGAATCAATTATGTATATTGGTAAAACTGCAAAAGGAATAGCACGTGGTTTACAAATTATGTCAGATTTTGATCTGGATACATTTAAGGGTATAATCTATTTTGATGAATTAGGGGAAGAATTTTTTTCCGATAGAATTTATTTTAGATCAGGAAACAAATTAAGACAATCGTTTTATGGTGATGACCCAAGAGCAATGAACACGCAAATATCTGTTGAGAAGATAAAGGAATTTATTAAATTAGATGAAGCTGATTTTAGCTTTGATTTATCTGCAACTGATTTTGATAAAATTAGAAAATTAGCTACACCTGATGCTGAAATGAATATTTTTTATATGAACACATATGAAAAAGATGATGAATATTTTGTATCCATTGGTGAAAATGCTTGGGAATTAACTGTTGCTGAAACGGAATTCCGTTATCCAAGAACATTAGCTTTCCCTAAGAAATATTTCAAAACCATTGGAATGACTGATGGAACAGCTAAAATATATGTGTTTGATAATTCATTAATGGTGTCTACACCAGAATCAGATTTATTAATCAGTATTGAAGTAACAGTATAAAAAATAATTAATTTAAAATGGAAGAAAGTTTAAAATGTGAATGTGGTAATGAACATTTTTGGTACTTTTGGGGATATGTAAGATGTCCACATTGTTTTAATGAATATAAACAAACCAAAGAAGATAAAAGTTTTTCTGATATGGATATGACTGTTGTAAGAATACAAACAGAATATTGGTTAAGAAGATTTAACAATGAAACACATTCTTATGATAAGAATTGGGAAAAGGTAACATCACCTTTAAATATTGTAGAATAATTATGGATATTACAACTTTAAAAAAAGCACCAATAGTACCTAGAGTGGGAGAATTGCACCACAATTCACAATCAGGTGAAATATTAGTATGGAGTGGTGATGATATGGGTTGGGTTCCAATAGCTGAAGAAGGTGGTTTAACTAAAGAAGATATATTAGAAGAATTTGAAAGAAATCCTGAACTTTATAATGAAGTGATGGTGGAAATGAGAAACCGAAAAATAAATAAAATAAGAGAATGAAAGTAGATGTATTAGTAGATGTACAAAGGGGTGATTGTGGAAAAGGAAAAATTTCTAAAGCACTAAACGATAAGAAAGAATATGATATCATTGCTAAATGGAATGGTGGTGGGAATGCAGGACATGCTGTTTGGATCGGTGATGACAAATACACAGCTCATTATTTAACAAGTGGTATTTATTATCAAGGTACAAAAATAATCATTGGTCCTGGTTGTGTTGTGAATCCAAAAGAATTTTTAGCAGAATATAATCAGTTCAATGAAAAATTTGATTTAGAAGGACGGGTTTTTATACATCCCTATACACATATTATAACACAAGAACACGTTGATGTAGAAATAAAAGAATCAAGAATAGGAACAACGAGAAAAGGTATTGGTCCAGCATATTCAGCTAAATATGCAAGAACAAACATTAGAGCTGAAGATGTTGAAGAATTAAAAAAGTTTTTACTTCCAACACCAAATATTATGCAACTGAATCCAAAGAACATTCTAATGGAAGGTTCACAAGGATGGTGGTTAGATATTGATCACGGTTCTTATCCTTATGTAACATCATCACATATGCACCCAGGTTTTGCATTTACTACATTTGCAATACCACTTAAATTTGTAAATAAAGTATATGGTGTTGCTAAGATTTATGAAACTTATGTTGGTGTAGCTAAAGATTTAGTTACTTGTACAGAAGAAGATGCTCACATAATAAGAGAAGCTGGACAAGAATATGGTGAAACAACAGGTAGACCCAGGGAGATCGGGTATCTAAACATAGGTGATTTAGTAAATGCTTGTAATTCAACAGGTGTTGATGTTCTTTATATTAACAAATGCGATATATTAGAAGAAGTAGGTATCTTCAAAGTTCTTATGAATAATGTAGTTTTACCATTTAAGAATTTTAAGGATATGAAAAAGTTTGTAAAATTCTATATTAAGAATAATACTAACATTGACAAAGTTCATTTTTCATATACCAAAGATGGTAGTGATATAAAATAAAAAAAGAAATAATGGCAAAAGGTAGAGACACAAAGAAAGCAGAAAAAAAGGAAGCAAAGAAATCTCCAAAAGAAAAGAGAGCTGAAAAACGGTTGAAGAAATTAAGCAAGTAATGGTTTGTCCTTTTTGTAAAAGTAATAACGTAGAAGAAACAGAATTTTCTAAATATCGGTCAAGTCGTAGGTGGGCGAAAAAAAATGAATATTCTTTACTTTATAATTGTAATGACTGTGGATATCACGGTCCTATTAATAATTTATTAGAAGCGAGAAGGATTAAAATAGATAAAATAAAAG
>Ga0210003_1002651_pt1 | contig 14939 bp, 7 predicted proteins | sample LantaG_FD_182804 | JGI IMG/M metagenome (GOLD analysis project Ga0210003, IMG submission 182804) | Deep subsurface microbial communities from Baltic Sea to uncover new lineages of life (NeLLi) - Landsort_02402 metaG (SPAdes) (version 2) | ecosystem: Environmental > Aquatic > Marine > Oceanic >... | reverse complement strand
ACAGCAATTGCCTGGATTGTTAACGATGAATGGCTGCCGTCCGACCTTGTGCACAGCCCGATAGTAACCGACAATTACACTTTTAGTTTTGATCGATCCAGGCATCTGATTAGATCTGTAAATTTTATTCACAGGGACCCGATATTCAGAGATTTCTTTACAAAATTGGATAAGCAATCAAAAAAATAGCCTTATAGTGAATAGCTACAAAATATCATTATATAGTAAATAATATGCCCGGAGATTTTATGATGAAAATTAATCGCCGTAAGTTCTTAAGAGGGGTAACTGCCACTGCCTTGGGGATGATAAGTTTTCCCCATATTATTCCTTCCTCGGCTTTAGGCAAGGCCGGTAACATAGAGCCAGGCAACCGGATTACTATGGGCTTCATCGGATTGGGGGGCATGGGCACGAATAATATGAGGGCATTCCTGAATCAGCCTGATGTGCAAGTTGTTGCTGTCTGCGATGTCGTAAAAGCCAGCAATGAATATGGCCACTGGTATAAGAACGGATGGCAGGGTCCATGGTTTGGGCGGGAATCCGCTCAAAAAATAGTGAACGACTATTATTCTCAAAAAACCCAATCCGGTGGTTATCAGGGTTGTGATGCGTACAGTGATTTCCGCGATGTACTCGCAAGAGACGACATCGATGCTGTTTGTATAACAACGCCCGACCACTGGCATGCGATTCCGGCAATAATGGCCGCAACAGCCGGCAAGCACATCTACTGCGAGAAACCCATGAGTTTAACTGTTGCAGAAGGTCGTGCTATGGTTGAAGCTGTTCGGCGTCATGGTGTCATTTTTCAAACAGGGACCCAGCGGCGGTCGAGCCAGCAGTATAGATTCATATGTGAACTGATCCGCAACGGCCGAATCGGCCAACTCAAGAAGGTCGTCGCGGCCATTGGGGCGAATAACAAGGAAGCACCCGCCAAGGATTGGCAGCCGATGCCCGTGCCGGAGGGATTCGACTATGACATGTGGTTAGGCCCGGCGCCATGGGTTCCGTATCACAAGGACCGTTGTCTTTATACTTTCCGCTTCGGCCTGGATTATTCCGGCGGCCAGACGACAAATTTAGGTGCACATGCCATCGACATTGCCCAGTGGGCCAACGGTACGGATGATACGGGGCCGATTGCGGTGGAAGATCTGGGCGGCGAGTTTCCTGAAGACGGTCTGTTCACAACCGCTACGAAGGTGCATTTCGGAGCCCGGTATGCGAACGGAGTCGAGTTGATTTGTAAAACTCAGGATGGCGGTCCGCTCCGTCTTGAAGGGACTGAAGGTTGGATTCAGATAGAAAACGATAAGCCCACATACTATCCGGAGTCTCTGAAAACCTCCGTGATCAGGCCAAATGAGATTCATCTTTACCAGAGCAATGACCATCATCGCAACTTCATTGACTGTATCAAGACAAATCGTGAAACAGCCGCACCGGTTGAAACCGGCCACCGCTCCGTTACTATCTGTCACCTTGGCAATATCGCCATGAAACTCAAGCGAAAGCTCGAATGGAATCCTGAAAAGGAAAAATTTGTAAATAGCGAACAAGCCAACCGAATGCTCTCACGTTCGATGCGCAGCCCATGGTGTCTGTGAGAGTAGGCAAATTAAGACATCAACATGTCAATAGAACCAAAAATCTGGTTTCATTGCGATTGGGTAGTTGAGCAGATATAAATAGGAAATCCAAACTAAGAAAGCTGCGTGAACGGTTTCTCAGATTACGGAGGTCGGAAGTGACAAAAATCAGAAGAACAGACGCATTGCTCTTTATTGTACTTATCATCGGTTTGTTGTCGATTGATATCTGTTTTGGAGAGACAATGACATATCCACATCGCGGATTTTCTGAGGTGTCTCTAAAAACCGGTGGCAAGGTAATCAATCCCTATATGGATGTGAAGTTCGAGGTAGTTTTTGAGCGGCCGGATCTTTCGAAAGTAGTGGTTGACGGTTTCTATGATGGTGAAAGCACCTTCAAGGCCAGGGCTTACTGTGACGCGATAGGTAGATGGCGTTGGAGGTCTTCTTCCAACATTGAGGACCTGGACAAGAAAATCGGTACGTTCGTAGTCAAAGCCTCGTCTCTCAAAGGCAAGCTGCGGCTGCACATGAAAGACCCGCGTCAGTTTGTTTACGATAACGGTGAATGGTTTCTGCATATCGGCGATACAGGGTATAGGTATGTAACGCAGACTGAACCAAAATGGAGAGAATATATAGACCAGGCAGCAAAAATGGGAGCTACCAAGATTAGGACGTGGTTCTGTCAGGGGCGGTCGGATGTTCAAGTTCTTTTCTCAAATGAGCGAAGAGAATTGAATCTTGCATACTGGCAGGAAATCGATAAACGTTTGAGGTATGCATTTGAAAGGCACCCGCACATAATCTTCGAGTTGATCCCATATGGTGAAGATACAGAAGAGCTGTGGAGATACGGCAGTGACAACGAAGGGTCGAAGCTGATAGCACGTTATGCGCAAGCGAGGTTTTCGGCTTTGCCAAATATCTACTGGTGCATTTCGAATGATCGCGAGATTGTCTCAGGTGGCAAGCTTACAGGCAGGAAGGTGCTTTGGGACACAATTAACAAGATCGGAAAGGATATGGCGGCGAGGGAGCCGTGGGGAACACTTATTACTAATCACCAGAGCAGATGGAAGGGATACGATTTTACAGGTGTTGCGTGGTCGGATATTATCACGCTCGAAGATCTTGACCAGGTCGAAGGGAAAATTTTCAAAGAATACTATGGCGAGCGGGCAGTTCCTATGGTACTGGACGAGGATCGCTATGAGAACTGGCGAAATCCTCAGCATGACCGGTATTTCTTTCGGCGGTTGATGTGGGCATCTCTTCTATCCGGCGGGCATGCCACATACGGGGGCCTGAAAACGTATGAACCGTATGACGGCAATACCGCGGGCATGCAGGGCTATTTCGATGCTGTAGCCGCGGAAAAGCTCGAGCACGGGGCGGATGACTTTATACACATACACAAATTCTTCAAAGACAGTGACCTGACGTTAGTTAACATGAAGCCCAACGATGCAATTGTTGGAAATGAGCCGGGACGTTTCAAATGCATCCATGACGACAAGGCATATATCGTCTATTTAGCCAATCCCGACAGCTCCAAACCGGGCGAGGCAAATGTTAGCCTGGGAACTGCGAATGTCGTGATTCGACTGCCGGATGAAACCTTCACGGTAAGATGGTTCAATCCAAGAAACGGCCGGTGGACAGACGGGAGGAGCGTATCGGGAAATAGACAAAGACTGACGGCACCTGATGGAGGCGATTGGATTGTGCTGTTGAGGCCAGAGCGTTCGCCAGGTGCAAAAGGACCGTTAAGGGTCCATCCGGAAAATACAAGATATTTCACGGATGGCACGGGTAAGGCAGTGTTTCTGACAGGTTCGCATACGTGGGCTAATTTCCAGGAACGGGGAGTAGAGGATCAGACACCAGATTTTGATTATGAACGATATCTGGACTTTATGCAAACGATGGGCCACAATTTCATGCGAATGTGGAGATGGGAGCACGCACAGTGGATGCAGTTTGTGCCGGGCGAAACTCTGATTCGTTACAAACCAATGGCTTATATACGAACAGGCCCGGGCAAGGCGATCGATGGCAAGCCCAACTTTGATCTGACACAGTTCAATCAAGCCTACTTTGACCGGCTTCGAAGGCGGATTATTGCAGCAAGTGAGCGAGGTATATATGTCAGTGTCATGCTATTTCAGGGATTCAGCATTGAGCAGAAGGGATCAAACCGAGTCGATCCGAAAAAGGGTAATGCCTGGGACAGCCATCCATACAATCTAAAGAACAACATAAACGGCATCAATGGGGACATAAACGGAGATGGAGAAGGCGATGAAACACATACTCTCAAGATTAAACAGATAATTAGACTGCAGGAGGCTTACATTCGCAAGGTTGTCGATACACTGAACGACCTGGACAATGTCTTATGGGAGATCAGCAATGAGAGTCATACCGGCTCAATCAAGTGGCATTACCATATGATCCGGTTCATCAAGGAATATGAGACAACCAAACCCAGGCAGCATCCCGTCGGAATGACCAGTTCGCCAATTAGTAATCCCCCGCTATTTGCAAGCCCCGCTGATTGGATTTCACCCAACGGCAAGAGCTATCTCAGCAATCCTCCCGATACGAAGGGCAGTAAAGTAATAATCGTAGATAATGACCATATAAATCCCTGGAACAGCGATCCTGACTGGGTATGGAAGAATTTTATGCGAGGCAACCATTTCATCTTCATGGATCACTATAAGGATTTTCGGATAGGCTCACCTAAAAGGCCTGAGCCAAAACATGATCCGGCACGCAGGGCAATGGGCATAGCAAGAAAGCTTTCCGAGCGAATAGATTTGGTATCGATGACGCCACAAAGCGATTTGGTGTCAACTGGATATTGCCTGGCTATTCCCGGCCGGAAGTACCTGGTTTATCAACCCGAGGAAACACATAAAAGGTTCACTCTCACTCTCACAGACGGTAAATACTCGGTTGAATGGATAAACCCATCAAGCGGCAAGAGCCTTAAATCACAAGACTATCATGCAAAGACCGGCACGAACATATTTGCACCGCCGTTTAACGGTCCAGCCATCCTATATCTACAAAAAATGTTAAACTGAAAATCCTAAACATTGGAGGCAAAAAATGGAAAAAAGAGAGAAGGGCAAAACCAGAATCCTGCAATTCGGCATTATAATTCTCTGTTGTACAATAATCTCAATACAAGTATTGGCCCAAGACCAGAGAGAGGACAAAATGAAGCCATCTGCCGCAGGGTGGCAACACCTTTCACTCACATCTGCCACAGGTGAGACAGCTAAGAGTGAGCTGGGAAAGAACATTAACAAGCTGGGGCGAGAAGGATGGGAGCTGGTTTCGGTGGAAAACATCATCGAATCAGGAACAACTACCAAGACTGTCTACTACTTCAAAAGACCGCTTTGAGGCCAGCCAAGTCTCTTTCTCGACTCCGGCGATTCTGATGTCCCCACAAAGCTGTTACGGCTTATTATTGAGATTAAAGCATTTAGGAGCACGATTCTGAACCAATTGAAAATCTCAGTTCAAGGTTTGAGAATTTATTTGACTATTGGTCGAACAGAAGCAAATGAGTTTTGGCGAGGTTGAGATTACTGCTTGTGGTGGGCCGCCGGACCGAACAATGTGTCACATGATATAGGAGAAAGCTATGATGGTTCGTACTACTCGTCGTGCTTTTATCAAACACGCCACATTGACTGGCGCAGCATTCGCCTTGAGTGGGCGATGCATCTCGGCCGAGGCCGCGCCGGCGGCTGGCCTTCCTTACACCGCCCGGGAAATCGCCGCCCGCCTTGGCATTTCGATGGCCATCTACCAGAAAGAACGTCTCGGGGCGCGACACGTCGCGGCCATTCGGGCGGTTGGAATCAGCCGCATCGAATTGTTAATGATGCCCCCGATGTTTGACTTACACAATCGCGCCCAGGTTTCCGAGGTTCTCCGGGAGTGCCGAGGGCAGAAGGTCACTGTTGTCTCAGTGCACGGGAACCTGCAACGCAAGTATGACGACCCGGACGATGAGAAGCGTCGCGTCGCGTCCGCTCATTTGCTCGACGAAATCCGCTTCGCCGAGGAGGCCGGGGCCGGTATTCTCGTGGCCCATTTTGGCACAAACGATCAGTCCCGCAAGACCGTCACGGAACTCCTCGATCAGACCAAGGACCTTCGCATCCGTCTAACCGTCGAAAACATGAGGGGCAGCCTGAAACCTTATGCAGCTTTCGTGGACAAAATCGGGTCCAACAGATTTGGTATGACTGTGGACATCGGACATATTCGCGATGCCGACGGCGTCAATCCTCTGGTCAAGCATGGCCGCGCCGGCGAGGTCTTCGCCCAGGGCGGCCGGCGTGTTTGGCATCTGCATCTGCACGACACATTCGACCTCAAGACCAAGCCCGACCACCGTCCACCGATGCACCCCGAGGGGATCATTGAGTGGGGCGAGGTTTTCGCGGCGCTGAAGGTCAACAAGTACCGGGGTGTCTTCTTGTTTGAGGATGGCCGAGGTGAGGAGCCCAAGGAGTGGATCCATCTGGCCGCCTCATTCCCTAAGAACTTCGTCGCGCGTTACGGCCAGTGACCTCGGCGTCCGAAACACCTACGCCTGCCTGCAAAGCTCTTTTTTTTATCAATGAAATCCAGGTCTCATGAAGAGGAAATCTATAAAGAGCTCAAAATCAAATACCAAAATCCCGGTTGCTATAATTGTTTTTGAGGCATCCTCGTTACGGCATTTCAGCCAACGTGCACTACTTATCATTCAAGAACGCCTCGCCAGCGCAAAGTTACAGATCCCGTGTCTTCGGAAAGAGACGTCAGGGTCCATCAATTGACGCGGTCTCGTGCTATGAAGCCTTCCAGCAGCCAGCGCAGATCCTGATTGTCAGGCGAAGGCGTGGTTATCCCGGAATGGGAAGACGGATCGTCGGCATTATGGTTAATGAAATCAAGGGTCCTCCGGTCCATCCATCTCCGGCGGTCGGCGTGGCCGTCGGCGAAACCGAACGTGCTCGACTTGTTGTGGTAGGAAGCAAGGGGGTCGTAGAAGGTCCAGCTTCCCGGATTGGACAGGTAGTTACTGCCGCCGCCAAAAGGCAAGTGCCAACCTCCTTCGTTCTCGCCGTAGCGGCTGCCGTTATGCTCTTCTTCGACGAAGACATAGTATTGCCCTGCGTCTTTGACATCGAGCATTCTCCTGTAGTAGCGGTAGCCGGTATTACGGTTGGAGTCTCCGACGCGAAGTTCGCCGAACGCATAGGAGATCGAATAGCTGCGAAAGCAGTCACGCGGCGGGCGCCTGGTGCTTTTGCGATTGTCGCCGGGGCAGTGGTAAACATCCACATCCTTGACGTATTTCCACATTGTTCCCTGCTGGATCCCCCGGAAGCGGTCCTCATTCGTAATGGTAGGCGGGGCCGGATTATTGGGCAGATCATTCTCGGCGATGTCCTTCGGGCGGTGGACCCATGGGGTTTTGTCGTTTGCCGTATTGTAACAGGCACCGTTACACATCAGCACGCCATCGTTGTCGTCGGCATATATGATCCATCCGGTGAGCAGACTGCGGTGGTTGCCCAGACAGACTACGCCAGTGGCGCTTTCCTTTGCTATCTGCAGCGCTGGTATCAATATCGCCATCAAGACGGCAATCAACGCTATCACCACCAGAAGCTCGATTAAAGTGAAACCCTCTCGTTTGTACATGGCGCTTCTCCTTATCGCTCGCCCAAGACGCTCTCGAAAACCAGCATTGGTGTCCAGATCCGGGCGGTTTGCCTTGAACATTGTAACTGGCATTTCTCATATGAGTTCGTGAACAGTACTCCTGCACAGTAAGGCCTCTATGATAGCATAATATGCCGTTCGATTCCAACACTTCTGATCGCCAACTCGATAAACATTCCTGTCAGAAAAGCCCCAAAATACACCAATTCTCTAATAATCCAGCATTTTAGCAGTTTTCCGACGTACCTCAACCGTGGATTTCTCATCACCTACCCGGATTTTCCCAGCACTGCCAGTCACCCTGCCCTCGCGAGTTTTGGGCTGGCTCTCAACTGTTCGATCCGATCAAGGATTTCACGAAAAGCGTCCTCGGCTATTTTAAACCAATGCATAATTCAGAGATTTCTATTGACGGCAAGGTAGCTGATTTGGTATAAATAGAATCGGTGGAAATACTAAATTACAGGCTTCGGATTTGGGATTTCCACTCTCTTAGCAGCTTATATTTGGCGTCTGAAAGAAGGAGGTAGCTTCAAGTCGTAAAATTGTCTTTCGCGAGCACTGACGGAATGATGTGTGGCTAAAGATAAATACCGGTCGCTATCGTAAGTGGCCAAAACATAGTCATTCTAACCATTTGATAAGGAGGACTATCATGCAGAGAATACATGTCTTTTTGGCTTTTATAGTACTGCTCGCGGCAGCCGTCTGCACACAGGCACAGGATCCGGATCTCCTGGCCTGGTGGAAATTCGACGATGGCACGGGTACCATTGCGGTCGATTCGAGCGGTAACGGACACGACGGCGTATTCATCCAGGACCCAGAGTGGGTCGCAGGCAAGTTCGGAAGCGGTCTGCTTTTTGACGGCCTGGGCGGCGAGCGCGTGTCACTCGGTGGACTCGATATTCCCTCGGGGCAGATGACAATCACTTGCTGGTTCAAGGCGAACAACCTGGACACGCCGGGCCAGGATCCACGCATGATTTCGAAAGCATTCGGCGGCGATAACAATGACCACATATGGATGTTCAGTTCCAGCCGCATCGGCAGCGAGAAATTTCTGAGGCTTCGGCTAAAGACCAACGATGGACAGGCAACCTCGGAGATAAAAGCCGGCAGCTTTGAGGTCGGCGAGTGGATCCATGGTGCCATCTGGTGGGACGGTACGGACATGAAGATCTACAAGAATGGCGTGGAAGTTGGCACGCTGGCCAAAGGGGGCACTTCTGTCGCCCTCGATCCCACGGTCCAGGGTGCCATTGGCAACCAACCTATCGGAGCAGAGAACAGACCTTTTGATGGAATAATCGATGACGTTCGTATCTACACCAGGGCCCTCACCGTTGAGGAGATTGAGCAGGTCATGGCAGGCCCGCCGGCCCCGTTGGCAGCCGGGCCGGATCCCGCTAATGGCGCTACTGTTGAGCAGGACTGGTATAACCTGGGTTGGAAAGCCGGAACGTGGGCCGTGTCACATGATGTGTACTTCGGCACTAATTATGACGATGTAAACGAGTCTGCCGAGGGTACGTTTATCGGCAACACTACGTTAAAATTCCAGGTAGTTGGATTTCCAGGCTTCCCCGTCCCGGAAGGTCTTCAGCCCGGTATGACGTACTACTGGCGGGTAGACGAGGTAAATCCGGACAATCCTGACAGTCCGTGGAAGGGTGTCGTTTGGAGCTTCACGCTGCCCCCCCGAACTGCGTATAATCCGTTTCCACCCGATACCATGAAGTTCGTCGGAACGGATGTGAAGCTGAACTGGACCGCCAAGTGGAACGCCGCCTTGTTTAGTGTGTACTTTGGCACTGATTCTGAAGAAGTTGCAAATGCCACCGGGGCTCCTGCCAACGGGAAGATGTCTTTCGATCCCGGTCTATTGGAACTCGATACGACCTATTACTGGCGCGTGGATTCTTTTGACGGCACTGAGTGGCGCACCGGGAATGTGTGGAATTTCACGACCACAAAACCGGGCGGCGGCCTCGTGGGCGAATACGCTAACTATGGCGGTGGCGTACCTGATCCGCCTGAATCACCCTTCCAGAATGTCACGCTGACGCGAATCGATCCCGGCATAAACTTTCAATGGGGCAATGGTTCACCTGAGCCCGGTGTTATTGACGAGGACAATTTTGCCGTGCGCTGGACAGGCGAACTGGATGTTCCGCTAACTGGAAGATACACTTTCAAGGCCACTACCGATGACGGGGTGCTTCTCTACGTCAATGGAGAGGAAATGGCGGATGCATGGCGGAATCAATCCGGCCCACTGGAACAGTCGGGTACGATTGATCTGGTGGCTGGTGAATTCGCATCGATTAAGATGTTGTACTTCGCCACTTCCGGCAGTGCCGTAGCAGAGTTGAGCTGGGCGCACGATTTGTTTCCACTTGAAACCATCCCTTCCGCAGCCCTTTCTCCGTCTGTACGAGCCGGTCTGTCCAAGCCGGCGAATAATTCTGTCGATATAAGCCAGACGCCTGCCCTCCTGTGGACAGCGGGCGGTCATGCGGCCGAGCATGACGTGTATCTCGGCACGGCTGCTGCCGTAGTTGCCGGCTCGGACACCGGCACGGCAGGCATTTACCAGGGCAGGCAGGCGACGACGAGCTTCTCACCTGCAAAGCTCGATTGGAACACGACCTACTACTGGCGTATTGATGAAGTCAACGATCTGAATCCGGACAGTCCCTGGAAGGGCCCGGTCTGGAGCTTCACCACGGCGGATTTCCTGATCGTGGACGATTTTGAGAGCTACGATGCTTATGAGAACCAGATATGGTACACATGGCATGATGGGCTTGGTTATGGCACACCCGGTTCGGCGGATTACTTTGCCGGTAACGGTACAGGTGCGGCCGTCGGCGACGAGACCACCGTTTCTTATACCGAGGAAACTATCGTCAATAGCGGAATTCAGTCAATGCCGCTCTTCTACAACAATAATAAGCAGGGCTATGCCCACTATTCAGAGGCGGAGCTGACGTTAACTGCCCCGCGTGACTGGACCGAGGAAGGTGTTAAGGATTTATCGCTCTGGTTCAGAGGTCACCCTGCATCAATCGGCGGCTTTATTGAGGCACCGGTCGGCACCTATTCGATGACCGGCTCCGGCGCGGACGTCTGGAACACCGCCGATGAGTTCCATTACGCCTTCAAGATGCTCACGGGCCCCGGCTCGATTGTAGCTAAGGTGCTTAGCGTCGATAACACGGACCCCTGGGCTAAGGCCGGCGTTATGATTCGCGAGACACTGGAACCAGGCTCAAAATTTGCTGCGGTATTAATAACGCCCGGCAACGGATGCAGATTCCAGGCACGGATGGACACAGACATCGAGGCAACAAGTGACACTTCAGTAGCGACGGCTCAGCAAATAACTATCACAGCACCATACTGGGTAAAATTAGAGCGTGATGTCGCAGGCAACTTTAGAGGCTACTATTCCGCCAACGGATCCACATGGCAACAAATGTCGTGGAATCCGCGGAATGTCTCGATGAGCTCGAATGTCTATATAGGTATGGCAGTGACCAGCCATAACACCGATGTAATATGTGAGGCTAAATTCTCCAACGTTACGATTACCGGTACGGCCGGAGCGCAGTGGACGAACCAGGACATCGGTATTGCCAGCAATGCCGCCGAGCCGCTGTATGTAGTCGTGTCCAACAGTACAGGTACACCTGCGGTTGTAATCCACGATGATCCGGCTGCGGCGAACATCGATACCTGGACCGAGTGGGTTATCCCGCTGCAGACCTTTATCGATCAGGGCATCAACCTGACTAATGTTGACAAGATTGCTGTTGGTCTTGGTACCCGGGGCAACATGACGATCCCAGGCGGTTCGGGTAAGATGTACTTTGACGACATCCGGCTGTATCAGCCGAGAGAGGCTGCTGAATAGTAAAATCCAAAATCCGCTTTAGCGGAAATAACAGCAGGATTTGAATAATTTCGGGGCCTATATCGACTTGATTCGATATGGGTCCCGGCTATTTTACACCAATGTGATTAAGAGGATTTCCTTGACGATAAGGTATCTAATACCAATTGGAATTAGTTTTTGCACTACACTGTCATTCCCGCGAAAACGGGAATCGAGTTTTTATTCCATTCCATAGTCTTGAAAAAGAGTAAACCGCTGTTATTGAGCCAAATCCTATTAATACAAGCACGCATATTAAATACAATTAGTATTACAGCCAGTCACCAGCCGGTATTTGATCTATTGCTCGACGCAAGACAGGATCAACATTCATATAAACCTTGTTGGTCAGATCTGGTGAAGAATGTTCCAGCAGTCTCTGTATGACAGCAGTTGATATGCCGTTTAGCCGCGCATATTTGGGATCGCGTAGCTCCTTGACATGATGGATATCTCCGGTTACACTGTTCTCGGATTTCCTAAGGATAATGCAATTATTGTAAAAATGTCGATATTTCACGATAATTTTCTATGTTTAATCGGATTAAGTAAACGGTGAGAATGAAATGTAGAGATCATGTAGTTCTTTTAGGTATAAAAAGGGCTGAAAGTTTGTTTAACTATCAGCCCTTTGGGTAAAAGAGAAGGTGTGTGGTTTTTATATTTACTCTTTCCCAAAGTTTCGAAGAAATTTTGGTTCTCAGAGCATAAAGTGGACAAAATCAAATGGATTCGGCCTATAAACTTCTCGATATCAAAGGCTTACGTTCACTAACTGGATTACCAGAAAAAGACCCGCCCTTAAGTAAAAGATACTATTGTGAGTTCGGCTCATCACCTACGGTGATTTCTCGACGTAACCAGGCACGCGCATAGGACCAGTAGCTACCAGCAGTGCGACGCGAGATACCTTGGATCTTGGCTACCTGATCAAGAGTAAGCCTGGCGAAACAGCGCAGTTTGACCAATTCAGTGACCTCGTGTTCCTTTTCGTTGAGCTTGGTTAAGGCTTCGTCCAAAGCAACAATATCATCTGACGACGATTCGATATCTATGTCTTGATCGTCAAGGTTGACTTTCCGGCGATCACCGCCATACTTCAGACTCTTTTTGCGGCGAGCATTTTCAACTAAAATGCGCCGCATAGCTTCGGCTGCAGCGGCAAAGAAATGACCGCGACTGTTCCAATTCTGCGTTTCTGCCCCGACCAGCCGGATATAGGCATCGTGAACCAGAGCGGTTGCCTGAAGTGTCTGGCCGGGAAGCTCCTGTGACATCTTCTGAGCGGCAAGAAGACGTAGTTCCTCATAGACCAGTGGCAGCAGTCTCTCCGCAGCCTTACCATCTCCTTGTTCAATCGCATTCAAAATAAGTGTTACATCAGTCATCATTTTTCTCGGATCTGGATGTTTCAATGAGACGTGCTATTATACCAAGAAACAAGCGATGGCTCAAGCACTACTCAGCACTTGAATCACACGCAGGATGGGCCAGCCCAACCAGCCAACGAGTGCGCACTGAGCCGCGAGCAAGTGCCCCTAAATGAGCCCATTATCGCTAACTGAAAAACGTCAGAATTCTTCGAAAAGTAACCTTGTTCTTGAACTGAAAAATGCTGCGATTTATACGGTGACATTCTGACACCGTTGTGACATTACAAATCCCAATGTTTCCATATCGAGTCCGAATATATGTTATTTTTTTACGGAATTACGCGTTTGTGAAAAAATTATCGGGCGTCAACGTATTCAATGAACTGTGTGAATTGGTGTTTGGTTGTGAGCAAGTCACGTTGACTGAAGAGATTTTATTGGACTAAGCGGCTTCGCCGCATAACAACAATTCGTTACGCCTCCTGATCCTCCTCCACATATTTCCATACGTTACCTGACATTTCCCATTTGCGTTCATAAACGGTGCTCCTGCACATTATGCTCTCTATAAAACCTCAGCACGCGACCGAATCTCAACGCTTCTGACCATCATTCTTGTCGGAATAGCCGAAAACCATGCCAATTTGCTGACGATCAAAGATTGAACCACTTTTTCGACGTGCCTTGACCAGTTATCTCTCATAAACCAATGTTTAGGGCCATAGTTGCGTGCGCCCCATATCGGCATCCAGGAGGTCACGGTCCGCTTGATCCACCGTACCGTCGCCATTGATATCAGCAGGGGTTACGGGAGTCTGTTCCAGTGTTTCCACTCCGGCCAAGGCCAGAATCGCGGGTTGCGCTAACGCTGTGCCATAGAAACGCAAATCATCCAGCATGCCGTGATACGGACGCTGCGGTAAGGGTTGGTTCGTCGCCCCGATCCGCATGTCATCGAGTGACAGCGTCGCTTGGAAAGCCTGGGTATTCTCTGCCACCAGCAGACCATTGTGGTAAATCCGCTGGGTTCCCTCGTTCGCATCTTTCACCAGAGCATAGTGATTCCACTGCCCGGCCCAGTCCGTCGAGGTGGCTTCATCCCAGATTACAATATCCCTGGGTTGGAGCCCATGAGTGAAAACGACACGTCCCTGAGAGTCCGGGCACTCGAACCGGAGCATCGATCCGGCCTCTCCAGCGTCGAACACAACGTCATTGAACGGCTGGAATACAGGATCACCGTTTACCCAAAGTGCGATCGTCAGTTCACCTCCTGCCAGGCTGCTGATGCCGGCGTTGTTGAGATTGATATGACTTTCACCCTCGCCCACAACCGTCGGATTATCGTCGCCCGGAAAGACCGCCGCCCCTGCTCCATCAAAACCACCTGTTTTGTCCACGCTTACGTTGGGGGACACAGTTGCGAGCACAAGGGGGAAATTCGGATCAGTGGGATCATCCATCTGGTCGATAAAAGCCATATACCAGAGATCGATCCCGTCGAAGGGGAACCAGGTCTTGGGATCCGGAGGTTCGGCAGCCGTGACTTGAACCGTGCCTTCCAACCAGCGATCCGACAAGATCTCCAAGTCGGCGGCATCGACTACACAATCACCATTGAGATCGCTCGCCAGGCTCCGCTCGGGCACACAGCGTTGCGGTAAGAGACGTAATTGATCGAAGTAGGCAGATACTGTTTGGTCCGAATCGGAGGCGACATTGACGCCCATGGCCAAGCTCTTGATCCGTGATAAATCGATATCCGTGAAACGGGCCAAATCGATGTCCACCAATCCCCAGGCCCGATTTTGAACGATGACAGGATCGTCGATCGTTATCCGCGCCGTGGTCGTTCCGTCGCTCAGCTCAATGAAAATATCCCGAACGAAACCATGATTCATATCACTCGCAAAGTCAAATGCCAGCGCCCGTATGCCGTACTTTGTAAAGTCCATATCGCGCCGCAGGATAAGGCTTCCCTGGGACCTTTTCTGTTCAGGTGTCTGGTCCGGGTGGTTCAGCCATATCCAGATAGAATTCCCGGCAGCGGCAAAACCAGTGGATACATAGTTCCAGGCAGAGCCCTGTTCTTCCCAAAACAACAAGACCTCTTCATAATTCGCGTAGTCATCGAAGTTGTCGATCATTAATGCCGCCTCTGTAGTGAAGCTCCACACATCACCTGCGTAGATTGCGCCGGTTTCACCATCAATCTGATCCACACGCCAAAAGTAGGTTTGATCCAATATGAGTTCACCGGGATTCCAACTGTTGGGATCT
>Ga0210003_1002650_pt1 | contig 14939 bp, 12 predicted proteins | sample LantaG_FD_182804 | JGI IMG/M metagenome (GOLD analysis project Ga0210003, IMG submission 182804) | Deep subsurface microbial communities from Baltic Sea to uncover new lineages of life (NeLLi) - Landsort_02402 metaG (SPAdes) (version 2) | ecosystem: Environmental > Aquatic > Marine > Oceanic >... | reverse complement strand
TCAGCGAGGGTATGTCGACGCGCAAAGGTGGTGGATTCCCCATCGGCAACCTCTTCCCTTGGCCCGACTTCACCCGCCACAAACCGCTGCGCTTTCGCCGTCGAGATTACCGGACCGCGGGCATGTGCAGATGCAGGGAAGCATGTGCAGCTGCAGGGAAGATGGCGCACCAATTGGGCCCCGGTTCCTGGATGCCCGTTTCACGAGACGCTCCGCGAGTGTGAAGCCAGGGCTGCGATTCGGGCCGAATCGCGACCCTGAGTGCTATCTCGAGCCAGGTGGCCCAGGAGCCCGAAGTCAGGAGCTCGAATTGTCGGTGCCCCGCCGCAGACTGGGCGCGTGCTCGACCTTGTGCTCCCACTGCAGTGCGGCGGCTGCGGAAACCCCGGCACCCGGTGGTGCACAGCGTGCGCCAAGGAGCTGGCAGTCAGAGCTGACCAGCCGCACCTAGTGACGCCGCGACTGGATCCCGGCGTGCCGGTGCTGTCGTTGGGGCGCTACGCGGGCGCCCGCCGGAAAGTCATCATCGCAGTCAAGGAGCACGGCCGCGCGGATCTGCTTGGACCACTGGCGGGCGCCCTCGCCGCAGCACTGGAACAACTCCTGACGTGGGGGATTCTCGATACGCCACTGACCGTCGTGCCCGCGCCCACCCGTCGGTCGGCGGCCAGACGCCGCGGCGGCGATCCGGTGACCCGCATGGCCCGGGCCGCGGTGGCGGCGCACCCGGGGCTGACGGTGATCCCGGCGCTGCGCCTCAGTGCCTTTACCCGTGACTCGGTGGGGCTCTCGAGCGCCGGTCGCCAGCGCAACATCGCCGGCAGCATCCAGCTGTCGACCCCGGTGACTGGCCCAGTCGTCGTGGTCGACGATGTGGTCACCACCGGGGCCACGGTCACTGAATCCGTCCGCGTCCTGCAAGCGTGCGGCGCCGACGTCGTCGCGGTACTCGCGCTGGCCCACGCTTGACCTGAGCCCCGCCTCGATGGCACATGAAGAGTTGAAAACAGTCTGCTGGATTTGTCGCACGACTGGGCGAACACCGACTAACGTCGGCATCAACCATCCGTGAACAACTCACGGCGGCGCTCAGAACCTTCAGACGCCGGATATCGCGCCCAGCGGTAGGAGGTGAGTACTCGACACCTTGCGCCGGCGATTGGCGCGACCAGATACGCCCGCCGTCGGCGCAACTTCCTTGATAGCCCGGGCACGCGCATGTGTGCGAACGCGAAAGAGAATCGAGTTGCCAAGTATGTCAATGAATTCCGCGGATACAGACAGCACGACGGTGGTCGACCAGAGCAGCACGGCCGAGTCGCCTGACGCTAATCCCAACGCCGAGGTGGTGGTCAAGGGCCGCAATGTTGAGGTTCCCGACCACTTCCGTAGCCACGTCGTCGAGAAGCTGGGCCGCCTGGAACGCTTCGACCGCACCATCTACCTTTTCGACGTCGAGCTGGATCACGAGAAGAACCGGCGCCAGCGCAAGAACTGCCAGCATGTGGAGATCACCGCGCGTGGACGCGGACCCGTCGTGCGTGGCGAAGCCTGTGCCGACAGCTTCTACGCAGCCTTGGAATCGGCGGCCGACAAGCTCGAGAGCCGGCTGCGCAAGAGTAAGGACCGCCGCAAGATCCACTACGGCGACAAGACACCACTGTCGCTGCACGAAGCCACCTCGCTCGACCATCTGGCGGCCGCGTTCACACCCCCGGTGCAGAAATCCCCTCAGCACGACGGTGTCGCTGTCGATGACCACGAGCCTGGGCGGATCGTGCGCACCAAGGAACACCCCGCGATCCCGATGACCATCGACGATGCGCTGTACGAGATGGAGCTCGTCGGCCACGACTTCTTCCTTTTCCACGACAAGGACAGCGACAAGCCCTGCGTGGTCTATCGGCGTCACGCCTACGACTACGGGATGATCCGGCTGGCCTGACTGCGATCCGGCGCGCCAAGCATCGGCGGCACCGGATCCACCCGCGGTGCGGCGCGCCCGCCACGCGCGACCAGCGATTTCGGCGCGTCGCCTACGATGGTGTCCGTCTCACGTGTGACGACTGCCATTAATGCAAACAGAAAAAACGAGGAAACGCCCGTGCTGTCGAAGTTGCTCCGTCTCGGCGAAGGCCGCATGGTCAAGCGCCTCAAGGGGGTGGCTGACTACGTCAACACCCTGGCCGACGAAACCGAGAAGCTGTCCGACGCCGAATTGCGCGGCAAGACCGACGAGTTCAAGGAGCGCCTAGCCAAAGGCGAGGATCTCGACGACTTGATGCCCGAGGCGTTCGCCGTGGCCCGCGAGGCGGCGTGGCGAGTCCTCAGCCAGCGCCACTTCGACGTCCAGGTGATGGGCGGCGCCGCGCTGCACTTCGGCAACGTCGCCGAGATGAAGACCGGTGAGGGAAAGACGCTGACCGCGGTGCTGCCGGCGTACCTCAATGCCCTGGCCGGCGAGGGCGTGCACGTGATCACCGTCAACGACTACCTGGCCAAGCGCGACGCGGAGTGGATGGGTCGCGTGCACCGTTTCCTCGGCCTGGAAGTCGGCGTGATCCTGTCGCAGATGACCCCCGACGAGCGGCGCGCGGCCTACAACGCCGACATCACCTACGGCACCAACAACGAGTTCGGGTTCGACTACCTGCGCGACAATATGGCCCTTCAGCTCGGAGATTGCGTGCAGCGTGCGCACAGGTTCGCCATCGTCGATGAGGTCGACTCGATCCTGATCGACGAGGCGCGCACGCCGCTGATCATCTCGGGGCCCGCTGATGGCGGATCGAACTGGTACACCGAGTTCGCTCGGCTGGCGCCGCTGATGGAGAAGGACCTGCACTACGAGGTCGACATCAAGAAGCGGGCCGTGGGAGTGCACGAAATCGGCGTCGAGTTCGTCGAGGATCAGCTGGGCATCGAGAACCTCTACGAGGCGGCGAACTCCCCACTGATCAGCTACTTGAACAACGCGATCAAAGCCAAGGAGCTGTTCGAACGCGACAAGCACTACATCGTCCGCAACGGCGAGGTGCTCATCGTCGACGACTTCACCGGCCGTGTGCTGATGGGCCGCCGCTACAACGAAGGTCTGCACCAGGCCATCGAGGCCAAGGAGCAGGTCGAGATCAAGGCCGAGAATCAGACGGTCGCCACCATCACACTGCAGAACTACTTCCGCCTCTACGACAAGCTCGCCGGCATGACCGGTACCGCCGAGACCGAGGCCGCCGAGCTGCACGAGATCTACAAGCTCGGCGTGGTGCCCATCCCCACTAACATGCCGATGGTCCGCGATGACCAGTCCGACCTGATCTACAAGACCGAGGAGGCGAAGTTCATCGCGGTCGTCGACGACGTTGCCGAACGCTATGAGAAGGGCCAGCCGGTGCTGATCGGCACCACCAGCGTGGAACGCTCGGAGTTCCTGTCCCGCCAGTTCCAGAAGCGCCAGATCCCGCACAACGTGCTCAATGCGAAATTCCATGAGCAGGAGGCCGGCATCATCGCCGAGGCCGGCCGGCGGGGCACCATCACCGTGGCCACGAACATGGCGGGTCGCGGTACCGACGTCGTGCTTGGTGGCAACGTCGACTATCTGCTGGACCGCCGGCTTCGCCAGCGCAACCTCGACCCGATCGAGACCCCCGAGGAGTATGAGGCCGCCTGGCACAAGGACCTTCCGCAGGTCAAGGAAGAGGTTGCCGCCGAGGCCAAGGACGTGTGCGAGGCCGGCGGGCTTTACGTGCTCGGCACCGAGCGCCACGAGTCGCGACGCATCGACAACCAGCTGCGCGGCCGCTCCGGTCGTCAAGGTGACCCGGGCGAATCCCGTTTCTACCTGTCGCTGGCCGACGAACTGATGCGCCGATTCAACGGCGCGACGCTGGAGACGCTGCTCACGCGGCTGAACCTGCCCGACGATGTGCCGATTGAGGCCAAGATGGTCTCCCGGGCGATCAAGAGCGCGCAGACCCAGGTGGAGCAGCAGAACTTCGACATCCGCAAGGAAGTCCTCAAGTACGACGAGGTGATGAACCAGCAGCGCAAGGTCATCTACGCCGAGCGCCGCCGCATCCTCGAAGGCGAGAACCTCGAGGAGCAGGCGCACAAGATGCTCATCGACGTGATCACCGCTTACGTTGACGGTGCCACCGCCGAGGGATACTCCGAGGACTGGGATCTCGAGAAGCTGTGGGAGGGGCTCAAACTGCTCTATCCGGTGGGCATCGATCACCACGATCTGATCGACTCCGATGCCGTCGGTGAGCCCGGTGAGCTGACCCGTCAGGAGCTGTTCGACGCGCTGATCGCCGACGGCGAACGTGCCTACGCTGAGCGCGAGAAAGAGATCGAGGCGGTCGCCGGGGAAGGGGCGATACGGCAGCTGGAACGCAATGTTCTGCTCAACGTCCTGGACCGCAAATGGCGTGAACATCTCTACGAGATGGACTACCTGCGGGAAGGTATCGGTCTGCGCGGGTTGGCCCAGCAGCGCCCCGAAGTCGAATATGCCCGTGAAGGCTACGACATGTTCATCGGCATGCTCGAGGGGATGAAGGAGGAGTCGGTCGGTTTCTTGTTCAACGTGAGCGTCGAAGCGAACCAGGGTCCGTCCGTCTCGCCGATGGCAGCGCCCCCCGGGCTCGCCGGGCTTGCGAACGCCGCAGCGGAATCGAACAAGGGTGGTGTCGCGACCAAGCAGCGGCCTCAGGCATCAGCCGCGTTGCAGGCCAAGGGAATTGACAAGGCGGCGCCGCCGTTGACCTATTCGGGTCCGTCCGAGGACGGGTCGGTGGAAGTCACGCGCTCCGGTGGCGCGAAGCCCGCCGGTGCGAACGGTCGCGGTAGCCGACGCGAGCGTCGCGAAGCGGCCCGCCAGCGCAGCCGCCAATCCAAGGACAGCGGGTAGGGGGCAGCCCGCCACATCCTGAATGCGATGGAGCGCTGAATGCGATGGAGCGCTCAGCCGATCTGCAGAGCGACCATCCGCCAATGATCCCGATACCGTTCGATGCGGGCAGCGACTGCGTGCACGCGACCGGAACGCGTGAACGATGCGAACACCTCCGCCGCACGGATATCGCCGGGCTTGCCGCGGGCGCCAGTTCCGGGGTCTAGGCCCGGGTCTACCGAGCGCACCCGGACCCGCCGAATGGTTGCGCTCCCTTGTCGCGCGGCACCGGCATGAGCGATCACTCGGTCGACGAGCACGGGTGTCATCAACGGGCGTAGCTGAGCGATCGGCCTGCGCCGATCGATGACCTCGATCACCTGGCGCAACGCGGTCTCGGCGAAGATCACCGCCGATTTGGGGGGTAGTGGATCGCACAGGTGCAGCGGTGGCCGATGTGTCCGTAGCGGCTGCGGCGAGCCACGATGCAACGTGTCGGCAGACGGTGTCGGACACACCGCCCCGCGCGCCGAGGAAGCGCGGCCGAGCGGCTCCGGTACGGGTTCGTAGTCGATGACCGGCGAGGTCGCCCACTGCGCAGGCATCGGATCAGGCCACTGCGCAGGCCCCGGATCAGGCCCTGGATCAGGCTTTGGGCACGGCGAGGTCCGGGGTGAGGTCGATAAGGGCATGATTCATCTCCAGCGATCGGGCAGGGCACGAAGGGCATCTGCTGGAGAGTCGCAGACCGCTCCATGATCCCACGCGCGACGAGGGCGGTAGTGCACCCGTTGAGCGCGGCCACGGATACCCGTTGAAGGCGGACAGGGATTCTGTAGATAACGTGACACGATCGTCCGGTGATGAATGGGAGGGCAGCGCGGAGATGGTGACGAGGCTGTCGGCTTCTGACGCGACTTTCTTTCGGATGGAGAACTCGGCGACCCCGATGTACGTCGGGTCGCTGTCGATTCTGCGCAAGCCCCGTAACGGACTGAGCTACGAAACCGTCCTGGCAACCGTTGAGCAGCGGTTGCCGCAGATTCCGCGGTACCGGCAGAAGGTGCGCGAGGTGAGGTTCGGGCTGTCCCGGCCGGTCTGGGTCGACGACCCCGACTTCGACATCACATACCACATCCGCCGCTCGGCGCTGCCGTCGCCGGGCAGCGACTCCCAGCTCCACGAACTCATCGCGCGGCTGGGGTCCCGCCCGCTGGACAAGTCCCGACCACTGTGGGAGATGTACCTGGTCGAGGGTCTGGCGAAGAACCGGATCGCGATCTACACCAAATCGCACCAGGCGCTGGTAAACGGTATGACCGCGCTGGAGATCGGCCACGTGATCGCCGATCGGACGCAGAAGCCGCCCACATTTGGTGAGGACATCTGGATCCCGTCCCGCGAACCCAGCGACCGCCAATTGGTGTTCGGCGCGCTCGGCGAGTGGGTCGCCCGGCCCACCGCGCAGGCTGCGGCCGCGCGTTCGGCGGTCACCGAGACGGTGACCAGCACCAGCCAGCTTGTCGACCTGGGTCGCCGGGCCGCTGTCGTCGCCCGCACCGTCGCACGCGGGACCGCGCCAAGCAGCCCGCTGAACACCACGGTGTCGCGCAACCGGCGGTTCTCGGTGTCCTCAGGCAGCCTTGAAGTGTTCCGCCAGCTACGCGCTCGATACGACTGCGACGTCAACGACGTGGTGCTTGCCGTGGTCGCAGGCGCATTGCGGAACTGGCTGCTGTCCCGGGGGGAGCCGGTGACATCGACGACGAAGGTGCGCGCGATGGCTCCGATGTCGGTCTATCCCGACGCCGAACTCCACTCGGGCGGCCCGGGCCAGGCGATCAGCGAGGTGTCGCCGTTCCTGGTGGATCTCCCGGTAGGCGAGCCGAACCCGGTGGTGCGGTTGTCCCAGATCAGCCATGCGACCGAGTCGCACTCCACCGCGGCCAGCCTGGTCGATGCCCGGACCATCGTCACGCTGACCGGTTTCGGGCCGCCGACGTTGCACGCCATGGGCATCCGCGTCGCGACCACCTTCTCGGCCCGCCAGTTCAACCTGCTGATCACCAACGTGCCCGGCGCCCAGAAGCAGATGTACATCGCGGGCACCAAGCTGCTGGAGAGCTACGCCGTGCCGCCGCTGCTGCACAACCAGGTTCTTGCGATCGGCGTCACGTCGTACAACGGCAGCCTCTACTTCGGCATCAACGCCGATCGTGACGCGATGAGCGATGTGGACATGCTGCCCAGCCTGCTGCGGGAAGCTCTCGACGAGCTGGTGGAAGCCGCGCAATAACGCGTCCCGCCTCGCCGAAGGTCTTTATGACCGCCGAAGGCCCGTGTCATCGCTGAAGGCGACTTAAGATCAAGAGGTGGGCAAAAACAACGAGGCCGCCAAGCACGAGCCGCATAAGATTCCTAATAAGCTCTACCATGCGGAATTGTTCCGTCTTCAAACGGAATTGGTGAAGTTGCAGGAGTGGGTTCGCGAAACCGGCGCCCGCGTCGTTGTCATCTTCGAGGGTCGCGACGCTGCGGGCAAAGGCGGCACGATCAAGAGGATCGCCGAGCACCTGAACCCGCGCATGACCCGGATCGCCGCGCTGCCCGCACCTTCGGACCGCGAGCATGGCCAGTGGTATTACCAGCGCTACATCGCCCACCTGCCCGCCAAGGGTGAGATCGTCATGTTCGACCGGTCCTGGTACAACCGCGCCGGTGTGGAGAAGGTGATGGGTTTCTGCACCCCGGCCGAACACACGTTGTTCCTGCGCCAGACACCGATTTTCGAGCAGATGCTCATCGAGGACGGGGTGCTGCTGCGAAAGTACTGGTTCTCGGTGTCCGACGATGAACAGCTTCGACGATTCCGGTCCCGCCACAAAGACCCGCTGCGGCAGTGGAAGCTCAGCCCGATGGATCTGCAATCGGTGTACCGCTGGGAGGATTACTCGCGGGCCAAGGATCAGATGATGGTGCACACCGATACGCCGATGAGCCCGTGGTACATCGTCGAATCAGATCTCAAGAAGCACGCGCGGCTGAACATGATTGCGCATCTGCTGTCCACCATCGACTACTACGACGTCGACCTGCCGACGGTTTCCTTGCCGAAGAAGCCAGTGGTCAGCGGCAACTACCGGCGTCCAGTGCGCGAGTTGTCGACCTACGTCGACGACCACGTCGCGACCCTGATGAGCGACGCCAAGTAACCGCGACGCTCGCTACTCTCGTCTTGTGCGCGTCTACGTCCCCGTAACACTGGCCATGCTGCAGCAGTTGGTCGACGACGGATCACTCCGCCCGGTCAACGGGACCGCGTTCGCGGTGACCCCGACGCTGCGGGAGGCCTACTCCGACGGGGACGACGACGAACTCGCCGACGTGGCGTTGCGGGAGGCGGCCCTGGCGTCGCTGCGGCTCATCGGTTTCGACTCAGGAGAAACAGGCGAGGCGGCAACTAAAGAGCTCCCTGCCCGGCGCGCCGTGCTGGAGGCCGACATGGAGGAAGGCGGAGTGGAGGAAGGTGTCGCCGGCATCACCTTGCGGCCCGATCTCGACGACGCCGTGGTGCGGCTGGCGGGGGAGGTTCGGCTCAACCAGGTGATCGCCGCCTACGTCGACAACGAGGCCGCCGAATCCGCGGTGCTGGCCGCGGTGGAAGCAATAGATGCCGCGGATCTGGGGGATGAGGACGCCGAGCTCACGGTCGGCGATGCGCAGGACCATGACCTGGCCTGGTATGCGCCCCAAGAGCTGCAATTCCTGCTGGACCTGCTGTGATGACTGAAGGCGGTACCGTAAGTTACGGTACCGTAAGTACGTGAGCAGTTGCTTGCGGAACCCGTAGCCGCCGCATATCGGGCAGGAGCCGGCATGGCCAAGAACAGCATCAAGACCACGCCCAAGGTGGCCGACACCGTCCGGCCGTCCGTCGCGGGATCCAAGCGCAACCGGGGCTGGCACGTGCTTCGTACCATCGCGGGCCGGATCACCACGCCGTTGTTGCCTGACGATTACCTCAAGCTGGCCAACCCGCTGTGGTCTGCACGGGAACTGCGGGGCAAGGTGCTCGACGTGCGCCGGGAAACCGTGGACTCGGCCACCCTGGTCATCAAGCCCGGCTGGGGATTCTCGTTCGACTACCAGGCGGGTCAGTACGTCGGCATCGGCCTGCTAGTCGATGGCCGCTGGCGCTGGCGGTCGTACTCGCTGACCAGCGTTCCCGCCGGACGCCGGGCCCTCAGCAGGGGGTCGCTGGGGTCGCGCACCATCACCATCACGGTCAAGGCTATGCCCGAGGGGTTTCTATCGAGCCACCTCGTCGGCGGCGTGGAGCCCGGCACGATCGTGAGACTGGCTGCGCCCCAGGGTAATTTCGTCCTGCCCGACCCGGCGCCGGCGTCGGTGCTGTTCCTCACGGCGGGTTCGGGCATCACGCCGGTGATGTCGATGCTGCGGACGTTGGTCCGACGGGGGCAGCTCGGCGATGTCGCGCACGTGCATTCGGCGCCGACGGAGGCCGATGTGCTGTTCGCCGAGGAGCTGTCCGAGCTGACGAATCGGCACAGCGGCTATGGATTGAAGCTGCGTGCCACTCGCACCGAAGGCCGGCTGGATCTTGCCCGCCTCGACGAGGTCGTAGGTGATTGGCGGGAGCGTCAGACCTGGGCGTGTGGACCTGAGGCCATGCTCGAGGCCGCGCAACGCACCTGGACGGCCGCCGGGATCGCCGATCAACTGCATCTGGAGAGGTTCGCGGTGGCGCGCCGCCCAGTACACGGCAGCGGCGGGACAGTCGAGTTCGCGCGTGCGGGCAAGACTGTGACAGTCGACGCAGCTACTTCGTTGATGGATGCCGGCGAGGCTGCCGGAGTGCAGATGCCGTTCGGCTGTCGGATGGGTATCTGCCAGTCATGCGTGGTGGGCCTGCTGAAGGGTCACGTGCGCGATCTACGCACAGGTGTCGAGCACGAGCCCGGGAGCCGGGTGCAGACCTGCATCTCGGCGGCCTCGGGAGATTGTGTGCTCGACGTCTAAGGTTTACTGGTCAGTAACCTACGATTACGTAGGTTACGTAGCGTAGATAGGTGAGAGCGAGAGGGGGCCAGCCATGGCGATCACCGACGTACCCGCATTTGCGCATCTCACCGACGTAGACATCGACAACTTGGCGCTTGAATTGGATGCGATCCGCCAAGACGTCGAAGACTCCCGCGGTGCACGCGACATGCGTTACATCCGCCGCACCATCGCCGCCCAGCGGGCGCTGGAGGTGGTCAGCCGGCTGATACTGGCGGGCAACTCCAAGCGAAAGTTCTGGTGGGCCGGCACCGCGACGCTGGGCGTGGCCAAGATCATCGAGAACATGGAAATCGGCCACAACGTCATGCACGGCCAGTGGGACTGGATGAACGATCCCGAAATCCATTCCTCCACCTGGGAGTGGGACATGAGCGGAGCGTCCAAGCACTGGCGCTTCACTCACAACTTCATGCACCACAAGTACACCAACATCCTCAATATGGACGACGACGTCGGCTACGGCGTGATCCGTGTGACACGCGACGAGCGCTGGAGGCCGTTGAACCTCAGCAATCTGTTCTTAAACACTCTGCTTGCGGTCGGTTTCGAGTGGGGAATCGGATTTCAGCACCTGGAACTCGGCAAGATCTTCAAGGGTCCAGACGACCGGCGCGCCACGCTGATTCGGATGCGGGAGTTCGGCGTCAAGGCGGGTAACCAGCTCGCCAAGGACTACCTCGCCTACCCGGCGCTGACCGCGTTGTCGCCGGCCGCGACATTCACGTCCACGCTGAAGGCCAATGCCGTGGCCAACGTCATCCGCAATGTGTGGGCCAATGCGGTGATCTTTTGTGGCCATTTCCCTGACGGAGCGGAGAAATTCACCAAGACCGACATGATCGGCGAGTCGCGTGGCCAGTGGTATCTGCGGCAGATGCTCGGGAGCGCGAACTTCGAGAACGGTCCCGCGTTGCGCTTCATGAGCGGCAACCTGTGCTACCAGATCGAACATCACCTGTACCCGGACCTGCCCAGCAATAGACTCCACGAAATCTCGTGCCGGGTACGCGAACTCTGTGACAAGTACGACTTGCCCTACACCACAGGATCGTTCCTGATGCAGTACGGCAAGACATGGCGGACGATCGCCAAACTGTCCCTGCCGGATCGCTTTCTGACCGACACCGCCGACGATGCGCCGGAGACGCGAAGCGAGCGGATGTTCGCCGAACTAGCTCCGGGTGAGCGTGGCGGTTTGAGGTCGGCGATTGCCGCGGTCCGGACGCGTCGCCGCATCAAGCGGGGGCAGAAGCGATCAGGTGGCGCTGCCACCCGCGACGATCTGGTGGCCTGAAGCTGTAAGTTTTGCTGCCGAGCAGACACAAACTCGCACGTTCTCCGCAGAAAGTATGCGAGTTTGCGTCTGCTGGGCGCGTGCTGGGCGCGTGCTGGCCGGCCTGCTGCTAGCTGGGCACGTAGTCGAAGGTGTCCGGGTTCGGCCCGATACGGCCGTCCGCGCCTCTGTCGAGCGCGGAGATCGCATCGAAATCGTCAGCGCCGAGTTCGAAGTCGAACAGCGCGAAGTTGTCCCTGACGCGCTGCGGTGAAACTGATTTCGGGAAGACTATGTCGCCCCGCTGAATATGCCAGCGCAGCACCACCTGCGCCGGCGACTTGCCGTTAGCCTCTGCGATGCGCGCCACAACCGGGTCACCGAGCACCTTGCCCTGCGCGATCGGCGACCACGCCTCGGTGGCGATGCCGTGCTGCTGTCCGTACCCGCGCACCTCATTGTTGGCGAAGTACGGGTGCACCTCGATCTGATTCACCGCGGGCACGGTCTCGGTCTCCTCGGCGAGTCGCTGCAGATGTGCAACCTGGAAGTTCGACACGCCGATGCTGCGCGCACGGCCATCGCTCTTGAACTCTTCCAACACTTTCCACGTCGACACAAAGTCGCCGTCATAGAGCATGGGCAGCGGCCAGTGGATCAGAAACAGATCGACATACGAATCGTCGCCGTCGTACCCCAAGGCGGACAACGTCCGATCGAAGGCCCGTCGTGCGTCGTCGGGCTGATGGAATCCGTTGTTCAGCTTGCTGGTGACGTACACCTCGGCTCGGTCGATCCCGGCCTCTCGGATACCCTCCCCGACACCGCGCTCGTTCTGGTACATCTGCGCGGTGTCGATGTGACGGTAGCCGACACCCAACGCGGTCTTCACCGCTCCCGCGGTCTCCTCCTTCGGAATCTGAAAGACGCCGAAGCCCAGCTGGGGAATCCGGTTGCCGTCGTTCAGTTTGATCACGGGTACTTGTGTCATGTCGCGCTCTCCTGGCTTTCTTCCTTGAGCCTCAGCGTGCCCGGTGGGCACCCAGTACAAACCCCGTCAGACTTCCTTCAGCCCTCCCGCATCACCTTGAGTAGCCTGCGGGCCGCGCTGACCCGACCCGCGGCCGGGCCCGATAGCGCGTCGAGCGCGCACTCCGGGTCCGCGGGCGGCCCCAGGTGACCGCACCCTCGCGGGCAGTCGGCGACCGCTTCGGCCAGATCGGAAAACGCCATCATCACATCGTCGGGAGCGATGTGGGCGAGCCCGAACGACCGGATTCCGGGTGTGTCGATCACCCACCCGCCGAACTCCAATGGCAGCGCAACCGATTGGGTCGAGGTGTGTCTGCCCTTACCGACACCGGTGACCCCGCCGGTCGCCCGTTCCGCCTCGGGGACAAGGCGATTCACCAAGGTGGACTTGCCTACCCCGGAGTGGCCCAGCAAGGCGGTGACCTTGTCGGCCAGCAGGGGCACCACCTGGTCGAGCTCATCGCCGCGGCCGGCGGTGATGATGGTCAGGTCGAGGTCGGCGAACTGCGCGGCGAACGGCTCCGCCGGCGCGAGATCGGTTTTGGTCAGGCACAGGATCGGTACCAGCCCGCCGGCGTAGGCGGCGATCAACGCACGCTCCACCAGCCCGGCTCGCGGCGGAGGGTCGGCCAGCGCGATGACGATGAGGAGTTGGTCGGCGTTGGCAACGAAGACGCGCTCAGTCGGGTCGGTGTCATCGGCGGTGCGGCGCAGCACTGTTCGGCGTTCCCCGCGACGGACGATGCGGGCCAGCGTGTCGGTTCGGCCGGAGGTGTCGCCGACGACATCAACATCGTCGCCGACCACGATCGGCGTGCGGCCCAACTCCCGGGCGCGCATCGCGGTCACCCGGTGGGCCGGGTCACCGCCGAGCACGCAACCCCACCGGCCTCGGTCGACGGCGACCACCATGGCTTCCTGTGCGTCGGCGTGCTCCGGACGCGTCTTGGTCCGCGGCCGCGAGGCCCGGCCAGGGCGAACCCGGACATCGGTCTCGTCGTATTCGCGTGGGCTCAAGGGTGGTGACCTTCTACAGATCCGCGGCCGGATCGGCCAGCATGGCGGCCCACAGCTGCGGAAAATCGGGCAGCGTCTTGGCGGTGGTGCCGATGTCCTCGACCTCCACGCCGGGAACCCGCAAACCCACGATCGCGCCGGCGGTCGCCATCCGGTGATCGGCGTAGGACCGCCACACCCCGGCGTGCAGCGGTTGCGCAGTGATAGTCAACCCGTCCGGCGTCTCGTCGCATTGGCCGCCAAGGCGATTGAGTTCGGTGCGCAGCGCTGCCAGTCGATCGGTTTCATGGCCGCGCAGATGGGCGATGCCCCGAAGCTGCGACACCGAACCCGGGTCGGCAAGCGCGGCAAGCGCAGCCACCGACGGGGCGAGCTCTCCGACATCGTGGAGGTCCACATCGATGCCGACGTAGCCGGCAGCGCCCTGCACCTCCAGGTGCGAACTCCTTTGGCGGGCAACTGAACCCAGGTCTTTCAGGATCGAGAGTATGGCCTCTGCCGGCTGTGTGCTCACCGGCGGCCATCCGGTGATGCGGACCGTGCCGCCGCTGACCACGGCAGCGGCCAGGAATGGCACCGCGTTGGACAAGTCTGGTTCAATGACCCAGTGCCGGGCCGAAATCGGGCCTGGGGCGACCTGCCACCGGTTCGGCTGGGAGTCGTCGACAGCCACGCCGGCATCGCGGAGCATCGACACCGTCATGGCCACGTGCGGCGCCGACGGCACCGACTCGCCGCTGTGCAGGATCGTCAACCCCTCGGTGAATGCGGCACCCGAGAGCAGCAGGCCGGAGACGAACTGCGAGGACCCCGACGCGTCAATTTCGACCGTGCCGCCTCGCACCGCGCCGCCACCGCGGACGGCGAAGGGCAGGCTATCTGCCTCGACGCTGACACCCAGACCGCGCAACCCGTCGAGCAGCGGTGCGATCGGGCGGGAACGGGCCTGTTCGTCGCCGTCGAAGGTCACCGATTCAGTGCTCAACGCTGCCAACGGTGGCACGAACCGCAACACCGTGCCTGCCAGACCGCAATCGATGCGGAGACCGGGCCGCGGTGCCAGCGTGCCGCTGATGGTCAACTCGGTGTGCCGCCCGCTCTGGGGTTCGACGCTGATGCCGAGCGCCTGCAGTGCGCCGATCATCAGTTCGGTGTCGCGGCTGCGCAATGCGCCGCTGACCGTCGACGACCCCTGCGGGACGGCCAACGCTGCCAGCACCAGCGCCCGGTTGGTTTGCGACTTCGAACCGGGCACGGTGACGGTTGCATGCACGGGGGTTGCGGTGGACGGGGCCGGCCAGGTGCTCACGGGTTCCCATTCTCGCCTGTCTCCAGTCTCTGCCACCGCGGGGAGGGCCTCTGCCACCACGGGGAGGGCCTCTGTCACCATGGGGAGTATGTGTGGTCGATTCGCGGTCACGACCGATCCCGCGCTGTTGGCCGAGAAGATCATGGCCATCGACGAGGCCACCGGGGTCGCAGCGGCCTCCGAGCAGAAAGAGTCCTCCGGTCCCAACTACAACGTGGCACCTACACAGGCCGTCAGCGTCGTCGTCAAACGTCACACCGAACCCGATGACCAGTCGACGCGCAGGGTGCGGCGGATGCGTTGGGGGCTGATCCCGCCGTGGGTCA
>Ga0210003_1002647_pt1 | contig 14947 bp, 16 predicted proteins | sample LantaG_FD_182804 | JGI IMG/M metagenome (GOLD analysis project Ga0210003, IMG submission 182804) | Deep subsurface microbial communities from Baltic Sea to uncover new lineages of life (NeLLi) - Landsort_02402 metaG (SPAdes) (version 2) | ecosystem: Environmental > Aquatic > Marine > Oceanic >... | reverse complement strand
AGAATACCCGATAGACGATTGGTTTTATAATGTTCGAGATTTATATCTAAAATCTATAGACGAAGTATACAAAACTGCAGAAAAGCATCCTATTGATATGGACTTCTTTGAAGTGGCTTTGGGAAACACAATAGAACTTAGTAATAAAATAAATATAGAATTACCAGAATATCCAGACAACTTCCCAAAATTTAGTGATGATGACGATGCTAATTTAGATTTATTTCTAAATAAGCTTCATGAGAAATGGGAAGAAAAACTAGCAAACGGTTTGATACCAAAAGATAAAGAAGAAGAATATAGTGCTAGACTTAAATATGAATTAGAAATTATAATTGATAAGAAGTTTGTAGACTATTTTCTTATTATAGATGATTTACTTAACAACTTTGTGTATAAAGTTGGTGGTGCCACAGGTGCTGGCAGAGGATGCTTTGTACCAGAATCTTTTGTAAAGCTTAGTGATGGTTCTAGAGTGCATATTAAAGATATAAAAATTGGAGATATTGTAAAAAACTATTTCAATGAAAAAGCTAAAGTTGTTAATAAGTTTAAATATAATGTAGATGAAGAGCTTATAGAGTTGGAATTAGAAAATGGTGAAAAAATAACATGCACTAAAGATCACAAAATATATACTAAAAATAGAGGATGGATAGAGGCAAAAAATATATCTCTAGATGATGATTTACAAGAAATCTAGATTATATTTATTATAAAGCCCCGAGGAGCTCCAATGAAAAAATATCACAATTGCAATCATTATCCAAATAGAGTCGTAAATATACTTTCTAAACAAATGGATTTTGAAGATGGATTAAAGCTTTGTGAATTAAATGTGAAAAGTAAGAAGAAATACAAATCTATATGTACAATATGCGGTAAAGAATATGAGTTTTATATAACTGGCTTGTTAAATAGAACTTGGAAAGTAGATGTTTGTGGAAAATGTTATGTTCCGAAATTTGTTACAAAACAAAGCGAATGGAAAAAACATAATTCAAAAGCTCAGCAGATAGCACAAAATAGGCCAGATGTTAAACTTAAAAATAGTGTAGCTGTTACAGAGTTTTGGAAAAATAATCCAGAAATAAAAAAAAGAATAGCTAATAAGAATAGCAAAAGATGGGCAGAAGATGAAGAATATAGAAACAGTGTAAATAAAAACAGATATAGAGGTATAATAAACACTAACAACTTTGGTAAGATAAGATTTGATTCGAGATTAGAAATTTATTATATTATTCAAGCAGACAGAGATGAGAGTATAAAAAATTTAAAAAGATATGATTTAGAATATATTGAATATTTTTTTAATGATATAAAGAGACATTATATACCAGATTTTATAATAAACGGTGAAAGGGTTGTTGAAGTAAAATCTAATTTTTTATATAATTTGCATAGAAATAATATTGATGAAAAAATAAAAGCTTTTAAGAAGAAATACCCAAACATGAGATATTCACTACTAAAAGAAGATGCTATATATTATACTAAATCTATGAAATCTTTAGCTAGAAGTGGATATGAAATAATATTTTATAAAAAAGAAATACAAGACAAATTTCTATCACATAAATATGAAAATTAAAAATAAAAAGATAGTAAAATATAGTGGAGAAGTGTTTGATTTACAAGTATCTACTCCAGACAAAAGCTATAACATTTCAGATGTTGTAGTACATAATTCTGCAGCAGGCAGCTTAGTGTTGTTCATTCTGGACATAACTAAGATCGATCCGTTGAGATTCAATCTGATTTTTGAGAGGTTCTTAAACCCTGCTAGAATTGATCCTGCTGATATTGATTTAGATATAGATTCTGTCACTCAAAAGCTGGTAGAGAATTATCTTAAAGAAAAATTTGGTGATGATAAAGTATGTCACATAGCAAACTTTGGTAAGTTCGGTGCAAAGACTGTAGTAAAAGATTTATGCAGAATATTTGAACTAGACTTTGCATTGTCAAACAAACTTACTTCATACTTCGATGAGCTTAAAAGTGAAATACCTGTTGATGAACAAATTGAAACTGCTAAGAAGATAGCTGAGAAAAAAGGTGAACGAGATTTGCTTGGGTTTATAGAAGAAAATGGTCCATTGTTAATCACATTTGGTAAAAAACTATCAGGTATGGTCAGACAAGTTGGAAGGCACGCTTCTGGTATACTTGTTAGTAATAACGTCTTGACCGAATCATCGATCCCTCTATTACTATTGAAGGGAGATGTAGTAACTGGTATGCAAGAAGGCGGTGACGAACGAGAAGTTAGTGAGCTTGGGTTCTGTAAATTAGATATTTTAGGTTTAATAACAGCATCTGTAATTAATCAAGCATATAAATACATTCATGCTAAACACGGCATAGATCATATAGAAAAAGATATTTTATTATCAGATTTTGATGACGAAGAAGTCTGGGCAAGATTTGAGTCAGGTGATTGTAGAGACATATTTCAGTTTGGTTCAGATAGTATGATAACGCTTATCAAAACAATCAAACCAAAAAATATTGTTGACTTGTCTTCAATTAATGCGCTTTTTAGACCAGCTGTTATTCAAGCTGGTGGTGTTAAAGAGTACATTAAGAATAAAAGTAATCCAGCTGCTGTTGAAAAGAAAATGAAAGCTATACACCCAAAGCTGTGGGATATTACTTCTGAAAGCTATGGTGTACCGGTTTTCCAAGAACACATTATGTTTATCTTGCAGGACTTGGGTGGGTTTACTTTAGCAGAAGCTGATAAAGGTAGAAAGATACTTAAGTTACTGCATAAAGGAAATCAAGATAAATCAGATGCCTTTTTTGAGATGCTTGATAAATTTAAGAAAAATGCATTGGCGAATGGAATAACAGAGGAAAACTTAGAATGGCTGTTAGATGTTTTAGCAAAATATTCAGAATATTCTTTTAATAAATGCTTGGGGTCAAATACTTACATAAATACAATTAATGGTAGAAAAAAAATAACAGATATAAAAGCTGGTGATATTGTATTGTCGTATAATTTTGATAAAGATGATATATATACTGCAGAAGTTAAAGAAAAAATAGATAACGGAAAAAAGAAAATTTATAAAGTAAGATTAGACAACGAAGATATAATAGAGTGTACACTAGATCATAAGTTTATGACAAAAAATGGTAATATGCAGACTATTGAAAGTATATTTGAAAATAATTTAGAAATTGTTATTATTTAATTATACTGTATATATTTATCTATGAAAGTTGTTAAAACTATTGAGGTAAATAAAATGAAAAAATGCAAAATATGTAACATTGAAATAAAAAATAGAAATAAAATATATTGTTCTGCAAAATGTAGATATTCCGATTCTCATTTTAAACATCACACACCTTGGAACAAAGGTTTAACCGCAGAAACAAGTGAGTTGTTGAAAGCTATTGGTAAAAAAACTTCAAAAAAACTGAAAGGTAGAAAGCCTTGGAATACCGGACTAACAAGAGAGACTTCAGAGTCAATGAGGGCTATATCTAAAAAGATGTCAGGAACTAACAATTCTGTTTTCAAGATAAAAGATAGAAATAGTTGGAAGAAAAATATATCAAATTCACTAAAAGGAGAAAATACAGGAACGTTAGAAGCAAAACACGGTGAAGCAAAAGCTAGAATTATAAAAGAAAAACAGTCAACATCTGCAAAGAATAGAAAAATACATGGTCACGCAGGTTTTAGACATTCTGAAGAATCAAAGCAAAAAATGAGAGAAGCTACAGTAAAAAGAATCTCAAACGGTGAGTTTAACATTTTTACAGAGCCTATGAAAAGATTTAAAAAAATCTTAAATGAGTTAAAAATAAGTTTTGAGATAGAATATAATTTTATGAATTTCTCAATTGATTTTGCAGATGTTGAAAACAAAATAGCTTTTGAAGTGGATGGCGACTTTTGGCACTGTAATCCTAAAAAATATCCAAAAGGACCAATATACGAATGTCAAAAAAGAAATGCTAGATATGATAAAAATAAAAACACTTTTTTAGCAAAAAATGGCTGGGTAGTTTTAAGATTCTGGGAAGATGCAATTTATAATAATAGAGAAGAAGTCAAAAATAGAATAAAACAAATATATGAAATTATCTAAAATAAAGTCAATAGAAGAGATTGGCTATAGAAAAACATATGATTTAGAAATAGATGATAAAAATCACAATTTTGTTATCAACAACGGTGTTGTTACTTCAAATAGTCACTCGTTGAGTTATGCTATGAATGCATATATATCTATGTGGCTCAAAGTTCACTATCCAAAAGAATACTACACTGCACTGTTAAACTTTTCAACGAATGATGATTTGAGTTGGTATATAAAACAGATCACTCAACAAGGTATAAAACTTAATGAATTAAAATTTGGTAAGACATCAAACAAATTTGAAATAGATTATGAAAATGATTCTATCAAAGTTGGTATAAGTATAGTAAAAGGTATAAGCTCAAAAGATGTCGATGTTATTAATGATATGAAAGCTAATAATGTATATGAATTAGTTGAGCAGATTAGAAAATACAAAATAAATAAGAGATCTTATGAAACGCTTGTTAGACTAGAATATTTTAAAGATATTTTTCCAAACACAAAATTATTAGAGACTATAATTACAGAATGCAGAAAGCTAAGTAAAAAAGAAAGTTTAAAAGAAAAAATAGATTTAGTCATAAGTGAAAACGAAAACATTATCGACTATAGTCAAAATCAATTGTTTAAATTTGAAAAACAGTATCTAGATTTTTACATTAATGAACATCCTTTTGTTACTCACGTAAAAACTATCAACGATAACGCGTTTGGATATTTAGAAGATTTATATTCACCTAAAACTGCCGGCAGTATACCAATAGATAAAGAGAACCACAAAATGTATGGTGTTGTTAACGATATTCAGCTTAAGAAATCAAAGAAGACAGGTAGAGAATATTATAGAATTTTACTTGAAGATGATGAAGCTCAATGTTTTATAACAGTATTCAACTCTGCAGATATGAGTAACTTAAATATATCTGATTTTATATTTATAGAAGCGAATAAAGGAAATTATGGTTTTACTAAAGCTAGAAGAACAAAAATAGAAAAATTATATTAATATGGACAATAAAAGATATGATCCCAAGATAGAAAATCTTAGAAAAGTTACAGGTACACTTCCTTCAGAACAACCAACAAAAAGAACAGTTATGACTGAAATTGAAGACTCTTGTGAAGTAACTTTAGAAGATAGCAATAGAAATCCTTATAAGACTATGTTCGTGACTGCAACTAGTACTTGGGGAAACAACGAATTCGAACAAAAGTGGCCAATAACTTCTCCAGAAGGAAAGCTGGAAGTTATCAAAGCCGTTTTGACAAACAACACATTGCCACAGGCTAGAGAAATGGTACATTTCGTATTTCGAGTAAAAGGAGTGCCAAGATGGTTATTTGATATACATACGAGAGTACCTTTCGCTAGCTTTATGAGTATCGGTTGCAGAGATAACAATAAGTTAGACGCAGACATACTTTTACACTATGATCAATTCGATGAAAATAATGAAGAAGTGTTTAAAGATTTAAAAGATTTATACGAAATGGTTATAGAAGGTGACAGAGGTAGTTGGCAATCAGCTCGGACATTTTTACCACAAAGTTATTCTCATTCATATCATTTTGGACAAAACTTATTGTCAATGTACAATATGAAATATCCGGTAAAAAACCAAGATGAATTTTATCATATGAGTTGGTTATATTATAGAGTTGTAGAAGCTATAACAGACAGATATCCACTTATTGGATTGTATTTAAGTCATTTGACAGTTAGTAGTGAAGATTTGATGAACCCTGCGAAAAAATCGCGTTTGGCAGAGATTGCAGATACTAGATTAGAAGACTTAGACGAAAAAGATTTAAACTTACTTTTATCAGAATAGAACTATGGAATACAGATTTGGAAAAAAATCAGTCAACATCGATAGAGGTGTTGAAACTCTAAAAGTAGAAATATTAGAGTTAGATAAAAAAAGTAGAACAGTAACATATAAAGTTTCAAATTCCCCGATTTGCCAGTATGATCAGCACAGTCGTGCACGAATCGGAGCGAAGTTTTTTGATTACAAAGTTAGTGATAAGCCTCATTATATATTTTATACTGCTGTTTATGATAAACTAGAGTCACCAGTTTTTTGTGCTAAAGTTACAAAAACTCTTACAGAGTTAGAAGATCTTAGAAAGAAAACAAAATTTAAAACTACTTACAATCTGATGACTAGAGCCTGTGAATACAAAGTTACTCAAACTTTTGACTCGCTGAAAGGTCAGATGATGAGAAGACTAGCTTTTTGTGAAGAAGAATTTATAGTTGGTTTGCATTGGAAGTTGAGACAACTTGTGATAGACGAAGGTGTAGAAGAGGCTGAAAAGTGGTTACCGGGCTGTGATATTGCCGGTAAATGTTACTATGCAAAATCAGACTATCTAAGTAATATGTTTGGTGTATTATTTGCCGGTTGTGGTAGATGGCCAGACGAATCAAAGTATGCGACATTCAATGAATCATGTACGATTCCAGATACAATCGAAGAACAAATGAATTTAAGTATACCACAGAGTGAACATGAAATAAAAATAGTAAAAGAATCAATAGAGAAAGGATGTTAATATGCAAAACCGAATGCCGTCTGGTCAATTTCAAATGCCAGCAAGTATGATGGAACAATCTAAACAAATGGTATGCCCACAATGTGGTGGGTTATATTTTACAGAAGTTTTATCGTTTAGAGAAGTTTCAAGAATCATAACACAAACAGACAAAGATGTTTTAATCCCAATGAAGTATTTTAAATGCGACACTTGTGAGTTGGTTGTAGAGCAACTAATGAAAGAATCGGAGTACAAAGAAGCATTAAATAAAATACAAGAAGATGAAGACAATAAATCGGGAAATAAAACCAAAAAAACTTAAAGATAACTTTTTCAAACAAGATCCACCTTTCAATGGAAAAACAATAGTATCATTTTCTCAGTATAATTTATTCAACAAATGCCCTTTGTCTTGGAAAATAAAATATATTGATAAAATAAAACTGTTTCAAGAATCCATAGAATTAGTTTTTGGTACTGCTATGCATGATACTTTAGAAGAATATATTCATGTATATTATGAGCAGACAATTAAAGCTGCAGACGAAATGGACATAGAAGACGTCTTTTCTAAAAAGATGGTTGATGAATATGAAAAAAGATATCAGAAAGCTGGTGAACATTTTTCAACTGAAGAAGAATTCTATAATTATCTTGCTGATGGGATTAACATTTTGAGATATTTCAAGAAAAAGAAATCTTTGGTTTTGTCAAAGAAGAACGTTCAACTCATTAATACAGAACACAATATATTAATACCAGCTCTCAATGACAATCCCAATGTAGTAATGAAATTGTTGTTAGACGTCGTTTTATATAACTACAAAACTAAAACACTTATCATATACGACTTTAAGACTTCTAAAAAGGGATGGGGCGACTATAAGAAGAAAGACAAGCTTTCGACTGATCAGCTGCTACTTTACAAAAAATATTTTTCGGAGAAATATAACTTCCCAGTTGATGACATAGAAATAACATATGTTATCTTGAAGAGAAAGATATACGAACAATCAGAATTTGTACAGAGAAGAATTCAGATGTTTGAACCAGCTAATGGTAAAGTATCTATCAATAAAGCTATGAAAAGAATGGAAGAGTTTGTAAGTCACGGTTTCTTGCCTAATGGTAAGCACAATAGAGATGCTAGTTATCCAGCTCATGCTGGTCCGAAAAACTATAACTGTACATTTTGTCCTTTTAAAGATAAACCAGAACATTGTAACCCTAAAACTAGATTGAGAAATAATTATTTAGACATATAGAAATGAAAGTGAGTGTTATAAGCAGCAAGTTGTTCACAAACGAGAAAAAGGTTAAAGATTTTTTGTGGTATCTTAGTGAGAGAAATGAAGAAATTATAATAGCAGGAACGGGTGAGAGTTATGGTGCATCTAAATATGCAAAAGATGCTGCACTTTTCTTTAAATTTAAATATTGTGAGTACAATGCTGCTCATACACTTCACAATGAATATTCTATAATGGCTGAAGGTTATTACGGACAAAGATATGATGTGAGAAATTTCTATAGAAGCCAGGCTAATATGATAAAAGACTCAGATGTTTTAGTTGTATTTAATGACAAAAATATTCGTGAAAAAGTAGAGCTAAAAAGACTGAATGGATTGATAAAATATGCAAAAAAGTATGGTGTTAAAGTACTTGTAATCAAATAAAAAAAATATATATAATAAACAAAACATATGCAAAAAATACTCCAAGTTGGTGATATAAGAAATGGTTATAAAGTCATAGAGAAATCAAAAAGAAAAAAGATCTTATTATTATCAGATGACATGCGAATTCCTTCTGGTATAGGTACTATGTCAAAAGAAATAGTATTCGGTACATCTCATATATTTAATTGGGTTCAAGTTGCTGGTGCTATGACACACCCAGATAAGGGAAAATATCTAGATATTTCAGAAGAAGTGAAAAAACAAACTGGTGTGCAAGATCCAGAAGTGAGACTATATCCCGTTAAAGGATATGGCACTCAAGATTTGATTAGAAATATCATGTTGAGAGACAAGCCCGATGCGATATTGCACTATACAGACCCTAGATTTTGGGATTGGCTTTATCAGATGGAAAATGAAGTAAGACAACATATACCTATATTTTATTATAATATATGGGATTGTCCACCTCCACCATATTATAACAAACCTGCTTATATGAGTGATGATCTTATAATGAACATTAGTAAGCAAACGCACGGCTTGGTTAAAACAGTTTTGGGTGAAGATAACTGCGTTGATTTAGAAGCAGGTACTGAATACGAATATGGTAAAACAGCAATTGCTTATGTGCCACATGGAATTGATGAAGATAATTTTAAACCACTTAAAGAGCAAATTGAAAAATTAGAGTTAGTAAAGCTCAAAGAAGATTTGTTTAAAGAAGATGCAAAAGATGTAGAGTTTATTATGTTTTTCAACAATAGAAACATTAGAAGAAAAATGATAGGTGATATCATATTAGCTTTTCAGAAACTCTCAAATACTATTAAAGATGGTAACAAAAAACTAGGTTTAGTTTTACACACTTCTCCAATAGATGATGCTGGTGGTGATATAGTTAGACTTATACAGGATTTGGCACCTGAACAGAAAATAGTATTATCTATTAAAAAACTATCACCTACAGAGCTGAACAAGATGTATAACTTAGCAGATGTGACTATCAACATAGCTTCAAATGAAGGTTTTGGTTTAACAACGGCCGAATCACTTATGGCTGGTACTCCAGTTATCATTAACGTCACTGGTGGATTACAAGATCAATGTGGCTTTAAAAAAGATGACAAATTATTATCAGTCAACGAATATGGAAAAGACAATTGGTATTCTAATCACGCTGGTACATATATGAAACACGGTTCGTGGGTTAAACCAGTATTTGCTATGACAAGAAGTTTACAAGGTAGTATACCTACACCCTATATTTTAGATGACAGAGCTGATTGGGAAGATGTAGCTCAAGCTATGATGGATTGGTATAAAACTAGTAAAAAAGATAGAGACAAATTTGGTTTAGAAGGTAGAGAGTTTATGTTGAGAGAAGATACAATGCTTTCGGCAAAAAAAATGTCTGAGTTGTTTATAAAGTATATGGGATATATAATCGAAAAATGGACACCTCAAAAAAGGTTTACACTTACAAAGATTGAAACTGATAAAGTAGAAAAACCAACAGCTATAATATACAAGAAAGATTTACATGAATAATAAAAAACCATTATGTGTTATAAGTGCACCATTTGCAACTAGAAGTGGTTATGGTGAACACTCTAGAGATCTAATCAGATCATTAGCTAAGTTGAATAAATATGATATCAAACTCATAAGTACTAAATGGGGCGGTTGTCCTATGAATGCATTAGACGAGAAAGATATGGATCTTATCACAATCATGATGACAGAAGAATCTTTTAATACTCAGCCGGATTTGTGGATTCAAGTCACAATACCTCCTGAATTTCAGAGAGTAGGTAAATATAATATAGGTATTACTGCTGGTATTGAGACAACTGCATGTGCACCATCTTGGTTGGAAGCATGTAACAAAATGGACTTGATCTTAGTACCATCTCAGCATTCAAAAGACTGTTTGACCAGAACTAATTACGATAAAATAGATAATCAGACTAAGAAAAAAATAGGCGTTTTAAAACTAGAAAGACCTATAGAAGTACTGTTTGAAGGTGTTGATATCGATATGTACAAAAAGCCAAAAGAATTAAGTAAAACTATTATAACTTCAATGAAAGAAGTAGAAGAAGATTTTGCTTTTTTGTTTGTAGGCCATTGGCTTCAAGGTGAGCTTGGACATGATAGAAAAGATGTTGGTAAAATGATAGACATATTTTGCAAGACATTTAAAAATAAGATTAACAATAGACCGGCATTAATATTAAAGACTAGTGGTGCTACTTTTTCAAAGAAAGATAAAGCAGAAATAACTAGAAAAATAGAGTCTGTAAAAAACAGAACAGAGAATGCACCAAATGTATATTTACTGCATGGTGATCTTACTCAAGAAGAAATGAGTAGTTTATATAACCACCCTAAAGTAAAAGCACACTTAACATTCACAAAAGGCGAGGGATTTGGTAGACCTATATTAGAAGCAACGCTCTCTGGCAAACCCGTGATAGCACCTAAGTGGAGTGGACAGGTTGATTTTTTAAATCCAGAATATTCTGTGCTGTTACACGGTAAACTACAGAAAGTTCACAGATCTGTTGTCTGGAAAGAAATTATAATACCAGAATCTAGTTGGTATTATGTTGATTATGACATGGCATCGCGAGCAATGAAAGATGTCTTTAAAAACTATAGTGACTATCTAAAACAATCTAGAAAACATATACAATATACAAAGGATAACTTCTCTTTCGATAAAATGACTGATGTATTTAGTGAACTAATCGAAAAATACATACCACAGTTTTCTGTTTTTAAAGAAGCTGACATAACTGGCTTCCCAGAGATGAAGAAGAAAGACGGTGGCAAAATTGAATTTCCAAAATTAAAGAAAGTATAATGGAAGAAAAACTACAAGGAAAAGACATAAGTATATCGTATGCAATTACAGTTAAAGATGAAGTTTACGAACTGAATCAATTGTTTAGTGTTTTATCAAAACATATTAGAAAAAATGATGAATTAGTAATACTCATTGATTCGGAAGAGCAATCAAAAAAACATGATAGTTTAATTGCGATGATTGATTATTTTAGAGAAAATGTTTTAGCAAATACAAGTATACACTATCACGGTTTAAACAAAAATTTTGGAGAACATAAAAACTTTTTAAATAAGTTGTGCACAAAAGATTATATATTTCAGATAGATGCAGACGAATATCCTCACGAAAACTTACTCATTCAACTTCAGCATATTTTAGCTCTGAACCACGGAGAGATAGAATTGTATTTTGTACCAAGAATCAATACTGTAGAAAGTATAACAGAAGAACATATTAATAAGTGGGGATGGCAATTAAGCAAAGAGGGTTGGGTTAACTGGCCCGATTTTCAAGGAAGAATTTATTTAAATTCACCAGTGGTTGAGTGGAAAGGTGCTGTGCACGAAAAAATAGTTGGAGCATCTGTGTATACTATGCTTCCAGTGAATCACCCTGCAGGTAAAGAGCTGTATTGTTTATATCACCCAAAAACTATTGAAAAACAAGAAAACCAGAATAAATTTTACGAGACAATATAATGGCACACCTTACAAAAACTAGAGGTTCAAGCCCATACGATCTATCTACGTTATATTGGGCATGCGACAAATGCGGAAAAAGAGTTCATGATTACAGTACACCAATTGGTGCTTTGGCAGGTAAGATATGTACATGTAATCTTAAAAGAAGAAATAGTAAATTAAACAATTTTAGAATAAAATAATATGCAATTCGAAGACTATCAAAGACTAGCTAGCGTAACAGCTATTTATCCAAACAAAGGAAACAACTTATATTATCCCGCGTTAGGTTTGGGTGAGTCTGGTGAGGTTCAAAACAAAGTAAAAAAAGTAATGCGAGATCATAATGGTATCGTTAGTGAAGAATATAGAAAAGAAATAAGTAAAGAGCTTGGTGATATATTATGGTATATTGCTGCTATGTGTGAAGAGTTAGGCATTGACATGGATGATGTCGCTCAAGACAATATTGATAAACTTTACAAAAGAATGAGAGAGAATAAATTAAAAGGTGATGGTGATAATAGATAGACTATGATATTTTGGAGAATAATAAATAACAAATTGCATTCGATAAAAAAAGTCGAACAGCTTGGCTTCTCTTCTGATAATGCTTTTCAAATACCAGACGAGTATTTAGAAAAAGGTGAGTTTTTTATAATGAGAACATGTCATGGTTTTGGTGATTGGGGAGTAATTTCTGCAATGCCGAGATTGCTAAAAGAGAAATACCCAAACTGTAAAGTATACTTACCTAGCGAGAAAATGCTAGAAAATGTTTTTGGTAATGTAGGTGACTTCAATAAAACTAATTGGTCTAGACCATATAGTAATTGTTACAATGTATTTGCGAACAATCCACATGTTGATAAGTTTGTAGATGAATGGCATGGCGAAATATTTCACGACCACTATAGAATATATGACACAAACAATTCAGAAATTCCACTAATAAAACAGATGCTTAAGTTTTGGCAATTTGATGATAAAGAAATGGAAGATTGTTTACCAGAGATGTATTGGACACAAAAAGAAAAGCATTATGGTAACGAGATAATCAAGTCAGGCTTAGAAGGTGCACCAGAATTTGGAGCAATATTATTATCTAACGGATTTGACGAAGAGCGTGACGGAGAGAAGATAAAAAATAAACTTAAAGATTATCCGAATGTTAAATTTTTAAATTGGAGTTTTAAACCATTGAAAGAATTTGGACTAGAATTTGTTAATAACGTTTTTGATTTAAGACATATTGATTTAAGAATTCAGATGTACATAAGATCGAGAGCTCAGTTTAATATTGGAAATCAATGCGGTATATTAGATACTTTACCGAGATATACTGACGTATATGTAGTACCAAAAGAACAGAATAAATTAAAAGAAAACATAATAGAAAATACAATTTATTTGTAGGAAAAAATATGAAAAATGTAATGGTGACAGGCGGGGCTGGGTTTATAGGTAGTAATTTAGTTGACTATTTAATACCTCGAGTTGAAAAGGTAATAGTTGTTGATAACTTATATAACGGTAAGTTAGAAAACGTACATAGAGATGCTATATTTAAATTCTATAGTCTGAATCAAACTTATATAGAAAGATTGGTTGAGTTTATTAAAGAATATAAAATAGACACAATATTCCACATGGCTGCAGCTGTCAGAATGGTGCCATCAATAGAAGAATCCGGATTCTACTATTTCAACAATCTTAATTCAACTATACATGTACTAGAAGCTGCTAAGAAAGCAAACGTAGCTAATGGTGTTGTGTATAGTTCATCATCTTCTGTTTATGGTGATCATCAAAAAACAAAATGGAATAATGCTAAAGTATTATCAGAAGAATATAGCGCATTGAGAGAGTCAGATAAACTTAACCCTCTCACTCCATACGCTCATCAAAAATTGATGGGTGAAGAGATGTGTAGGATGTACAGTAAATATTGCGGAGTTAATACAATCTGTTTAAGATACTTTAATGTATATGGAAAACGTCAAGTGTTGGGTAGTGACTATTCTGCTGTTATTGGTAAATTTTTAGATCAAGCAAAAAAGAAAGAGCCGCTTACTATTTATCGTACCGGTCATCAAACTAGAGATTTTACTAATGTAGCAGATATAGTGACTGCACTTTATAGAGCAGGTGAGTATATGAAAGATATGGAAATGTCTCATGAGACTTTCAATGTGGGTGCTGGAAGTAATATGTCTATTAATGATATAGCTCATATAATTATAGATCAGTACGAAAAACAGACCGACAACATGCTTGGTAAGAGATTTATAGAAAATCCGCCGTCGTTTGGTTTTACAGAAGTTGATAATACATTAGCAAACATCAGCAGAACAAAAAGACAGCTGAACTGGGAACCAACACATAGTTTGAGAGATTTTTTAATAAATGAAGTAAAAAAAATAAAATAATATGAGTGACGGATTGACACAAGCTTTAAAAGGTAAGTATTATAAAAGTAGAATTATTGTATACACTGCTATATTTGGTGGTTATGATACAATTCATGAACCAACTATTAAGTTACCAAACGTCGAATATATAATGTTTACAGATCAGAACATAAAATCAGATATATGGAATGTGCGAAAAGTTAATGCTATATATAAAGATCCCACTAGAAATGCTAGAAAATATAAGTTACTCCCCCATAGATGGTTTCCTGATTATGAATATAGTATATGGGTTGATGGTAATATAATAGTAAGAGACAATGTTAATGAAATTATAGATCGATATCTTAAAAAAACAGATGTGGCGGTTTTTGATCACAACCAAAACAAATTAGATCCACGCAACTGTGTATATGAAGAAGCTAAAGTTATATTGTATCTTGGTCAGCTTAATAGAAATTATAAAGATGATCCAGCTCTCATAATCAAACAAATGGAGAAGTATGAAGCTGATAGATATCCAGCAAACAATGGTTTAGTAGTTTCTATGATAGTAGCTAGAAGACATAATGTATGCAAAAAAGCTATGGAAAAGTGGTGGGAAGAACTTAAATATAATACAAAAAGAGATCAGCTTAGTTTTAATTATTCTATGTGGAAAACTGATACTAATG
>Ga0210003_1002646_pt1 | contig 14954 bp, 23 predicted proteins | sample LantaG_FD_182804 | JGI IMG/M metagenome (GOLD analysis project Ga0210003, IMG submission 182804) | Deep subsurface microbial communities from Baltic Sea to uncover new lineages of life (NeLLi) - Landsort_02402 metaG (SPAdes) (version 2) | ecosystem: Environmental > Aquatic > Marine > Oceanic >... | reverse complement strand
GGCCTCGGTGAACATCGTGCGCCACTCACCCTCGGTAAACGCCTGGTTGTGGCTGGGATCGCGTAGCTTCTCGAATGCCTCGATGTAGCGGGCTGCAGCCACGTCCTCGGGCATCAGGTGATCCTGTACCAGCAGTACTCCGGCGGACTTGAGCACGCGGGCTGCCTCGCTCACAAAACGCGCCACGTCGTCAAAGTGATGCGGTGCGATGCGACACGTCACGAGATCGAAGCTCGCGTCGTCAAAGGGCATCTTCCCAGCATCCACGTGTCTGAAATCCACGTTGCGCACACCCTTACCCGTCAGGTGCCGCTCCTGAGTGCTTTCATGCCCGCGTCGCAACAGGCCTACAGCCCCGAGAAGCCGCTTGCGGACTCGCTGGGTGAGCTGTCCGCAAGCATTCAGGATATACCCTCCACGTTCGAGGGAATATCAGCCAATGTGGGTAAGGCGGATGACAACCTGGACCTGATCAAGACCAATCTGGAGACCATGTCGCAGAGTGTGTCTCAGATTTCGACCAGTTTGAGCCAATACCAGGCGATGGTCAGCGAATCCGAGACGTCCATGGATAGCCTGAAGACAATGCTCACCAGTGTCCGGAACAGTATAGGGACGATCCTGAATGTCGCTGCTATTGTGATAGGGTTGTTCCTTGCCTGGCTGCTCGCAGCCCAGGTGGTGATCTTCAGCCAGGGCTGGGAGTTGTACCACGGCACGGCGGGCCGCATGGACGGGGGCGCGCCGAAACCCGCTGTCACGGATGTGGTGTCTGTGGATTAAGCCAGTCTGAACTGCGCTTGATCCAGGTTGTAGCTGTACCTGTACCCAATCACCATTTCGAATAGGAGGAAACTATGGAATTCACACTTGATACGACACTCGGCACACTTCTGGATAATCCCCAGGCGAAGGAGGTCCTTGATCAGTACGTCCCGGGCATTGCCACGAACCCGATGGTGGGAATGGTCAAAGGATTGACGCTCAATGCGATCCTTGCTATGCCGCAGGCAGCGCAGTTTGGCCTGACGAAGGCGAAGGTCGAGACGGTACTGGCTGAGATCACCAAGAAGATCAAGTAACCGCCGCGGTTCGGGCGTAGAGCACAGAGGATGTAAGAAGCGCTCTCCAGGAACGGAGAGCGCTTCGTGTTGGGCGCCGGCGGGGTGTTCTATCGGACCTACGTCTGGAGGTGATGTGAAAGGCAAGCTATCTGTCATCCTGTCGACGCAGCAGACACCTCACATCGCACGGCGCTTGCCGGCGGGCGACCGGGACGGTCGCTCTACATTAGCAGTGGGCCGAGATCTGCCGCCACAGGAGGGGTCGGTGCACAATAACACGGCCACGGACACCCTGACCCGAAGGCCCGCACCCTGGATACCTCGATGGTCCATCGTCGCGGTCTGTCTCATCAGCACGATCGCCGGGGCGCTGGTGTTCACATCAGGCACTTCCCTGAGGCGAGCCGCTGTGTATCTCGCCGTGGCTGTGGCGGCACTCACCGCTGCGCTGCTTACCACAGGGCGAGGTTGGTGGCGTTCACCGGTGCCCCTGCGGGCTATCGTCACCATCGCTGTCGTAGCGGTCGCGGGTATGGCCGCCGGCCTCCTGTTTCGCGAGGATTACTTCGGGGGCTCGTGTGGCGAGTTCGACTGGCCGTCCGGGCATCTACACGCCGGCTATCCCTATAGCTGGCTGGACGGCCACATCTGTGTCCCGCCGAACTCATCATTGCGCGAGTACGCGCGCCAGAACCCGGCGGGAGCCCGCTGGTATCCGGACCTGCGGGCGCTGGCAGTCGACCTGCTCTTCTGGACAGACGTAGGGATCCTGGCGAGTGCGCCTGTGGGGGCCGGCAGCAGGATTACACAGAGTATCGGAGACCGCATGCTCCGATGAGGTTGCAGTGATGGACGCCGTACAACTGATCATCGCCAGAGTCCCGGCCTGGCAAGGCGCGCGCGACGTGCAAATCGAGCGCATCGCCGGGTTGACTAATGAGAACTACCGCGTCTCCGTGGATGGCGAGCGCTTTACCCTGCGCATCAGCGGCCGGAACACCGAGCGATCCGTGGACCGAGGAGAAGTAGGGTTGTGACGAGACAGCACACAGCCTCCTCCTCTGCAATGGTATTGCCTTAAGGTCAGCACGGAATGTCCCGCGGTCAAACCGCATTCCCTCCTGATGCAAAATGCTACCCGGATGGTATGGCTCCCTTAATTGTACGGAGTTGGGCGCAGACAACGATTGCTGCGGGGCCGCCCATACGACCGCCGCCTGCGCCCCGGATCTAGCTGCACGTGACCGCGGCTGCCAGTTACAAGCCGCGTGTGATCGACGCGATCAGCAGCAGTGCCCACCCTGCGACCAACAGCCAAAAGCCAAGCTCGGGAGTGATGACCGGAATGGACGACAGGTTTGCCAGAATCCCCAATACCCCGAGGATTAAGGCGATGATCCAGGTGGTCTGCTTTGGTGCGTTGAGTCTCATTTGTTCCCTCCTGTGCGGTAAACTGAAAAATGCCTTCGTTCGATGACTCTCCTGGCCCCGCAGTCATTGCCGGTTGTGGAGAGGCACCAACCACTGCGCCTTCGCTAGAGCGTCAACCCCAGGGCGACGCGCTTCCCAAGTTTGGGGTCCGCTTTGGCAAAGTGATCCGCCGTATTCGCCTCTCAACCCCTTCCTATTGTCTTAGCCCAGTATGTTCTGGCTTCCGCCTCCAGCTTTGCCAGCCGGGTGCAATAGTCTGGAAACTCTTTCAGGTGAGCCAGTGCGATCTTGCCGGTCAGATCCACGTCATCGTCGGTTACGTTCGTTTCAGGATCTCTAGTTCCGTGCTCGAGCTCCACTAGCAGGCCCATGCGAAATTGCTCTAGATCGACCTGGGCCCAATCCAGGCTGAGGGAATCTCCGATGCGCTTGGCTTCGTCTGGGCTGAACTGTTGCGGTTTGCTCATTGCTTGTTCACGATCGTGTGGTATGACACATACAGATTCCTGTGATTCGTTCTCATAGCGCCCAACTGATCGCTGCTAGCCGCTCCGGGTGGTGTGTGTCGTGCGTTCCTCGCCGCCGCCCGGCGTCTGCTCACGCGTCGAGCGCGTCGACGTGCGAGCGATTGGACGATTCGCAGCGATGCGGATCACGCTCACCACACCCCAAAAGAGCAGCGCGTAGATCGCCATGGCGATGACTGTCGTCACTTCGAGGATCACTCCACCGGATTGGGGCGTCCCCACCAATGCGGTGAATGGCGCAAGGAACGGTGCTGTAATTCCATACACAAGAACGGCAAAGCCGCTGTCTGGATTGGCCGCGATCAATTTCAACAGGAAGCGCAGCCCCAGCAGAATCTCCAGTAAGCCCAGAATGGCCCAGATGATCTGTGTGACCAGGGCCAAACGCAGCCGCCGCTCCGCCGCGACATCGCGTGTAACCTCCTCGGTTGCCGCGTAGCCCGGTTGTTGTGTGACCACCGTTTCCGCACGGCGATCCACAGACACTTCACTCATTCGTGGATTCTCAGACATGGTTCTCCTTTATGCTTTCGGCGCGTAGCAGATGCGTTTGACCACTCCGGGTGACATCCTTCCCCACGCGGGGCACCTGTCACCCGGACTGCTTCCCCCTCTTCAGTTGAGCCGCCCGGACCACGGTGTCTGCCGGACAGGGTGACAGGCCCTTAGCGCCCCCGGAAGAGGAGCTTGACGACCGCCAGTAGGATGATCGCGCCCAGCAACGACCACAGCAGCGACGCCACGTCGAAGCTGCCCGAGGTGAGTGTGGCGCGACCAAACAGATAGCTCGCCAACAAGGCGCCCACGATACCTACGACCATATCGACCAGTAGGCCGCCTCGCGTCCGCATGATCGTGCCGGCCACCCAGCCGACGATCGCCCCCACGATGAGCACTATAATCAGGTTCATTGTGTCCTCTCCTATCTCTGTGTATGGAAACCACGGGTCCTACGTATTCGTACGACTTGCTGCACTCCATGATGTTCGCCGTCAGACGTCCTGCGTGGGCGCTCCGGGCAACGTCACACGCCGGCGTCCTAACCACTTCCCACCGCAAGGCCTGCTTCGGCCCGCAGACCCTGTCGCACCTGCTCCAGGACAAGCGGGAGCTGGTCAAACTCCGTAGACTTGTCGAGGAAGAAATCCGCGCCGGTTTCCTCGCACTTCTTTCGGTACTGGTCGTGGGCATAGTTGGTGAGCATGATGACGCTCGGGGCCGGGTTCACCTTCTTCACCTCGCGCAACACCTTGATGCCATTGCCCCCCGGCATGCGAATGTCGAGGATCACGACGTCGGGCCGCATCCGGCGAACGGCGTCCAAGGACCCGGGAGCATCTTCGGCCTGCCCGACCACATCCACCTCCGGCAGGTCCAGCACCATAGTGACCAGGCGTTCCCGTACGGTGGCCGAGTCGTCGCAGATCAAAACCTTGAGCTTGTCCATCACTTAACAGTCTAGACGTTTGGCACGCCCAAGTCTGTCGGTGAGGGTCTGATTCCGTTGTAGGCGGTAGGCTCGCTCGCCTGTCGGTGTTTGTCCTACAGCACCCTGGCGGGAGGAGGAGAGTAATCGAGGTAAAAGGAGGGAGGTCAGTCAATCAAGTGGTTTTGAATTGCATACTGAATCAACTCCGCGTTGGTTCCCAGGTTCATCTTCTCCAGCATACGCGCCCGGTAAGTGCTGACGGTCTTGACACTCAGGAAGAGCTCCGTGGCGATCTCTGTGACAGATCTGCCAGCCGCTATCCGGCTCAACACCTGGAACTCCCGGTCGGACAGCGTCTCGTGGGGCAACTTGCTCGGATCGGCCCCTATCTCAAAGGCCAGTCTCTCGGCCAGGAACGCGCTGACATATCTCCCACCACCCACCACTTTGCGGATAGCCTTGACCAGCTCATCCGGCGCGCTGTCCTTCGCTAGATAGCCAGAGCCGCCGGCCTTCAGGACGCGCAGCGCATATTGGTCTTCCGAATACATGCTCAACACTAACACCGGCAGGCGGGGCCGCTCAGACCTGAGCTGTTTGAGGATATCCAGCCCACTGCGGTCAGGCATCGAGATATCGAGAACTACCACATCCCATGGCTCGGCCCGGACCTTTGCCAGGACCTCTTGGCCGTTGACCGCCTCGCCGGCGACCAGCATATCGCGCGTGTCTCCAAGAATCTGCTTCAACCCCTGTCGCACAACCGCATGGTCGTCGGCGATGAGGACCCTAATCATTGAGCCTCCTGCCCCTCAACGAGCGGAAGTTTGATCACCACCGTGGTTCCCTGGCCAGGCGTTCCCTGGATGTGAAAGTCGCCGGAGCGTAGCAGGACCCGCTCTCGCATTCCCAGCAAGCCAAGGGACTTGGAACCGTTCACTTCACTTTCCGTGATGCCACGCCCGTTATCCCGGATCCGAAGACTAACGTAGCCCTGTTCCTCATCCAGGGAAACATCCACCCGGGTAGCCGATGCGTGGCGCGCCACGTTGGTCAGGGCCTCTTGCAGGATGCGAAAAAGGACGGTGGTTTCCTCGGCGCCCAACGCCACCTCCTCCAGACTCGAAGTGAATTTGCAGCGAATCCCGCTGCGCTTCTGGAACTCCTGCAACTGCCACTCCATCGCCGGCACCAGTCCCAGGTCATCCAGCACGCCCGGACGCAACTCGGTGGCGATGCGGCGCACCCCCTGGATGGTGGTGTCCACCAGATCCGACATGTCTCTGAATTTCTGCAACAGGCTCCCCTGTTTGGGACCGGTGTGCTTTTGCAGCCAGGCCAGATCCATCTTTAGGCCAGTCAGGGCTTGGCCCAACTCGTCGTGAACCTCGCGGGCCATACGGGCGCGCTCTTCTTCGCGTCTGACTTGCTCGTGCTGGGTCAGGAGCAGCAACTGCGTGCGTGAGTGCTCGAGCTGCGCAATGGCCGCTTGCAGCTCAGCAGTGCGCTCCAAGACCCGTTCCTCCAATGCGGCGTTCAGTTGTTGCGCCTCGGCGTACAGCCGTGAATTGTCCACCGCCAGCGCGGCACGGCGCGCCAGTTCTTCGGCCAGGGCCAGGTCAACCTCGGTGTACTGGCGCCCGGACTCGGCCGACACCACCAGGGTGATCGTGCCAAGCGTGTGGCCCCGCGTCACGAGTGGCACGATCATCGCCGACTTGACACCCAGCGACCGCACGAGCTCGATCTGGTCGGCGTCCCGGGCGATCGCGGCGAGCAACTCATCCGATGCTTCTGGAAAGAATTCCGGCCGCCCGGTGCGCAGCACCTGGACTGCCCCTGGCGGCGTGTCCGGGTTGGAGGGATCCCGCCGCAGCAGATCGTTGGCCACTGCCAGTTTTTGTGGGTCAGCGTGCGCCACGGCCACAGGCTGTATCGGCTCGCCTTCTTCGGTCATGTGTACCACGCACCAGTCGGCCAAAAGCGGCACCACCACCTGGGCGATGTTGGCCAACCGGCTGACAGCGTCGAGCGACGACATCAGCACCGGCTCAGCCTCGGCCAGCAGGCGCTGGGAACGTTCGGCCTGCCTGCGCTCGGTGATGTCGGTGCCGATCTCCACAATGGCGACGGGAGCGCCGCAATCTTGTTGCCACACGACCCAGCGGCTGGTCACCACCAGGGGAGTGCCGTCTCGCCGTGTGTGGACGAGTTCACCTTCCCAGTGGCCCGTACGCAGGGCCTCGGCTTCGATCGCCTCCCACGGTTGTGGAAACTGGGTGCGTAACAGCGTGTTGGCGTGGCTGCCCAGGGCCTCGTCGCTTGCCCAGCCATACAGCTCCTCGGCCCCGCGGTTCCAAAAGGTGATCACGCCCTGCATATCGCGCAGGATGATAGCGTCGAGCACCAGGTCCAGCAGGTGTGCCTGTTCGCCCAAGACCCGAAGATATTCCTCGGGGGTATTCACATCCAAACCTCCCAACAAGGTGAAGCCGGAATCATCCTGAATGGAAGTATAGCACCCGGTCAAGCCAGGTGTCAAATGAAGCACGGCCTGGCTCGAAACCAGAATGCCCAACCGGCTGGCGGCGTCGCTCGGAAGGTTCCATGTTCGAGAGGACGCATCCTGTCGTTTGACGGAGGAGCGCCGCCGTCATAGAATATGACGTGGGGTGGCAAAGGCGGACCGGTTGGAAGCCAACCATGGAAACGAAGCAAAGATCAAAAGCATGCGATGAGTATCGCTCTGATCGAAATGACTGGAGGTACTCTCGTGACGCAAACACAAGCTCATGACAAAGAGCACCGCGCTATTCTGCAGGGCCTCGCCCACAGGGCGATGATCGAGAGAGGCCTGCTCCCTGACTATTCTGCCGCAGCACTCGCCGAGATGGGCAGGATTCAGGCACCCGCAACAATGAACGGCGAGCCAGACGGTAAAGGGCATCCTGTTCGTGATCTGAGGGATCTTCTGTGGGCCTCCATTGACAACGATGACTCCCGCGACCTCGATCAGTTGACCGTGGCCGAGGCACTGCAAGGAGAAACAGTCAAGATCTTGGTTGCCGTGGCGGATGTAGACGCGCTCGTCAAAAAGGGATCAGCCATTGACGAATACGCTCGCCACAACACGACCTCGCTCTATACCGCGGCCATTAGTTTCCCAATGCTGCCCGAAGAGCTGTCCACCAACCTCACCTCACTGAACCTCAATGAGGATCGCCTGGCCGTGGTCATTGAAATGGTGATTGGCGTGGACGGATCCCTGCAGGACTCTGATATCTATCGAGCGCGGGTCCGCAATCATGCCCAGCTCGCCTATAACCGCGTGGCACTCTGGCTGGAAGGGAATGGGCCGGCACCGGAGGCGGTCGCTGCGGTCGATGGGTTGGCTGAGAATCTGCGCCTACAGGACAAGATAGCACAGAAGATGAGAAACCTCCGATATATCCACGGGGCGCTTGATCTGGAGACCATTGAGGCGAAACCGGTCTTTGACGGCGACCAAATCCGTGATCTCGAGGTGGAGAAAAAGAACAGCGCCACGGAAATCATCGAGGATTTCATGATTGCAGCCAACGGCGTGACTGCCCGCTATCTCGCCTCCAAGAGATCTCCTTCGATCCGCCGCGTGGTCCGCACTCCCCGGCGCTGGGAACGGATTGTCGAGCTGGCCGGGGAGTATGGGTACAAGCTACCTAGTGATCCAGATTCAAAAGCGTTGGATGAATTCCTGGCCAAAGAGAAAGCCGCCGATCGCACGCGATTCCCCGACCTATCCCTGGCGGTGATCAAGCTTCTAGGCCCGGGTGAATATACTGCAGAACTTCCAGGCGACACGGCCCCCGGGCACTTTGGTCTCGCGGTCAAGGACTATACCCATTCCACCGCCCCTAATCGACGCTATCCCGATCTGGTCACCCAACGCTTGTTGAAAGCGGCTATTGAGGGCCGAGCTGCGCCGTATACCTATGATGAACTGGGCGTCCTGGCGGTGCATTTCACCAAAGCAGAGGATGCCGCCAACAAGGTCGAGCGTCAGGTCGGCAAATCCGCTGCCGCGCTTCTGCTTGAGTCGAGAATCGGGGAGCAGTTTGATGCGATTGTCACTGGCGCTTCGTCGAAGGGCACCTGGGTTCGGCTTCTCACTGTGCCGGTTGAAGGCAAAGTGGTGCAGGGGTTCAGTGGCCTGGATGTCGGCGACCGGTTGCGCGTACAGTTGGTTGATACGAACGTTGAACGGGGCTATATTGATTTCAAGCAAGTCGGTTCATCCAAACAATCATAAGACACAGAAAGGAGTATCGTCATGTTCCCCATCGGTGATGACAATACCTCGCGTAGGACCGTTCCGCTGGTCACATATGCCTTGGTCGCTCTGAACGTCCTGTTCTTCTTTGCAGAGCTAAGTGGCGGTGACGCTTTTATCGAGCAGTGGGCCTTTGTTCCGAGCCGCTTCATCGCCAATCCCTCCGGTGATTCCCTGACGCTTTTCACTTCCATGTTCATGCATGCCGGGTGGGTTCACCTGGGCGGTAACATGCTCTACCTATGGATCTTTGGTGACAATGTGGAAGACCGTTTCGGGCACATTAAGTTCACAGTCTTCTACCTACTCTGTGGGCTTGCGGCAACATTCGCGCAGTTGGCTTTTGACGTCGGATCGGACGTGCCGAATCTGGGGGCCTCGGGGGCGATTGCCGGCGTGCTCGGCGCCTACATCCTATTGTTCCCTCAGGGGAGGGTCAAGGTATTGCAGGGAGCACGAGTGGTCCAAGTGCCCGCGCTGATAGTCATTGGGCTCTGGATCGTTCTACAGTTCTTTAGCGGCATCGGTTCCATTGCCAGCACAGCGCAGACGGGTGGTGTCGCTTACATGGCGCATATCGGCGGATTCGTGGCAGGGTTTGTGTTGACCTTTCTGTTTCGTGGGAGTCGCGGGACGCGGGCGACGGGCTGAATTGTTGCAAGAGTACAGGGTAACAGAATCCCTACCGATCTATTCCTCCTTTCCAACGACTGCCTCTGTTCCGAGAAGTTCCTCGAACAGAGACCGGTAATGGATCATCGCATGCCGTAGTTCTTCGGTATCTGCCTGGTGCTCCTCGTTCTTGAGCGCGATCGCCCGCGCAGCACGGTAGTTGCTGGCTAGAGCCGGGTAGTTGACTGAGATATCGGCCGCCCGCTGCTCAAAATCAGACACCGGATAGGCACGCGCCTGCATGACCTGCATAATCAGCCGGTCGGCATCTCCGACCGCCTGTCCCGGTTGGTCAACGAATCTGGATTGGACAGCAGCCCAATCAGCCTGGTAACGCTCGCGCTCGCTTACGGAAAGTGGACGAATATCCAGAGCCTCAACATGCTTCTGCCGTTCTTCTAGCTCCGCTTGTGCTTTCTTCTCGCCACCCATGGTCTGCACAGTGCGATCATACTCAGGTCCGAAGCGATCATGGAGCCGCTCCGAACGTCTTCGGCGGGAAAAAACGAGGCCCAGTATGGCGCCTACTATCACCAATACCACGACTACGATGATGATCATATACGTGTCATTCACAGAACACCTCCTCTAGTAACCGAACTCTACACCGCAGCCCACGGTTCCGCGAGCTTGCGATAGGACACATACAGATCAGATAGCAGATCTGCGGAAGCACCATCCCCACGGGCAAGCAGCGTGACGATCTGATCCCGCTGGGCAAACAGAGGCTGTGCACCGTCGATTCGTGCCTGCGAGAAGGCTGAATCAACGCCTTTGTCCGTTTCAGCTCGTAGGGCAGTGAAGAAGTCACTGGCAACCTGACGCGCTGTCTCATACTCTCCCCGCCGCGCACCAATGGCTGCGGAGGCAAGGTCATTCTCCATCCTAGCCAGGCTTAGTTGGCGCTCTGCCTCAGCGAGACTGCTGGCGCATCCGCGAGACCTGAGCCACATGGGCACGAAGCCGCGTAGGAAGGCGACGATCGGGAGGGCGGTATAGAGGATGGCCCGCCGCACCCAGTGAGTGGACTTGACCGGTCTAGGCTGCATATCTTCGCTCATTGCTACTCCCCTATCTGGTCTTACTCGCGAACGCGCAAAGGACGCCTACGACGCTATCGGGCGGCATGCTGACAAGTATCCATCCGCTCCATCACCGCTCCAGCACCACGCAGACCCCACCGTAGTCAGGCTTGGACTGCCTTCCCCCAACGTTTGAGGGTTTTGGACAAGTGGCCCCTTTGCTCATCGACCATATCCTCACCGCGTTGCTGTAGGTCTGCAGCCTGCTCGTGTACGTCATCCGTGATCTGGCGAGCTTCGCCGCGGACCTGCGCCACCGCGCCTTCCACGGCCTTGACCGTCTGATCGCGTAGTTCGATACTCTTCTTCTGGATCTGGGCGCGTGTCTTCTTCCCCGACTGCGGCGCCAGCAACAGCATCGCCCCCGCGCCAACCAGGCCACCCACCAGCAGCCCGGCCAAGAAGCTCCATGTAGCTCCTGCGTTGTTCCAGTTTTCCTGACTGTGGTTGTCCATTCTGTCCTCTCCTTGTTTACCCGGTTAAACGCTGTTAGCCGCTGCGGGTGGTGCGTGTCGTACGCTCGTTTCCTGCCCCACCCGCCGTCTGCTCATGCGTCGAGCGCGTCGACGTGCGAGCGATCGGACGATTCGATGCGATTCGGATCACGCTAGCGACACCCCAAAAGAGCAGCGCGTAGACCACCATGGCGATGACTGTCGTCACTTCAAGGATCACTCCACCGGCTTGGGGTGTCCCTACCAAGAGCGCGAATGGCGCAAGGAACGGTGCTGTGATTCCATAGATAAAAACTGCAAAACCGCTGTCTGGATTGGCCGCGATCAACTTCAACATGAAGCGCAGCCCCAGCATAATCTCCAGTAACCCCAGAATGGCCCAAATGATCTGTGTGACCAGCCCAAAACGCAGCCGTCGCTCCGCCGCCACATCGCGTGTAACCGCCTCGGTTGCCGCGTAGCCCGGTTGTTGAGTCACCACCGTTTCCGCGCGGCGATCCACAGATACTTCGCTGAGTCGTTGATCTTCAGACATCGTTCTCCTTTATGCGTTTGACTACTCCGGGTGACATCTTTCCCCACGCGGGGGCGTCTGTCACCCGGAGTGCTTCCTGCTCTTCAGTAATGCCGCCCAGACCACGGTGTCTGCTGGGCAAAGTGACGGGCCGTTAGCGCCCCCGGAAGAGGAGCTTCACGATCGCCAGCAGGATGATCGCGCCCAGCAACGACCACAGCAGCGACGTCACGTCGAAACTGCCCGAGGTGAGTGTGGCGCGACCAAACAGAAAGCTTGCCAACAGGGCGCCGACGATACCTACGACGATATCGACCAGAAGGCCTCCCCGCGTCCGCATGATCATGCCGGCTACCCAGCCGACAATCGCCCCCACGATGAGCACTATGAGCAGGTTCATTGTGTCCTCTCCTATCTCTGTGTTTGCTCGACTTGCTGCGCCCAAAGCTGCTTGGCACCAGACATTCAGCCCGCCAAGGCACGAATCCGTGATCCGCTGCTAGCCGACCTTGGCCTCTTCCAGCCGACGATTGAACTCCTCTTCGGCTTGCTCGCGAGTATAGCCATACTTCTGCTGCAGCAGGCCGATAAGCTGATCGGCTTTGCCCGCCGCCCGATCCAGATCGTCGTCGGTGAGTTGGCCCCACCACTCTTTGACCTGGCCACGCATCTGCTTCCATTTGCCTTCGAATATGTCTTTGTTCATCCTATGACTCTCCTGTCTCCTACGAATAGGCTGCCCTCAGCTTGCGCGGGCACTCCGGGGAGCGTCGCGCGCCGGCCTTCTAGCCACATCCACCTCCGGCAGGTCCAACAGCATAGTGATCAGGCGTTCCCGTACGGCGGTTGAAGCGTCGGCAGTGAGAACCTTGAGCATGTCCATCACTTACGATAGTACACGCTCGGCACGCTCAAGTCTGTCGGTGAGGGTCTGATTCCATTGTAGGCGGCGGGCTCGCTCGTCTGTCGGTGTTTATCCTACAGCACGCTTGCGGGAGGAGCAGAGAGATTGGGGAACGAGGAGGGAAGTCAGTAGCATAGCAGATCCGCTCCCGCATTCCCGGCGAGCCAAGGGACTTGGAGCCGTTCAGTTCACTTTCGGTAATCGGCGCCGCCAGGACACTTTGGTCTCGCGGCCAAGGACCATGCCTGTTTCGCCGTAGCAGAGGATGCTGCCGGCAAAGCCAAACGCCTGCAGGGGTTCAGTGGCCTCGGCCTCGACGACCGAGTGAATGAGCATGCCCGGATTTTCCGAGGCGGGCCCGCGGATGGCTCGTCGGAGGATCTGCGCGATAGGCAGTTTGAGGGCTATCTCAACGACCACTGCCAAGACAAGGCCGTTCCATCCTGACCTATGCCGACGGCAAGGCATGCAATGCCGGGCCTCCGGAGGTCCTGGGACTGGAGTAGGTCACCCTGCCGCTGCCGGGATTGGCCTTCGTAGCTCGCCCGGCATCGCCAGGAGCCAGCCGTCGCGCTGGCTCTGGAGCGATCCCCCTCATCCTATCTTTGCTTGAGCTCGCCCTGATGCTAGAGGTGGACTAATGGTGCGCATAGAACTTCGCCGAATGTGCGCACGCGTTCTGTGGCTTGGTGCGCGCCTCTACACCAGGCTTACAGCCGCATACCCTGTGCCGTCTATACCAACCGGCTGCTGGACCACGCGGATCTGTTGCAGATCAGGCCGTTGGCCTTCCCAAACATCCAGCACAGGGCCCTAGTAGTTGCGCTGTTGAACACGACGTTCACGAACTTGCTGTTCAACAGCATGTAAAGCACCCGCCAATGTGGCTACAAACTGCTCACTTTGCTCGGTAGCGACGATTTGCTCTGATCCCATATAGACGACGATCGTGACTTCGTAACTGTACGATGTCTCATGTTCTTTTGCCGGCTTCTTCACGTTGACAACCGCCCCTGAAATATCATCGTGACCTTCTGCCAGCTCACTGAGTCGATCTACGGCAAGCGTGTAGTATTCGTTTTCACTCTTCTTTATATCATCGACTTCATTGTTGAACTCAACAGGGAAATTCACTTCGTCCATTTTCTCTCTCTTTCTGAGTCTGTCCGATGGAGTTTATCCGAAAATCAGGGAGGAATTGCCAAAAACGGCGTAACCTGCCATAGCTTGAGTCGATCAAGATCAGGCAAAGCGACGTCACCCCGTAGCTCAGTACTGTATCACAAAACCGAAGAATGCCCATTCACATGTCTGAAATGTACCAGAATGGAATCTTTCCCCAAAATGGTAGTGCTACGAGGCATTTTGTGACCACAGAAGACACGATGGCCATCCATGCCGCGAAATCTGAGAAAGATGGCCGGCCCACAGAGATCGAAGCAGCCGACCGGCTCGGAGCGGTAGCGTGATAGCTAGATGCCTGCTTTCCCTGCCCAAAATCGTCTCCAGTCAAACGGGGTCACTTCAACATCACCTGCATCCCCCCGATCGTCGATGGTCATCTTGTCTTCCGTGGTCATCATTGCCTCCAGTAACATTATCCAATGAGGCAACGATTCGCCAAAAGTAAGATTTAGCCTGAGCCAATTCGATCTCTTGACGGTTTTGGGGGATGTGGGTATAATGCTGAACGAAGTGAGCGATCCTCGGTAGCTCAATTGGCAGAGCGACCGGCTGTTAACCGGTTGGTTCCTGGTTCGAGTCCAGGCCGAGGAGCCTCTTGATGGGAGGTGGGTCACGCCTGCGCCTGGCAGCGCCACGTGACCCACCTTTCTTTCTACACCACTTTCCCCGGATCCGGCGCAGTGCCCGCAACGATGACATCCAGCTCGTGCCCGATGATCACCGCGACCGTCCGCACGGTCTCAGACCAGGCCGCCTCCATCTCAGGGCAGTTCACCGCGATCCTCACCGCCGTGGGTTCGTTCTGCAGCGCGCGCAGCGTCTCGTCGAACCCCACGTCCCACAGCTCTCGGATCACCGGAGCGTACTGCCCGCTGAACTGGATCCGGTGGCTCTCGTCGGTGCTCACGCCGCCGTCGGGCAGCCGGTACGTCGTCTGAATCTGGAACTCGCCCCTGGGGTACCGATCGCGCACGTAGTTGATCGCCACCGTTGCCTGCGAGCCGATCCGCTGGCTGAAGGATTCGTATCGGTGCGCTCCCTCTTGGGCCGGCCCTGATGGCGCCGGGTCGAGGTAGGGCCGAAAGATCGCGCGCAAGGTGTCGGCGTCCGTGACGGTTGTCGCGCCGGCTTCAACGCGGTCGAGAATGCGCCTCAGCGCTTGGATGTCCATGATGTCCTTTCGGTGAAGGGGAGGCCCGAACCCCGCGGTTGATTCGGGCCAGGGCAAGGGGAGACCTCGACGAGGTGCGTTGCGGGGCGTCGAGACGAGGCACGCGAAGTCGGCCTACAGGGCGGCCCATAGGGCTGGGCCGGTTGGACAGCCGGATAGCGTAGAACGATGGATCACCTCCTGTATGGGTGGCGGCACGAATGCGGCGCCG
>Ga0210003_1002645_pt1 | contig 14954 bp, 2 predicted proteins | sample LantaG_FD_182804 | JGI IMG/M metagenome (GOLD analysis project Ga0210003, IMG submission 182804) | Deep subsurface microbial communities from Baltic Sea to uncover new lineages of life (NeLLi) - Landsort_02402 metaG (SPAdes) (version 2) | ecosystem: Environmental > Aquatic > Marine > Oceanic >... | reverse complement strand
TGCCGTAGATGCGGTTGCTGGCTAGTGTCCGATCGGCAAACACGGCCTCGCCAGACGCCAGAGCCGAGAAGTTGGCCACCGGCAATCCTGCCTGCGGGGCCGAAAGGATCAGGTATTGATTGCCACCGGCGGCCGGATCGATCCGGAATGCAGCCAACTCGGTGAATTCTGGCATCCCGTCGGCATGCACATTCTGGCCGACAAACAGCTGCCGCTGTTCGGCCGCAGCAAAAGTCATTTGTTGCCCCACGCCGCCGACCCGGATGCCGAAACCGATCGTGCCGCTTGAAATCTGGCCGATCGTGGGCGTCGAGAGCGTGACCGAACTGAGCGTGCCGCTGGCCGTCTGTGTGAAGGCAGCCACGGTGGTGCCGACCGCGATGCCCGCCCCGAACACCGGCGTGCCGATGCCGATATCGGTGTTGCGGCCGGGGAAGCGGGATCCCAGGCTGATCGTCCGCGCACCGGCACTGGCGCTCACCGTTGCCGGCCACGAGGCCAGCGTCACCCCGACCCCGCCGATCTGGCCAGTTGCCACCTGGGAGCCGATCTGCTGGCCGGCCGCTACGACCTCGATGCCGTTAAGCGTGTTGTCGGCGATGTCGGTATTGGTGATCCTTGTCGTTTCCCCTCGCAGGACGATGCCGGTGCGGTTTCGCTGCACGACCGTGCGGGCCGGGGCCCCAAACGACACCGTGGCTGGGCCGATCCCGGAAAACGACGTGGAGAGCGTCACCACACGCGTGTTGCGGTCGATCGCGGTGATCACTGTGTTGGCCGGAATGCCGGTTCCGGAAATCCGCTGGCCCACGAACACATCGTCGAGCGGCACAAAGGGGGGCAGCTCGACTTGGTTAAACCTGCCCTCAGGATCAGCGAGCCGCCTGGCCACGTGGCCGATCGTGGCCGTTGCGGTTCGAGTCTCCGCAAGCAGCCGGGGCGACCCCGTCGCGTCGCCGAGGAACACGACGCCAGCCGCCGAGTCCACGCCCCGAATAAACGTGTCGGCCGGGATGCCAGGCCCCGTGATGCCGAGGCCCATCAGCGGTATAGAAAAAGCTGTGCGGGCTAGGATCAGGGAGTCTTGGCCGGCCGTCAGCCGCACTGAGGTGGTGATTGGCTGGGCTGGGAGGATCGGATTGGTGCCGATGAAGGTATCGCGGGAGCCTTCGGCCACGAAGATGCCGATCTGGTTGTCGATCGCCGGCGTGCCAACCGCGGCTCCCACGATGTAGGTCCGCTCCGCGCCGTCCTCGACTGCGATTCCGGCAGACGTTCCGCCCACGACCGTGCTGTTGAGAATCGTATTATCGCGGGCGGTCGCCCCGGTAACAGTAATGCCCCGCACGTTCGGCACCCGGGCCCCGGTCGGGCTGAGGCCCACCCGCATGCTCTCGACGACCACGCCGCTGGCACCATCGATCCGAATCGCACTACCCCGCTGAAAGCCACCAATCGAGAGATTCGCCAGCCGCGTGCCGTCGGCTCCCGAGCCGGTCACAAGCAGGCCGTCCAGCTGCGTGCCAGTGGTCACTTGGCCGCCTTGATTCGTCCGGATGATTCGCTGGCCGTCGATAAACACTGGCCCAAGTCGGCCCGGCCCCGAGCCTCCCGCGGCTGATGTCCGCGAGCCGTCGATCGTCATAGCTTTGCGAATCGCCGGCAACTGCTGGAGCAACTGGACATTTCCGGTCGTCCACTGCCAGAACCGGAAGTCTTCCACCTGGTCGGGATTGACCGTTTGGATGGCGAGCGTCACGTCGGTGACCCGATTGAGATTCTCGATCGCCAGGTTCGAGAGGCTGCCGTCTGCGAGCGTGACGGTGCGGGCCCCCGGATTCACCGAAACGACTCGGGCCGCCGCCGTAAACATCCGCGGCGTTCCGAAGACGGGTTCGTCGCGAAGTTCGGGGTTTTGCTCGCCACCGGGGCCGGTCGAGGAGTAGAGTCGGTCGTATCCGGTAAATAGCGGATCGACCTGCAAAACCCAGGTGCCCCCGGCCCCAGGCGTCACGGCGATGACCGCCAGATCCACCTGCGTGCGGGTTGGATCATTGTTCTGGCTGACGTCGATCATCTTGCCAAGCGAGCCGGTGGCGTCATTGGTGCGGCCATCGGTCGAAACTACAAACGTCACCGTCTTTGCCGTCGAATCGGAGCCGATGTTGGTCCGCACCTCCCGCTCGGTGACGCTGATCCGGGCCAGGCCCACCGGAAGCACGAGCAGGTCGCTTAGGCCGCTGCCGATTCCCTCGATGACGCCAAATCGCACGTTCGTCGGCGGCAGGAAGGCGGCGTCGGCGACGTCGGCGGCGATCCCATTGAGGCTGCCGTTGGCCAGGCCCACCGTTCGGAAACGGGCGTCGATGCCCGTTACCTCGGCGATTCGCAGGAGGTTGCCGGTGGCATCGAAAAGCGAGACCTGCTGGCCGATCTTCAGTTCGGAGAAGTCGTTGAAGGTGTGTTCGAGTTCCAGCCAGTCGTCGAATCGCTCTGGATAAAAGGGGCTTGCGAACGAGTCGCGTTGGGTGACGCCGATCGGCCCCCGGAAGGTGCCGAAAGACCGGGGCGTCAAACCGATCGTGCCGGCGACGGGATCGATCGACACGATCGTCGCCCCGGCCTCGATGCCCGCCCCGTACACCCGCTGGCCAACGAACAGCCGCTGGTAGTTGGTAAAAGCCGGATCCAACCGCAGTGTGTCGGCAGCCGGAAACCGGGCGCTGGGTCCGATGCCGAAACTCACCGTCGAGACCGGCCCGGCGGGGCTGAGGCTCAGCGTGATCGTGCGGGCGGCCGCGTTGACCGCGTTGATGACCGTGCCGGGCACAATGTTGGGGCCAACCACCTCAAGTCCGAGCGTCAAATCTGCAAACGCTGCAAAGTTGGGCAGCGTTACCACGCGGGAAGAGGCCCGTACCTGCGTGGCACCGAGCGGGATGAGCCCGCTGAAGGCCAACTGGCGAGTGGCTGAGTTGATGCCGACGACGGTGACCGTGGGACCCGGAATCACCGCGCCCGCCGGATTGAGGAAATCCACGGCGTCGCCGAGGTCAACCCTTGCGAAGAACGTGGTTGCCGGCGCCATGGTGGCGATAAAGCTTCCGCTTCCAGCAAGAATCGTAGCCGTGACAAGGTTCGCGGCTGTCCACGTGTTCCACGCGACCGGCACCGAGTTGGGCGCAGCCACCCCAAACTCGACTGCATCGGGCGGGAGGAACTCCACCCGCGTGCCCGGAGCCGACACCGCCGCCAGTTGGAGGGGCGTAAGGAGCGTGCCGAAGCCGAGCGTCACGTCGCCAACTACCGTGGACCCGTCCACGCGGATCGTGAGGCTCGCCACCGGCTGCGGCGGTACGCTTGGAATCGGCACCCCGCCGCCATCGACGAACCGGAAGAGCTGCCCCACCCGCTCGCCAGCGAGCCTGTTGGCGGCATTAAAGACGACCGAGTTGGGCCGGGCTGCGGCAACGGGAACCGCGTCGAAACCGATCAGGACCGTCGGCAGGCTGCCCGGTGTCCAGACCCGGGCAGTGGCCGCCATGCCCGCCACAACTGCGTTGAGCGTGACGGACCGGGTTTGCGGATCGATTGCTGTGATCTCGCGGGTGCCGAGCAGATTGGCCTCGCCGTCGAGCAGTTGCACCTGCTGCCCTACCTCCAGTTGCGAGAACAGCGTGAACAGGGAGTCGAAGGTGAGCGTTGTGCCGCTGAGCGACACGTCCGTAGGTCCGATCAGCGCGGTCGCCAGATCGATCTGCCCCGCGACGGGATCGATGCGGGTGATCACCGCCCCGGGCAGAATACCAGGGCCGGTCACCTCCTGGCCGACCGCGAGGGCGGGATAATTCCCAAAGCCGGGATCGAGCGTAATCGTGTCGCCGCTTGTGCCAGCGACGACGACGCTGCCGAGCCCGGATGCGAACAACTGCCCCGGATCGACAGCGTCGAGCGTGACGACGCGGGCGACCGGATCGATCGCGGAGATGAAACTGTCGGGGGCGATGCCCGACCCGTTCACGATCATGCCAACTTGGAGCAGGTCGAAGTTGGGGAACAGTTCGGGGAACTGGAGCTGATTCGTGCCAATCCGCTCGACAAGCGTCGGCAGAATCGAGTCGAAGCCGATCGTGAATACCATGTCGACGCTCGGCCCTTCGAGCACTCGCACCAGAGTGCCCGCCGGCATCTCGGCGGCGGTGTCGGACGCCGCATCGCGGAGCAGCTGCCACCGCTGCGAGCCAAACGCCCCGCCCCCGACACCAGCAACCCGGTAGATGCCGTTTTCACGAGCGGACGGCTGGTCCTTGATCAGCACGAGGTCACCCGCGGCCACATTGAGCGGTCGTCCCAGCGCATCCCGGCCCCAGAACGGCTCGCCGCCGGCGGTGGTGAGGCCGTTCAGCGACCCCGCCCCGCCTAGCGAACTGGGCGTCGCGCCCGGGTTGCCCGGCAGATAGGTTGTGGTGGTCGGAAGGGCTGCCGACGTGACGACTCGCACCGGCCGGGCATTGCCGCCGGCGATCGCCGCGTCGAGCAGCGTGACGTCGCCCGCCTGCGACCGGATGGTTACGTTGCCAGCCGCCACCATCGTGGGGGCCCGATCGCCAAGCGACTGGATCGTCGCGGCGTCACCCACAAGCAGCTCCCGGTCGGTGTTGGCATCGATCCGGGCGGACCCGTTGGGTGTGTTGACAACGAGGTTGGTGACGTCGAGGAGCGTCGCGGTGAGTGCGATGGGGTTGGCGCCCCGCTGCCCAAGATCGACGCCGAGCGCCTCTAGGCTCACAAGCCCGCCCGAGGAGAGCAGCGGGATCGTGACGTCGTTGAGTTCTGAAAGCACAAAGCCGGTGCCGGCCGTTGCCGTGAGGCGATTGACATTAGTCCGCAGGGAGACCTTCCCCTGGGCGATCACCTGCAATTCATCCGCTACCACGCGGGCAAGATCGCCTTTGATCTCGCCTGGAAAGATTGTTGTGACTGCCGGTGAAATCGTCGCCGGCACGGCCGGCGGTGGCTGAGCAAAGATCGTGTTAGCGTCTATAGTGGCAGTGCCAGTTGCCGGATCCCATGCCCTAATGCGGCTCCCAGCGCCGAACCCGGTGACCGCAATCTGTCGGCCCACCGGATCGAACCCGGCCGGGAGAAGCCCGCCGCCGTCCGCACGACGAAGCACGATTGTTTGAGATAGGGTGTCGCCGTCGGGCGGATTCACCGCCGTGATCAAAACGTCGCTGACCTGAGCGACGCGATTCACCTGCTCAAGAAAAACGTCGTTGACGGCGGAGATCTCGCTCTGCAGCACGAGGTCGCCGTTGCGGGCCTCGAGCACGATATCTTGCCGGCCAGGCTGCACCGATGCGGCGGTGACCGTGAGCGAGTTTCGCACGTCGACCGTATCAGCACTAATCGCGATTTGCCCAAACCGTGACCGCACGGGCGCGGTGATCTGCAGATCGGAAAACGTGTTCTCCTGGTTTGTGCGGGCCACGAACGACAGGTCGCCGTCGGTATCAATCACACTCGTCAGCCGGATTCCATTGACCGCGCTGACCGAAATCGGGCCGCTTGAGCCAGCCACGGCGTCGAGTGAAATCCGGTCGATCTCCTCAATGTTGAGGCGATACGGAAACGGTCCCTGCGGATTGCTGGCCGACGACGCCGTCCGCACTCGCAGCGAGTCGATTCTGGTCCGCAGGTCGGCGTCGTGGAATGCCGTCGAACCGGTCAGCGGCGGCAGGGCGTCATTGCCGAGCACGATATCGACCACACTGCCCTCGATGGTGCCGGTGTGCTGGCCTGTTGCCCTTGACCGGGTCGTGAAGTTAAACGGGGCTAGGTAGCGAGCGGCGGGCACAGAGTTGAACAGATAGGACTGCTTGTCGACATTGACGAGCCCCTCGAAAACGACATCGGCCTCGGTTGCTTCTAGGTAGAGCGATTGACTCCGAACGGAGAGGGAAGCCGTCGAGGGAAAACCCAGCGTCGTTGAAACGCTGTCGAGTGGCAATGTGGCCGTGGAGTTGACCGGATCCCAAGCCAGAACTCGGGTGCCTTCCCGAATCCCGAATCCGGAGATGGTAACTCCCAGCGGATTAAAACCCGCCGGAAACGCACCACCACCCACGCCGCCAAGAATTACCCGCTGATCGATAGGAGCCACGCCGAATGGTGGCGGCACGAGCGACGTTATCTGAACGATTTGCGGCTCAGTCGAGAGGCTGCCGTTGGCATTGATGAGAGCCAAACCCCTCGGGTTCTGCGTGCCGAAATCGTCGCCGACGTAAATTTCGTAGATTTGGGCCTGCACCTCTGCCTCGATGATCAGGCGTTCGGCCATCGCAGGCGGGCTGGGTTCCGCGATCGTGACCACGGGCCGTTCGGAATAGCCCGCGCCCGGATTGACGATTAGAATTCTTTCGATGCGACCTTCGGCATCGAGAATTGCCCGGGCAGTCGCCTGGACACCGAAACTGGCTGATGAAGGCGGTGCGACCACGACCCGCGGCGGAGCGTGATAGCGATAGCCGGGATCCAGGACGTCGATCCGCACCACCTGCCCCGCGGCGGCGTTGATTGCCGCTACGCGGGCGGTCGCCTCAGACTGTGGAAGCGGAGCCGCCACCGCCACAACCGGGATGCCGATATAGCCCGTGCCGGGATTGGTGATTTGGTACCCGGAGATCGTGCCGTCGGGGCCGACGATCGCCTCGGCTGTGGCGCCTATGCCTCCGCCGCCGGTAATGGTAACCACCGGCGGGTTGGCCGGATTGTATCCAAAGCCCTGGAAACCGGGCAGCGGTTCAATGGAAATCAATGAGCCTGCCGGGGGAAAAGGCAAGCCGGGCAGAAATCCAAAATCCTGTATACCGGCAACTGCCTGCGCGGTACCAATTTCCGGAAAGCCACCATTGGGAAGAATTGGTAGTTCAGGCGGTTGCCGGTCATAGAGCGACGGCATCGAGGGGCTCAGCAGGTACGCGTCCGTGCCATCGGGTGGAATGCTCAGCCGCTCCCGCGAGACCTGTGAGCGGCCGACCGAAAAACGATCCGGTGACGTAACGGCGGCCCGAATATTGATGTTTGTCGCCCGGAAATCAAGGTCGGGAAGTTGCTCGACGCCCGCGAAGACATAGGTATTGGTGGCATCGAGGCGAATCGGCGAATCGACGTTGATCGTCGAACCGGGCGTGAGCAGGTCGACCGTTAACTCGCGAGTGATGGCCTGACCGCTTACGAACGTCACCTGGTTCGGCCGCGCTTCACGGACGTACGTGAGGTAGTCGACGTCCGTGAGCGCTAAGTTGCTTGGACCACCTGCGATGGGAATCGAGTCTTCGTAGTCGAAGCCGCCTCCAGCACCGACGGTGTCGTCCCAGCGCCGGAACTCGAGTTCGACAATCCCGTCCGTGCGAACAATCCCCCTGACATCGATCAGGCCTCCCGTCGGCGCTGGAACGTTGACCGAACTATTTCCATTAAACCTCAACACGCCGTTGACATCAGCGCGAAAGGCCGGCAGGTCGATTCGTCCGCCAGCACCCCACGAAAACGAGATCGTACCCGCTTGTCCTCTCAGCGTGCCCGGGATGATGCCCAGCGACTGCCGGTTCGAAATTCCATCCTGAAGCGTAGCGAGAGCACCAGGAAGCGTGATCTGCACGACCTGGGCGGTGCCACGCTGCAGCGATGGCGATCCCGCTGGAACGTTTATTGTCGATCTCACAACCCAGGGGAATACCCCGGTAACCCCATCGCTCGTGGGGTACTCCGCACGCACGAGTGTCGCTCGATTGGAAGGCCCCAGCGGATCACTCCAGCTGACGACGAGCGAGCTCTGGCCAAAATTGTCCCCGGTATTAACGTCCGCCCCAAACAAGCCAACAGGAAAAATGTGGCCAGCTGGCAGTGGCAATGTAAAGCCTGGCCCAACAATCCCAGCTCCGAGTCCAGGGCCGAAATCCCAACGGGAAACAAAGCCGTCTCGTTGAACGAGTTCGATCGTGCCTAAAATGCCTTGCAGGGGGCCAACGCCGTCAAAGGCCACCTCCTCGTCATTCAGGAAAAATGTCGAGGATCCATTCGTTATGAAGTCCGGACCCAGAGGGCCGGTTTCCACTCGCCGCGTCCCGTTCGTGACGAAGATCTGCTGAAAGCGTTCATCGATGCTGTCGATGATCTGGTAATTCAAGAAGCTCGAGTTTGAATCGACGATCAAATCCTGCCTGACGCTAGCCACCTGCCGAATGAAGACATCGCTGCCGTCGTCGGACGCGATAATCGCCCGGCCCCGAACCACGCCTTGATCCACGTGCGGGGCATCGACCCCGCCTCCCGTAAATGCATCAATGGCGTTTTCATACCCAGCCACGTACACCGCCAGCGCGAGCCGCGGCTCGAGTTGCTCTTGGGAGAGCGCATACTCTGCTCGCTGGCCACGGGCGGCTACTCGCCGCTTCCGGCGGCGACGAACGGCCGGTGAGAGATGGGCGGGGCGTGCCCCTGAGACCTGGTTACTCGAGGGCCTGGCCTTTCCCGCGGCAACGGGATCGAAGGGGGCTTCACCAAGGCACCGCTGCAAGAAACTCCGCATCGATCAGGCTCCTCGGCTCTGGGAGTCAAACGTCAAAGTTGCGACGACCGACATGGGAAAAAGACGATTCCGCCCGGGCTGAGCCCCTCTGCAGGCGACTTTTCCGGCAGGGGGTCGATTCCCCGTTCGTGTTACCCCGCCTCTACGGCCCCCGCAACTCATCGGTTCGCGAGGTTTGTTTTTTCGGGAAAAAAACCTTATTCCCGTCGCGTTGAACGGGCAGGGTGGGCAGGCCGGGCCAATCTTTTCGGGTATTTCAAGGCGGGGTCGGGGCTGCGTGGGAGACGGGTTGTAACGACTGCGCCAACCGCAGGCAGATTTACCCAACCGCCAAACATTGGCGGAGCTGACCGGCCGGTGCTAGTCTTCGACGGTTCCCCCCCTGGTGCCGGATGACACCTGCACCCTGTTCCCGCTGGCTCAGGAGTTTGTGGAATGCGTGGGCCTTCTCGATCGAGAATGCTTCGGCCATCCGGGGCCACTTGCCGGTTGGCTACGGAATTCCTGGAGCCGCGGCGGTGCCTGGCGGTCACGCTCTCGGTTTCGCTGGCCGAGCCCGTTGTGATTGAGGGGGAGGCCGTGGCAGCGACCCTCACGCTCTCCGAGCCTCTCAGCACCGTGGAGCGGGTTTTCGTGACCACCCGCGACGGCACGGCCACCCTCGGCCGCGACTACTTCGCGCCCGCCTCGCAACAGGTCGTGTTCATGCCCGGCCAGACGACTAGCAGAATCTCAGTCGGCACGCTGCGAGACCAGGCGGTCGAGGGCATCGAGACGTTCACAATTTCTGCAACTCCGGTAAACAATGCGATTAGGCCGGGGTCAGCCATGGCCCGGATCACCGACTTCATGCCGATGCCGGGAGTCAGCGTGGCGGATGTGACGGTGGTGGAGGGGAAGAGTGGAACTACAACGACCGCCGAGTTCGTGGTCACGCTCGCTAACGCCTATCCGAAGGCCATCACGGTTTCCTATGCCACCCGGGACGGCACCGCCACCGTGGCTGACAACGACTACCTGGCGGCCAACGGCACGATCACCTTCGCCCCAGGCGAGACCTCTCAGATCGTGGGCGTAACCGTGGTCGGAGACAACCAGCTCGAGCCGGACGAGACCTTCCAGCTAGTGCTTTCGGCCCCGGTCAACGCCATCCTTAGGCGATCGACCGCCACCGGCACGATTGTCAATGACGAGACCGATCAGCCAGGGTTTCAAATTGATCTGGTCTTTTTAACTTCCCAGTTTGGGGCGGTTCCGGCAGGCGTTCAAGAAATCGCGGCTCAGGCGGCAGCCCGGTGGAGCAGAATCATTGTCGGAGACCTGCCATCGGTAACGACCGCCAACGGGATTTTCATTGATGATTTACGGTTTGAGATCCAGATGGGCCTGTTGGGTGGGGAAGCGAATGGCCCATGAGGAGTGCTGGCCAATGCCGGTCCACGCCAAATACGTGACGATGGCGAGGGCTTGCCAATCACCGCACAGATGGGTATCGATCCCTTTGATGCAGAAATAACGACCGCCACACAGCGGAACTTCATGCTTGACGTTCTCATCCATGAGATCGGCCACGGACTGGGTTTTGTACCTGGAATTTCCGTGTTTAATCGCTTTGTTGATGAGGAAGCCGAACTCTTTATCGGTCAAAACGCGACTCGGGAATACAACACGGTGTTTGGGCGACAGGGCGTTGGCGTTCCCCTGCAGCCCGGGGTGCTAGCGCACTGGGATGAGGACACCTTTCGGAACGAAGTGATGACACCTCAGATTGGTGCAGCCGGAAACCCATTGAGCCGCATCACGGTTGGGGCTCTTGAAGACATGGGTTATCAGGTCAACTACGCTGCCGCAGATCGCTATAGCCCCACTCCTCAAACTGGAGCCGAGCAGCCGAACCTGCCTGCGGCACCCCGAGACCAAGTGGCCCAACTCCCGCCTCCGATCGCTGATCCGGGCCCGCCACCCACGCTGGCTCCTCCTCCGGTGATCGTTCCGCCCGCGTCACAGTCGCCAAAGCCTTCGCTCTGGGCGTTTGACCCGTCCACCCGCCGGCTCCCCGCCCCGCCCTGGCGGGCCGCTGGCTCCGGCGGGCCCGGCCCGATTCCGGCAGCGGTGCAGATTGGCCCCACGCTCGCGCACATGACGCCTCGGCAGCAGGCCGCCGTGAGCACCCTCTTTTGGCGATTCGCGGAAGCCGCCGCCTTCGATGCCGCTTCCCAAACCGAAGCCTCGACCATCAGATCGCCCGCGGCCAAATCGCAGTCGGCTGCTCGCGCATTTTCGACTCTCGCCGGAGTTTGATTCCGGCAAGCACACCTGCCCCGTCTCCCTGGCGAAGCATAAGGAGGTCTAGGGGCCGTGGGAGAAGCTTACCGGCCGTAGAAGTGCCCAGACGCTGGCACCCCCACTTGCCGAGGGGTTTGTTGTCGCCCGGCTGGGGGAGGCCAGACCGAAAAGCCGATATCACCACCGGGGGCGGCTTATACCTGGGGATCACAGGGGGCGCAGGCCTTGCTGAACATTCTGCTTCCGAGACGCGTATTGTGAGCCGCGACCGCCGAATCCTCGCCCGCGGTTCGGCGGCAAGTCATAATCTATCAATGCTGGTGTCCTTCGTTTCGTCCCGCTCCAACCGGAACACGCGTCGTGTTAGACATCATCGGCTGGCTACCCAGGGCGAAGCAGGTTGCGAGCAACAGCAGCACGGCCCGGCGCCGACGGCCATCGCGGCTGCGGGGCCAGCGCGGATCCGCGGAGCGGAGCCGGCGACGCGGCCTCGGCGGGTGCGAGCAGCTGGAATCGAAGCTGTTACTCACCGTTGGCGTCGTTGATCCGATCCCTGCCCAAATTGTCCCGGCGACGATCGACGCCTCCAGTGAAGTCCTGCTTGCCAGTCGATTCGCCCTCCAGGATGTGGCCGGCACGGTCGTGCGGGTCAACACCAACGCGCCGCTGCAAAACTCCTCTTTCTTTGTCGAACTCTTCGACAACGCCGCTGCGGCACCCGTGCGGGTGACAACCGCCACTGCTCAGAATTTCCTGCGGTATGTCGACGATGGCTCCTTCGACCGCTCCATCGTTCACCGCTCGATCCCCGGTTTTGTCGTTCAAGGCGGGGGCTTCACGGCACCGACGGTGCCTGCCAATCAGCCGAACAGCAGCCCGTTGGCAATCAACTCGAAGGGTACGGTCCGGGACGAGATCGGCAATCCAAACCAGCGGGGCACGATCGCCATGGCCAAGGTGGCGCCGGTCGGCGGGCCAACTGTCGCCGACTCAGCGACCAGCCAGTGGTTTGTGAATCTTGACGACAACACCGGCCTCGACGCGGAATTCACGGCGTTCGGTCGGGTTCTTGGCAACGGAATGACGGTCATCGACCTGCTCGCCGCCGCGCCGCCGTGGAATATGTCGGAGTATTACAGCAACGGCGCGCTCACCGACACGCCGTTATGGGACGTTGCCAGCGATGGGGTTCTGCGGCCTGAGAATTTCGTGACGTTTACGGGCATGAGCCGGGCAGGGTCCGGGCAATTGGTCAGCCTGGCCGTGACGTCGGCAAATTCGAATCTCCTGCGGACGCAACTCGTCGGTGACCGCTTAATTCTGTCGCGGGCAGGCACGCTCGCGGGCACGACCACGGTCACGGTCCGGGCCAGCGCCATCTTCGATCCGACGGACTTCGTGAACCATACCTTCGAGGTCACGGTTCCACCGCTGCCTGCCGTGATGACCGTCATCGAAGATGCGGGCGCCGTCACCCTCTTCTACGACGCTGCCGGCCGCCTCTTCGCCGGCAGCACCTCGATCACGCTCAGCGGAGCGTCGGTCGATTACCACGCCTTCAAGGCCGCCGGCTGGGACGCCGTGGCCGCCGAGAGAATCGGGGGCGTCAACACGCTTGTCTGGCGGCACGCCAGCGGCAACCTCCACTTCTGGCGGCTTTCCGAATCCTGGGTCCACTACGGCAGCGACGGCTGGGAGGCGCCCGGGAGCGGCGCGTTCAACGCCACCGAGATCGCCTTCGGCATGGACTTTAACGACGACAGCGTGATCGGCGCGGCCCTCACGACCATCGAGGCGGTCGGCGGCGTGACCCTCGCCTATGACGGCGGGGGGAGCCTGTTCGCCGGTGGCCTGCAAATCACCCTGAGCGGCAACCCCGTCAACTATCACGTCATGAACGAACTTGGCTGGCGGGCGGTCGCCGCCGACGTAATCGACGGCGTTAACACGCTCGTCTGGCGGCACGCCAGCGGCAACCTTCACTTCTGGCGGTTCTCAAGCACCTGGGCCCAGCAAGGCAGCGAAGGCTGGGAGGCGCCCGGGAGCGGCGCGTTCTACGGCACCGAGGTCGCCTTCGACATGGACTTCGACGACGACGGCGTGATCGGCGCGGCCCTCACCACCATCGAGTCGGTCGGCGGCGTGGCCCTCGCCTATGACGGCGCCGGGAGTTTGTTTGCCGGCGGCGTGCAAATCACCCTGAGCGGCAACCCCGTCAACTATCACGTCATGAACGAGCTGGGCTGGCGGGCGGTGGCCGCCGAGAGGATCGACGACGTCAACACGCTCGTCTGGCGGCACGCCAGCGGCAACCTCCACTTCTGGCGGTTCTCAAACACCTGGGCCCAGCAGGTGGGCGAAGGCTGGGAGGCCCCCGGAAGCGGCGAGTTCAACGCCACCGAGGTCGCTTTCGACATCGACTTCAACGACGACGGCGTGATCGGCGCGGCCCTCACGACCATCGAGTCGGCCGGCAGCGTCACGCTCAGCTATGACCGGGTCGGGAGCCTGTTCGCCGGGGCGACCCGAATCACCCTCGGCGGCAATCCGGTCGATTACAACGCAATGAACACTGCCGGCTGGCGGGCGGTCGCCGCCGAAGCGGTAAACGGTGTCAACACGCTCGTCTGGCGGCACGCCAGCGGAAACCTCCACTTCTGGCGGCTTTCCGGATCCTGGGCTCAGCAGGTGGGCGAAGGCTGGCAGGCGCCCGGGAGCAGCGAGTTTTATGCGTCTGAACGGGCCTTCGGCACCGACTTCAACGACGACTCCGTGATCGGGGGCCCGCTCACGGTCATCGAAAACGTCGGAACCGTCAGGCTGGGCTACGACGATGCCGGCCATCTCTTCGCCAACGCCGCGAAGGTCACGCTCGGCGGCAACCCGGTCGACTTTCATGCGATGAACGACCTCGGCTGGCGGGCGGTCGCCGCCGAGGCCGTCGACGGCGTCAACGCCGTGGTCTGGCGGCATACCAGCCGCGTGCTCCACTTCTGGAGGCTTTCAGACTCCTGGGCTCACCTGTCATCCGACGGCTCGCTCTCGCCCCGCACGCCCGAGACGCAGGCCGTCGAACAGAGCTTCGGCATGGATCTCAACGGCAACGGGCATATCGGCAGGTGAACCCGCTGCCGGCTGCCGGAGCGGCGGGCATGGCTGACGTTCGCCTCGTCAGCAACTGACGGGCCCGCCCTGCCGCAACTCACCCAGCCTCTCGGCCGCCGTATTCACCGCCAGCCGATAGACATGGCTCCAGGCCGAGGCATCGACGTCGGCCCGCAGGCAGCGGGCACGGCGGGCCTCGAAGGCGTCGCGGAAATGCTCCGTTACCGCGCCCGTGCGGCTGTCGCGGGTGGGCACGACGCACCGCCGGCACACGTTCACGGCCCGCAGGCGGACCTCACCGATCGTGATCGCCTGCGGCTCCGGCGGCGGCAGATCGGCGTAGGGATCGGCCGGCAGGCCCGGCGACAACTCGGCGAGCGACGGCGCGAGAGCAGGCCGGGCAGGGCTCGCAAGCGTGTCTTCCCAGAAGGCGTCGCAGCCGCCGAGCTCGAGGTTTACTCTGAACCGCCGGCGGCATTCCGCGAGGTCAAAGCCGAACCAGCGGGCCACTTCCGCGAGCGTAGCCGTTGCTGCGAGCGTGGGGCCGGGGGCGTCGCGGTCGTCGGGGAAGCCCCCCTCCCACCTTTCGAGCAACAGTACGCCAAGACCAAACGCCTCCGACAGCCAGCCGCAGGGGCCGGCCGAGCCGGGCACGAGTGGGAAAACATCCGGGCCGAGGCTCGCCAGCCGCTCGACGCCCGGAATCACCGCGGCCGCGAGGGCCGCCGGATCGACCGCGAGCGAAACCACGTTGGGCCCCAGGCCGGGCAGCTCACCCCCCGGCGAGCCGATCGCCTCCAGCCCCTCGATCGCGTATTCCGCTCGGATCGCGTGCACAATCGGTATCCGCTTGGTGTTCACCACGCGGCCCTCCATGTCAACCAGCTGCCAGCGACGGTCGTGCTCGAGGCCGCCGCCGGCGAACAGCCGGGCCGCCGCCACCTCGACCCCGTCGAGGCTCTTCACGGGG
>Ga0210003_1002644_pt1 | contig 14954 bp, 17 predicted proteins | sample LantaG_FD_182804 | JGI IMG/M metagenome (GOLD analysis project Ga0210003, IMG submission 182804) | Deep subsurface microbial communities from Baltic Sea to uncover new lineages of life (NeLLi) - Landsort_02402 metaG (SPAdes) (version 2) | ecosystem: Environmental > Aquatic > Marine > Oceanic >... | reverse complement strand
GAGGAGGTCGGGGTTGAAAAAAAAAAAAAAGCGAGGCGCGAGCGATGCTGTCATCGATTGGGGGGCCAGCTCCCTCTTTTTCCTCATCTCGTTTTCCGCCCTCTCAATTGTCCGTTTTCTTCGCTTTCTCTCTCCTTCCTGTTGGCGTGATGAACGACATTAGCCGCTACACCCGAGACACCGCTTTTGCAAGATTGGACGAGGAGCTCGGACGAGGGGGCGGAATCGGCAGGGAAAAAAGAAAAAACAGAAAAAGAAGTCTCGTTGCTTACTCCTCTGGGCGCTGCGCAGCAGCACCCCCCGAATCTCGCGCCCCTTTGCTGCTTCATCGTGGGCGTGCCGCCGGAGGCACTGTAGCCTCCCGTGCCGGAGTGGTGGGCGTAGGGGGAGGACATCGGGAGAAGAAGAAGAAGGAAGGTTGAGAAGAGAGAGAGGGAAGGAGAAGCTAGCTTCGATTTGGAAAAAGGTCGCGCCTTTCGGAGAAGAAAAAATGAAACTTTTCTTTCAACCCCGACCACCCTCTTTTTTTCCTTCTTTCCTCGTTTGTCTCAAAACTCAAACGTCATCTCCTTGCTGTACCCCAGCTCCTCCAGCGCGGCCCCCACGGCCTTGTTCATCGGGCCGGGGCCACACCGCAGCACCAGCGTTTTACTTCCGGGAGCGGGGAGGTGCTTTGCGAGGATCTCTTTCGTCACAAAGCCGACGCTGCCGTTCCAGCTCCCTTCCTTGGGGGGTTCGTTCAAGACGTAATGCACCTTGAATCGCTCCGGGTTCCCTCTGGCCAACGCCTCGAGCTTGTCTCTAATGAGAATGTCGTCCTCGGTGACGTTGGCAAACACCAGAGAGAAACGCGTCTTGTCCTCTCCTTCTTCGCTCGATCGATCGCTCTTGCTCTTCTTCCTCAATGCCGCCATCGCGACGGCAAACATCGGAGTGATGCCCGTGCCCCCCGCCACCAGCCCTATCTCCTCCGCCATGTTAGGTTTGTAGGTGAACCTGCCTTTGGGACCTTTCGCTAGGATGCAATCTCCGATTTTCAAAGAATCGAGGGCCGGAGTGACCCTGCCAGTCGGGTAGACCTTGATGACAAAGTCGACCGTTCCGGGTGTCGCGTCGTCGGTAGTCGGGGTGTATGGCCTCATGGCCTCCTCTCCCGTGGAGGGCACGGTGCATTTGAGGGTGATGTGGTGGCCCGTGGGGAGGCCCAGGCGCTGTTTTGGGTGGTCGAGGGCGAATCTGGAGAGGGAGAAAGAGAGAGAGAAAGAGGAAGGGTTTTTTGAGTTTCGGGTTTTTTCTTTCCCTCTCTCTCATTCTCTTCGCTCTCCAACCCTCTTCTCTTCTGTTCTCTCTCTCTTCCCCCTCCTTTTCTCAAGCAAGAATGAATTCAACAAAAGCGCGCGTGCGCGCGTTTGTTCTTTCTCAAAGAAAAGAAGGCGAAGCGAAAGAGAGAGAGAGAACAAAGTAAAAGCTCGGGGCCGAGAGAGAGGCAGCGAGCGAGCAAAGAAGCAGCAAAGCGGTTTCGATGGATCGATCGATGCCAGTCGATTTCAATTCAAGAAGAAGGAAAAAAACTTCTTCTCCTCTTCTCCTCACCTGAACAGCCGCGTGTTGTGCGTCAGCTCCCTCCGCTCGGCCAGGCACAGCGGCTTCCACTGCGTGGCGTCCAGGAAGGGCTTGGAGGCGTTCGAGCGGGCCCTGAGGAGCGCGAACAGGAGAGCGACGAGCACCGCCGCGACGGCGACGGCGACCTCGATCGATGGCATTTGGTTTTTTCTTTTCTTTTCTTTCTTTCTCTCTCTATTGTGAGCTCGTCAAATAGAAAGATTCCCGCTTCGAGCGAGCTCTTGATTCCGATGTGGATGGAGAGAGAGAACGTGGCACGTCCGCGCTGAGCCCTTGTGACCGGAAAGAGAGAAGAGAGAGAGAGGGGTGAGGGGGAAGCGGAGCAGAACAAAAAAGAGAAGAAGGAGTGACAAGAGAGAGAGTGGAAGAAAATTTTCGACCTCCTGTCTCTCTCTCTCGACCTCTTCTCTCCTTTCCTTCTCTCTCTCTCGACCTCTTCTCTCCTTTCCTTCTCTCTCTCTCTCTCTCTCAACGCTGCTGCTGCTTATGCTGCTTTTTTCGCTCTTTTCTTATTCGCTTTACACAGATAGAACGGGGCGGGGTATAAAAAGAAAAAAATGGGAAATCAAGTGAAATATTCGATTGCGAGAGCGAGCAGTAGCGGTGGCAGAGGTTATATTTTCTCGTTTCGTTTTTGTTCGTCCTTTCTTTCTTTCTTTCTTTCTTTCTTCCTTCGTTTTGCGTTGTTTTTCAAAAGGGGTGAAGCAGGAGGGATTGTGTGGGGCTTTCTTTTCGCCTCGTCTCTTTTCTTTGGAATACGTCGACGACGACGACGGGCAAGAAATAGAATGATATATATAGTGATTGATGCGCAGGACTTTGCTATGAAGAAAAATGATGATGATGATGAAAGTCTTGCGGGGAAAAAGAATTCAAAAAAAGAAAGAAGAAGAAGAAAAAGAGGTTTTTTTTCTCTCTCTCTCTCTCTCTCTCTCATCAGTCAAAAATTTCAATAATTGCCAATGTTGTTTATATATATGGTGTGTGTGCGGCGAAGCGCAATGCAAGCGCGCGAGCGCACAGAAAAAAGGAAAAAGGAAAAAAGGAAAGAGGGAAAAGGTTTGGAGGAAAAATGCGAAAAAAAGAAAAAGAGCGGCGGGGGAGCTGGAGCAGAGAGCAGAAGCGCGCGAAGAAGCGACGCCTCTCTTCAAAAAAAAACGCCGCCGCCGCCGCCGTGCGTTTTCTCTCTTTTTTTGAGGGGGTTGCTTCCGTGTGCGCGCGCGTGAAAGCGCGCGGAAGGGGAGGGAAGGGGGAGGAAAAGGCTGTCTCTCTATCTATAAATGTGTTGTTGTTGTCGTTTTCTTTCTTTCTTTCGATTGTTTTTTCGTCTTTCTCTTCCTCGCTTGCGCGCCGAAGAGTTTTTTTTAGGGGGAAAGAAGAAGAGGAAAAGGATAAAAGGGAAAAAGAAGAAGAAGGGGGCAGCCGCTGCTGCTGCTGCTGCTGCTGCTGCTGTTGTTATTTTTTTATTTTCTCTCTCTCTCTCTCAAGAAGCGGCCGCGCGAGCCCTCTTCCTGCTGCCTCGCACCACTTCTTGCGGCGGCAGCAGCGGCAGCAGGAACGAGTCCATTGCTTCTTCTTCTCCTCCTTCGCCTTCGCCTTTGCCTTCTCCTTCTTCGAACAGAGGGAGCAAAAGCAGCTGCGAGAGCGGCTGCAAGAGCGAAGGCGACTCCGGCGGCAGCAGCCGCAGCGACTCGGGCAGCGGCGGCGGCGCCGGCCTCTTCGGCGCCGGCGGCGGCGCGGAGCGGGAGGGGCACGAGGACGCCGGCGGCGAGGGGGTCGAGCAGCGGCAGTCACGAGGAGAGGAAGAGCAGCGGAGGTCGTCGTCGTTGCTCTCTCCGGCAGCGGCGGCGTCGAGCTGGAGGAAGGAGGAGGAGGAGGAGGAAGAGGAGGTGGCAGAGCAGATGGAGGAGTTGGAGGCAACGGGCGACGAGGGGCCGCGAGAGCCGCCAGCGCCGCCAGCGCGGCAACCAAGCGACGCCGCCGCCGACGACGACGCGCAGCTGAAAAGCGAGAAGAAAGAACGATGAAGATCGAGATGATGATGAGGGAATTTTTTGCGTGAGCGTTATCATCGTGAAGTCCAATTTCCGCTCGCGTTCTCTCAATAAAGGTCGCGGCTTTCTTTCGTTGATGCTCTTTTGATGGTAAGAGAAAGGGAGAAAGCTGCTCGGAAGGCATCGAAGCGGGGAGGGAGGAGGCGGATGATGATGTTTCCATCAAACTTTTTTTCTGATGGCCATCGATCTTGCCGCTCTCTCTCTTCTCTCTCCCCCCGACCCTCTCCGCGCACCTGTCCGTTCCCTTCACTCGCAATGAGGAGGCCTCGGCAGAAGGCCTTCCTTGCACAAGTTTTTGGGCCTGCATTTTTGTAGGAAGAGCGCGGCAAGAAGCGGAGGCGCCCGAAAAAAACGGAGGAAGACGAAAAGAAAGAAGAAAGGTGTGAGAGATCGATAAAACCGACAAAAAAAAACCGTAAGCTTTTTCTTTTCTCTTTTAAGACTGTCTTTCAATGCCGAGCTGTCGTCGTGCTCTCTTCTCTTTCAGCTGAAGAGTCGGAAGAAATTTCATTGGAACTTTCTCGGTTTTCGTTTTTTCTTCTTCGTTTTTCCCCTTTCTCTCTCTCTCTCTCTTTCCCCGTCTCTCTCTCTCTCTCTCTCTCTCTCTCTCTCTCTCTCTCTCTCTCTCTCTCTCTCTCTCTCTCTCTCTCTCTCTCCCCGTCTCTCTTTCTCTCTTCCTCCTCGGAAACTCTTGATCAAAATCTACAGGTGTTTCAATTCTCTTTTTTACAATTCCGAGAAGAGAAAGGGAGAGAACAAAAAAACCACTTCACTCCTCGAACGAAGCGGAAGTGGCCGCTGCCCTCTCTTTCTTCTCCTCTTCCTCCTCCTCGCCTCCACCTCCATTTCCTCCTCCCCCGCTTCCACTTCCGCCCCCTAGCCTCGCCGCCCCGGCCAGCAGCCCGGCCCCTGCCCCGGACACCCACCCGCTCCCCTCGATCTCCTCCAAGAAAACCGGAAAGTTCTCCAGGGTCCACTGCCAAGAAGACCTCAGGTCCTCGACCGACGCGTCTTCGATGCTGCGATCCTCGAGGAAGCAGCACTGCAGTAAAACCGCCAGCGCGTCTCTGGGCTCGGCTCCTTTCAACAAAACAGCTCTGCCCTGGCCGTTCTGCCAGGAGAGGGCGTGCTTGGCCCCGCTGCCGTGGGCGGCTAGGGACTCTCTGAGAGTCGGCGGAGGAGGAGTTGAAGAAGAAGTTGAAAAAGAAGAAGAAGTTGAAGAATTCGAAGAAGAAGAAGCGAGCTCCGAACCGAAACCCCTCGAACCGAAACTCGAAGAGGGGCTGCTCCTCGGGAACGCCTCCTCCACCGTCGCCCCGATCGAGACCCGGGGGGTGACCCCAAGGGACGAGACCAGCAGCGGCTCGAGCGCGGCGGCCTCCTCCGGGGTCGGCAGAGGAGGAGTCTTTTTCGTTTTTGCTTTTTTTGCTTCGCTTCCTTCTTCTTCGCCGTCGTCGTCGCCTTTCTGTTCCCTTCCTTCTCCTTCTCTTTCGCCTCCTCCAAGCCTCCTCCTCCTCACGAAAGCCGAGGCGACGATGCACCCCCTCTTGTGATTGAGAGAATCGAACCGCAGCGTCCTGAGAGCTCGCACCCTGAGAAAGACGTGGAGCCCCTGGAAGAAGAACCAGGCGGCGGCGACGGTCGAGGCGGTGTTGGTGGCGGCGACCTCCGCCGCCGTCACCGACAGAGCAGCGGAAAGAGACTCGTTGGTATTTCCACTTCCACTTCCACTCCCGCCAAAAAGCAGCGCGTCGAGCACGACCACGCCGCACGCCAGACCCACCACCTGGCCCAAGACCTCCCACACCTCTTCTTTTGCGGAAACGTCCCCGACGTTCCCGACTCGAGAGGCGAAGTGAGTCTGGATGACCCTGGCCGCGGGCCTCGCGACTCCCTTGGCCGCCGCGGAAGCGAATGCCGCCGCCCCCGCCACGGCCAAGAAAGGGACACCCCACCACGAGGCAGCCAGAGGGGTCGCGATGTCCAGAGCCAGAGCCAGAGTCGTCAGCGCCTCCCCAACCAGCCTCCACCTCCTCGGGTCGTCGTCGATCCTCGTTCCGAGTTTGGATCCGGTGAGGAGCCTGCCCGCGGCGCCGAGCCCGTCCTTGGCGACCCATTTCACCGCCGCGGAGGAGGCCGCCGTGGCTGCCACTGCGGTGGCAGCAGCAGCAGAAGCGGAAGAAGGAGAAGAAGAAGACGAGGAGGAAATCGAGGAAGCGGCGGTCGTCGCGGCCGCCAGGAGCGCAGAGGTCGCCAGCGACGAGCTCACCCATCCGGTCACATGCACAGGCAGACTCGCCAGCTGATACTCCAGGTAGTCCGGCGTGACCGACGCGGGGTACCCGCGCGGGAGCAAGGCCGCCTCGGCCCTGCGGCGGAGGGAGCGGGAGAGGAGGGCGAGCGGGGACGGAGGAGGGCGAGGAGGATTTCTCTCCCCTTCGTTTCCGTTTTCGGCTTCTTCTTCCTCTTCTGACGAAGAAGAAGAAGAACTCAAATAATCGCTGGCCCTTTCTATCACTATCCTCCTGCCGTTGAGCTCCTCGACCAGGAGGGGAGAACCGGCGAGGGAGGCGGCGTCGTCTTCGTCGCCGTTGGTGCTGCTGGAAGGAGAGGGAGAAGGAGAAGAGGAAGGACGGAGGGCAGCAGCGAAGGTCGAGGTCGAGAAAGGTTCTTCTCCCTCGCTCCATCTCTGCATTCGTCGCCTCTCCGCCACCCTCGGCTGAGGCGCACTCCGGCCGATTCGCGTGCCCGAGGAGGAGGGAGACGCGAGGCCTCTCGCTCCTCCTCCCGGGCGTGGAATGCGCCCGGCGCGCATGGAGGAGTGTGCGAACGGGGAGAACCGATCGAGTTGTTTTTTATTTTTGGGTTCTTCGATCGATGGCTTCTGAAGAGATTTTGTTTTCGAAAAACGAGGAAAAAGAATCGAGCGAGCAAACCGAGCATCACATCTTGCAAAAAGAGAAAAACACTTCTCTTTCTTTTCTCTCTCTCTCTCTCTCCGACGATAACAACCATGCCTCCACGCCGTGCCTACAACGACAACAATCAGAGCGAGCCCACGCGCAACGGCGGGGCCAGGCTCTCGGCCAACCCGGGAGGCGCCTCGGCGGCGCCGCAGGCAGCCCGCGTCGGCGCTTTCGTGCAGGGGCTGCTGGCGGCCCGCGGGTCGTGCGCGCGCGCCGGGGACGTCGCGAGGCTGTTCAGGGACATCGAGGGGGGCAACTCGAGCTCGGGTAAGGAGGAGAGGTGGAGGTGGAAAGAGGAGAGAGAGAAGCATCGATGGAAACAGAGCATTCGATAGTCATCGATCGCCTCACCTCTCTCTCTCGACCTCTTCAAACTCAAAAAAAAAAACTACTCAGCGGCTCCCCTCTCCGCCGCCGAGGAGGCCGCCCTCTCGAGGCTCGTCGCCGACGCCAACGCCGCCCTGGAGCCGATGCAGCTCGCCGTCAAGCGCGTGACGCTGCCCGAACCCGTGGCTAGGTGGCGAGGGGGAGGAGGAACAGGAGGAGGAGCTGGAGGAGGTCGAGGAGGAGGAGGAGGAGGGGCAGGGGCGACGGACAACGGCGAAAACGACGAAAACGAAAACAAAGGCGAAGGCGGCGTTCAACCCCCGCCGCGCTTCGACGCCGCGGCCTCGATAGCGGGATCCCACGCGCGCTCCTTCTACGGCGTCGTCAACGTCGAGCCGGACCCCATCGCGCTGGCCAACGGCTGGGGGCTGAGCCCGGCGCTGCTGGCGTACCTGCGGGCGGTGGTGAGGAGGAGATTCTTTTGAAAAAGATTTTTTCCTCTTTTTTTTTCTTTTTTTTCTTTTCGCTCACTTTTCAATTTTTTTCAAAAAAAAAACTTTCAGCTCGAGCGCATGGTCAAGTCCTCCGACACGCCCTGCGGCTCCGTCCCGCAGGAGACCCTGCTCGCCATCGACCACGCCGCCGACGCCATCGCCGCGGAGAGCGCCGCGACGAACCGGGCCGCCGCGGCGGCTTTGAGGATTGGAGGAGGAAGGGGAGGCAACGGCGGCGGCGGCGAAACCGAAGAGACCGACGAGGAGGAGCGGGACGCGCGCGAGGGCTCCCCGGCCGCCGCGGCCGAGGCCAGGCGCCGCCGCTCCGACGCGGCCGCGGCGGCGGTCAGGGCCAACGCCACGCAGCCCCCGCCGCCGCTCAAGAGGGGCGAGCGCGGCGCGGCGCTGCAAGCCTTGGCCGACTCGGGCTGGCTGGTGAAGCTGGTTTCAACCCCCGGAGGTGGAAACAGCGGAAACAACGTAAGCAACAACAGAAGGGACTCCACCTCTTCCTCTCGCGTCTCGGTCGCGTTCGGCATCGGCCCGCGGTCGTTCATGGAGCTCGGGGAGCTGCTCAGGGCGTTCGAGCCATCGAGGGAGGTGCTGGCGGCTTGGGCGATGCAGCTCTGAAAGGAGAGGAAAAAGATAAAAAATGAAAAAGAAAAAGAAAAAAGAAAAGTCATCTTTTTTTTGTAAATGAAAAATCCTTTTTTTGAGTTTTTGAAAGTTCTCAATCGGAATCTTACGCTTGTTGGTGTTGTATTTTTTTTACATTAAATCTAATTTCCTATTCGGCGCGGATGCGGGCCCTCGGCGAGGAGGAAGAGGGAGAAGAAGAGACTTTCTTCTTCTTCTTCTTTGCCGTCGTCGTCGAAGAAGAAGAAGAAGAAGGAAAAGAGGACGAAGAGGTCGAGGGAAGCAAGATCGCTCGCAGCGCCTCTTTGCTGCTGCCGCCGCTGCTTCCGGGAGAAGCAGAGAGGTTTTCGATCCTCCTGCTCTTCCTCAGAGGCACCGAGCGTCGCTGCTGCTTTCTCTCCCTCGTTCCTTCTCCTCCTCCTTCTCCCTCTCCCTCTCCCTCTCCCTCTCCCCCTTTTCCTTCCTCTTCCGCTTCCTCTTTCTTCTCGAGCTCCGCCGCGGCCAGCAGCACCTCCAGCGCCGCTCTCTTCAGCTTCTTCGAGTTGCTCGAAGAAGCCGCGCTGATCTTCAGCTGGCGCAGCTTCTTCTTGGCGGCGTGGCGGGCGGGGGTCGGAGGAGAAGAAACGAGCTTTTTCTTCTTTTTTGTCGCCGTCGTCGTCGCCGCCGTCGTTTTTGTCGTCGCTTTTGCCTTGCTTCTCTTCTTCCGCGGCAGCAGCAGCGGCTGCTTCTGCCTTCTTTTGATCTGCCTAGTCGGAAACACCTCCTTTTCTTCCTCCTCTTCTTCTGCTGCTGCTGCTTCGAGGAAGAAGGGCAGAAGCGACAGCGGCGGCGGCGAAGAAGGCAGAGCGGCGGCAGCAGCAACTCTCTCCTCCTGCTCCTGCTCCTCCTGCTGCTCCTGCTGCTGCTGCTTCAGCTTCTGCCCGAGGGCGAAGTTAAGGTCGCGCAACTGCTCCCCCTCGCCGGAGCGGAGGCGGAAGATCGAGGCGACCGAGGCCACGGGGAATTTCTGCTGAGGCGGGGGAAGGGAGGCGAGTTCTTCCTCTTCTTCTTGTTCTTCTTGTTCTTGTTCTTCTTCTTCTTCTTCTTCTTCTTCTTCTTCTTCTTCTGCGGCGGCGGCGGCGGTGGCGTCGATTTCGACCTCGAGTTCTTCCTCCTCGACCTTTCCTTCCTCTCCCTCGACTTTTTCCTCTTCTTCCTCCTCCTCCTTGTCCTCCGCGACAGCGAGCCCTGCCAGAACCACCAGCCCGAACAGGAAGCCCGCCGAGGCAGAGGCGAGGAAGCCCCCGGGGCCTCCGGGGAAAGGGGAAGAGGAAGAGGAAGAAGAGGAGGAGTTGCCGCCGCCGCCGCCGCCGCCGCCGCCGCTGGGCGGCGGCTTTCCTCCTCCACTGCCGCCGCCGCCGCTCCCTCCGGCCTCCGTAACAGCAGCGGTGGCGGTGGCGGCGGACTCCCCTACTGTCAGGACCCCTTGCGAAGAAGAAGAAGAAGAAGAAGAAGAAGAAGAAGAAGAAGAAGAAGAAGAAGAAGAAGAAGAAGTAGAAGAAGAAGAAGAAGAAGAAGAAGAAGGAGAAGAAGGAGAAGAAGAAGAAGAAGAAGAAGGAGAAGAAGGAGAAGGAGAAGGGGCCTGCTGCTGATGCTGCTGCGGTCCCTCCCCGCTGGCGGCGGCGGGCCTTCGGAGGAGGCTTCGGGTTTTTTTTTTCACCGTTGGCGCGCAAACCTCGGCGGGCGCGAAAAAGGAAAGTGTCGTCGCCGTCGCCGTCGTCGTCGTCGTCGTCGGGAGGGGCCTCGATCCTCGCGGCTGCCTCTGCCGCTGCTGAGCCTGCATCAGCAGCAGCAGAGAGGGCGCCGAGGAGGAGCGCAGGATCATTTTGGAGGAGAAAGGGAGGAAGAGAGAGACGAAACCGCGAACAGAGAGAGAAAAAAGGAGTCTTCGAGAGAATCGAAGAAGAAAAAAACTGAAAAAAGAACAAGAAAAATGAAAAGAGAAAACAGTTTCTCTTTTTGTTTGTTTTGTTTGCATTCAAACCTCCTCTCCGTGCGGTTGTTTTTTTATTCCGGATCCGGTTTGTTGTTGTTGTTGTTGTTGTCGTTGTTGTCGTTGTTGTTTCTGATCTAAAATGAATGGAAGGCTGGCTGCGGTCTCTGTGGCTGCTGCTGGCTGTTTCTCTCTCTCTCTCTCTCTGATTTCCCTCTCTCTCTTTGCTCTCTCTCTCGCTGCCTCTCTCGTCGCCGCTGAGCGGCCTCTCTCCAACCTCTCTCTCTCGCATCTCTCTCTCAACTCTCTCTGGTTTTGTCTTTTGCTCGTTTTAGGTGGGGGAAGAAGGGGGAAAAAAAGAATGGGAGCAAAAAATGGGGAGAAACAAGCTATCAAAAATGGTTTTCTATCAACTGATTGGGACAAAACTGGACCGCGCCCTCTTCCCCCTACCCCCTTTTCTTTGAAGAGCAAAGAAACAAAAAACAACGCGAGTAATAAAGAGAAAGAGAGAGTAGAAGCGGGAGCGCCAAAAAGGCGAAAATGGCGGCAAGGCGAAGGAAAGACAGAAAAAAGTCAACTTTCAGAGCTTCCACAGCAGCACGTTCCCAGCCGCGTCCCCGGAGACCAGCGCGTCCCCAGGACCGGCAGCCAGCGCCCTCACCGGCGAGCCCGCGTGGCCGTGCAGCGGGCCCGAGGCGGCAGGAGAGAGGAGGTTAAGAGAAGAGTCTGAGGAATTCTTCGCCTTCGAGACCACCCAGCGCGCGACGAGCCCGTCGTCGCCGCCAGAGTAGAGCAGGCCGTCGCTGGCCACCACCGCCGCGTGGACCTTGTTGGGGACGGGGGCGGCCGCGGAGGGGGCAGGGGCGTGGACAACAGCAGGAATCACCGGGATGGAGGCGTCCGAGGCGGGGGCGACCGCGGGGACGGCGGCGGAAGCGGAGGGAGCGGGAACAGGAGCGGCGGCGGTTGAAGTCGAGCTCGCTTCCTCGCGGACGACGCCGTGAGCCTCGCTCACCCTCGAGACCAGCACCAGCTTGGCCTCCTTTTTCGCCTTTCTCTCTCCCTCCGCTGCCGCCTCATTGGCTTCCTGCTCCGCGTGCGTCACGCAGCACGCCTCCTCCTCCTCCTCGCCCGGGCCGGCGCTCCCTTCGACGCAGAGGGACCAGAGAGCCAGGGAGCCGTCGTGCGACGCAGACACGATCTGGTTTCCGCTGCTTCCAGAATTAACAACCGCCAGCGCGCTCACCCTCCCTGCGTGCGCCCCTGCGATCACCACGTCGGGGGGCGCATCCTTCTTGAGTGCCCCGACCCCTCCTTCGTTCTTCCTGGAAGTGGGCAGCCTCCATACGCACAAGCTCCCGTCGGCCCCTCCCGCAAACAGCGCGGTCGTCGTCGCCGCGAGCGCCGAGACGTCCCCTTTCGGCAAGCTGACGGTCGCGACGCAGCGCGGCACGGCCCGGGAAAGGTCCCACTGCTTGATGCCTCCGCAGCCGCAGCTGAACAGCCAGCGCCCCGAGGCGGCCAGCGAGCGGACCCAGCCGGCGTGGCCCTCGAGGATCACGTCGGGCACCGACTGCGATGGAGACGGGGATGGAGAAGCATTTCCTCCATTGGGCTGCCAGCCGCGGACCGAGGGCGTGCCCCCTCCGATGAAGACCGTGGGCAGGCGGGGGAGGAGCAGCGAGGAACTGGAAGAAGAGCTGGAAGAAGAGGAAGAAGTCGAGGCAACAGGAGCAGCAGCGGGAGCAGGAGGATTCGCGTCGTCCAATGTGGCCTCGGCCCTCTTCTTGACGGCCGCGGCGGCGGCGTCCCCCGCGGAAGAGCTAGAGCTCGAGTTGGCCAGGATCCGCTCGAGTCTGGCCGCATCAGCCGCGCCGTCAACGTCGGCGGCGAGGGCGAAGACGGGCGCGCGGTCGTCGCCGCACGCGGCGCTGAGGCGGGAGACGAGCACGGCCGAGGACGAGCAGAGGGGGTCTGCCGAGGAAGAAGAAGAAGAGGCTTCGCAGGGGGGAGCCGAGGCTTCCCCTTCTCCGTCGTTGCTGTTGTTGTTCGATTCGACCAGCCTCCAGAGGGCCACAGTCTTGTCGAGCGAGGCGGTGATGATCTCCTTGCAGTCGTCTGTGGGGGGAAAGGAGAAGTTAAAAGGGAAAGAAAAAGGATAAGGGTGAGAGAAAGAAAGGCGTCGGGGTCGGAAGCGAAAAGAAAAATCGACAGCAGCGCGAGAGGCGTCGAGAAAAATGACGAATGCCCATCTCTCTCATCCCTCTTTGGCTCTTCCCCTCTTCCTCTCCAACTCCAACCCCTCCTCTCTATCTCACCTCTGTCGTTCAGCACCAGCAGCGCCGTGACGGCCTTGGAGTGCGCCCCGGCCAGCCTGGTGCACAGCACGGACTCGCGGGCGCCTTCCTTGGTTTCGTCTTCGAGGGAGATGCTGCCGGCGACTGCCGCTGTCACCGAAGTCGAAGCATTCGAGATTTCAGAGGCTCCCGCGGCGACGCTGCTGCTGGAGTTCCTCTGGGAGGGCTGCGGCGAGCTCGGGCGCGGGGCCTCGATCGCGGCCCTGGTGACGACGAGCGGGGCGCGGCCGCGAGCGAGCGGGCGAGGGGCCGGGCGAGCGGCGGCAGCGGCGGCGAACTGCTGATTTTTTTTTTGGTTTTTTTGAAGACGCGTGGCACGGTGAGCAAAGTACCTTTCGAGCGGGTGGAAGGGTTCCGACAGAGGCTTTCTTCGCTGTTGTGACGTCTGACGACCACGCTCTGGCTCTGGCTCCTCGAGGTCTCGGTTGAGCAAAAGAAGGCGAGGAAAGGGCTCCGGAAGAGGTGAAACGATTCGACGCCGGCAGAGCCAAGCGAAAGAAGGAGAGGTTTCGAGGAAAGAAAAAGAAAATGCCCTTGCGACGCAATCTCCTTTCGTTTCTTTCCCACCCTCTCACCTGCACGCCTCCCGACGGCACCTGGAAGGCGCGGGCGGAGAGAAGCATCACAGCAGAGGCCTCTCGCGCGGGAAGAGCGGAGCAGGAGGGGAGGAGCTGCTCGCGAGAGAGAGCGAGAGCGAGGGAAGGAGCGACGGAAAAGTCGCTGAACCCGAGCGAGAAAAAAAAGATTTTTTTGTGAAAGCTCGACCTCTTTTTCTCTCAACCCCCCTTTCACAACCTTGGCCTCCTCCTCCGACACCTCTCCTCCTGCTCCTCCGCTCGCGAAGACGACGATGCTCCTCGTCGGCGCCGCGGCGTTCTCCGCGGCTCGCCATCGCCGGCACCACCGAATCGGCATCTCCTTGAGGCGGGCTGCTGCCGCTCTCCTCGACGCTTCGCCACCGACCTCGACTTTTTCTTCTTCGTCCTCTTCTTCGCCGTCGTCGCCGTTTTCATCGTCCTCATCGTCCCTCTCTTCCATGCCCGCCTGCTCCTTTACCCCGCCTCCCTACACGGGCCCCTCCGCCGCCGAGGTCCTCCGCCTGCGCAAGAAGCACCTGAGCCCCGGTGAGATAAAAGAGAGAAAGGGGACTTGGAGGCGAGCAGCGCGTGTCGAAAGAGAAAAAGAGAGTGAAACTTTTTTCTCGAGAGAGCGATGCCCATCGCAATCGATCTCATCGCATCTTTTCACCTCCTTCGTTACACCTCATCCAATTCAACACAGCGATGTTCCACCACTTCAAGGAGCCCGTGATGATCACTGACGGGCACATGCAGTACCTTTTCGACGAGAAGGGGAGGCGGTGAGGAACGGAGAGGTTTTTTTCCGGTTTTTTTTCCACCATCGTCAAAGCCATCGACCTCTTCCCTTCGACCTCGACCGACGACGAACCTTCCTCTTTCTCTTCTTCTTCTCTCTTTCTCCCTCATCAGCTACCTCGACGCCTTCGCCGGGATCGTCACCGTCAGCGTCGGCCACTGCCACCCTCGCGTCCTGAAAGCGATCCAGGGCCAGCAAGTGAGTGTGAATTTCGAGTTTCGAGTTTTGAGCTTTTCGAATTTCGAATTTCTCTTTTCTTCGGACGTTCTTCGCTCATGAAAAAAACCCGAAAACGAAAACTTTCAAAAAAAAAAAAAAACCTTCTCCAGAACCGCCTCCAGCACACCACCACCATCTACCTCCACCCGGAGGTCGCCCTCTTCGCCTCCGAGCTCACCTCCAGGCTGCCCCCAGGCCTCGACGTCGCCTACTTCACCAACTCGGGCACGGAAGCCAACGACCTGGCCATTTTACTCGCGCGCGCTTTCACTAAAAACTACGATTTGTTAGCGTTAAGGCACGCGTATCACGGCGGCGGCGGCGAGGCGTACGGGGCGACGGCGCACTCGACCTGGAGGCACTCTGTCCCCGCAGGGCTCGGGGTCAGGCACGTGGCGTGCCCCGACGCCTACCGCGGGGCTTTTACTAGCGATGAAGATGAGGTTGATGGCATCAAGAAAGCTAGTCGAAACTTAGATGATGAAAAGGTTAAACTCGGGAGGCGGTACGCGAGGGAGCTGCAGGAGACGATCGACACCTGCACCCCGGGCAGGGTGGCCGGCTTCTTGCACGAGTCCATCCAGGGCGTCGGGGGGGTGAGAGGAGGAGGAGGTTTTGGTTTTCGTTTTTTTTTTTCACGGAAGAGAAAGAGAAAGAGAAGAGAATACGAACGAAGAAGAAGAGCTCACCTCTCTTTCTTTCTTTCTTTTTTTCCTCTCTCTCTCTCAATCACTCAATCAAAAAGGCCGTCCCCCTGGCCGAGGGCTTCCTGAAGCCGGCCTACGAGTCCGTGAGGGCGGCCGGCGGACTGTGCATCGCCGACGAGGTCCAGACCGGGTTCGGGTGAGAGAAGGGGAGAGAGAGAGAGAGAGAGAGAGAGAGAGAGAGAGAGAGAGAGAGAGAGAGAGAGAGAGAGAGAGAGA
>Ga0210003_1002643_pt1 | contig 14964 bp, 8 predicted proteins | sample LantaG_FD_182804 | JGI IMG/M metagenome (GOLD analysis project Ga0210003, IMG submission 182804) | Deep subsurface microbial communities from Baltic Sea to uncover new lineages of life (NeLLi) - Landsort_02402 metaG (SPAdes) (version 2) | ecosystem: Environmental > Aquatic > Marine > Oceanic >... | reverse complement strand
ATAGCGGTAATTCCATCGCCGTCTATGAGCAGGGGCTTATCAATCTCCAGCGCCAGTTCCCGCACCAGCTCCTGCGTCTCCTCAGTTAGGGAAAGCCCCGGGCCCATAACTACCATATCCATCTTTTGTGAAAGCTCAAGCAGCCTGTCCCTATTTTCCAACGCTATGCTTCCTGAGCTTGTTTCCTTTTGAGGAATAAATACGATTTCACATCCTTTCTCTGCCAGGAGCGATGAGACGGATACAGGGGCAGCCAGGCGAGAATATCCCCCGCCCGCCTTGAGGAAAGACAGAGCGGAGAAGTACGGTGCACCAAAATAACTGGAAGCGCCGGCGATAAATAAAACCTCTCCGAAGTCCCCTTTGTGGGCATTCTTTTCCCTTTCAGGAAGCTCTATTGGATTATTGATTTCTACTTTTATGGAATCAGTATTGTAAAGCGAAGGCGGAAAGGAAATATGCGAGACATACAACTTCCCACAGTGGTCATATCCTGGATAGAGCACATTCCCTATCTTGGGAAGACCGAATGTGACGGTATAATCTGCTTCTACCGCTATGCCCATCACCTCCCCGGTGTCGCCATTTATGCCTGAAGGGATATCGACGCTGAATACTGCCTTCTGGCTGTCATTTATTATTTGAATTACATCTTTATATATTCCGCCGACCTCCCTGATGAGGCCTGTGCCAAATATGGCATCCACAATAGAATCGCAGTCATGAATGGCGGATTTTACGGATTCAATTGAGCTGACCTTAGTTATTTCTATTGGCAGTTTCGATGCTATCTCGAAGTTTCTTTTTGCTATTCCTTTGAATTTAGCTTCATCGTCCAGAAGGAAGACTCTCACCGCTCCACCACTGGAGTGAATCTTCCTGGCAACAACCAGCCCATCCCCACCGTTATTGCCTGTGCCACAGAAAACGACAAATCTCTTGTTCTCTATGCCAAATTCATTCAACATGACGAAATATACTGCCTGCCCGGCGTTCTCCATCAAAAGGTCTTGTGAAATGCCAAACTCCTCCGTGGCAGCCTTGTCCAGGTTTCTCATTTCATCTACTGTGCTTACTTTCATTTTTAGCCTCCTCTACAGGAACGTAATTCGATTAACCTTCGAGTATGGCATATGCCACTCCTATATACTAAATTATAGCTCATAAGAGCCGACAACGTAACATGGGACTGCTATCACCACGTCATTTTTGTAGTTGCCTGATTCATCAGGCAGAGTCGCCCAAATAAATAGGGACAAGCCTTTATCCCTGAATATCGGGCCTGATTTATGGGATGCTTGCCGCAAATGGCTTCTTATCTTGCTTGCAAATCATCTGAATTGCATTGCGGCCTGACATAGCTACCATGGGCACACCACCTCCTTGCTCAACCCACTGCCCCACGATATAAAAGCCATCAAGTCCGGGCAAGGTTTTGCTCATGCGCAACCTCCAGGTTTCTGGCGTGATCATCCATCCTTCAAAGGTGCCCTGCCAGTTGCCGGTGTAACGGTGGAAAGTGAGCGGTGTAGCCACGTCACGCATCTCCACCTGAGCAGCCAGCCCCGGGAAGCGCTTGTCGAGCAAAGCCACCACTTGGTCAGCGATTTGCTCTTTCTCCTGCTTATAGTGCTCAGGCTCATCCTGCAATCGTCTCCAGTAAGCATAGTCTGAGGGGAACATGACCTTCACTACCGTCTTGCCCGCTGGGGCTAGAGTAGGGTCGAAATTATAGATATGCACACCCTCACCTGGCTGTCCCCACTCTCTGCCAGCGATAGTGACTGGCTTATCAAGGGGAAAGTTTAGCCCCATTATGGAAGGAGGTATCTCCTCGAACGAGCGGTCTATCCCTAGGGCTACATGGACCAAAGAGGGGCAGATGGGAAGGTTGTTGTAGTAACCTCGGATTTTTTCATCAGCGTATTTGCCAGCAAGCATGTCAAAAATGGTCGTGTGACCATCGGCGGCAGAGATGACGTAGTCTGCTCGGTGTTGGCTACCATCCTCCAATCTGATCCCAACGGCGCGGTCATTCTCTACCAGGATCTTGGTCACCCGTGCGTTATAGTAGACCTCGCCTCCTAAGTCGCGGTAGCGTCGTTCAATGGCTCGGGAGAACTCTAATGAGCCGCCTATGGGATAGCCGGCCACTTTTCGGTGTATCCAGGAGAGGCTCATAAGTGCCACTAGCATTGTAAGTTCGGGAAACCACCAGGCGAGAGGAAAAGCCTCACGCAGCAAGGCATTTTTGAAGCGTGCGGCAAAATCTTGAATGGATATGCTGGCCCATTCCCGAGCAACCTGTATAAAGGGCCGCATCTCAGATAACGACTTGAATCCGCCAATGGGGCCATATACTTCAGCTGCTCCTTCAATGGGCAGTTCAAAGCGAGTGCAGGCACGTATGCCTTCGATGAACTCTTCAATGACATCCTTATCTTCTGGGGCAAGCTCCATCATGTGCTGCTCCAGGCGGTCAATGTTGGTGTATAGGATAAAAGCCTTGCTGTCGGCGCCCTCGATGCGCATAAGCTCCTCCTGGTAAATCATACGCCGCCCCTGAATTGCCCCCAGCTCTTCCCACAGCCGGTAAAACTTTGATCCCGGCGCGGAGCCAACCAACCAGTGCAGGCAGCCATCAATGGTGTAGCCCTTGCGCTCCCAGGAGGTGCACAGTCCGCCGGGTTTATTCTGCAGCTCGAAGATTTGGGTGCGGTAGCCGTTCATCTGTCCATAGCACCCGGCTGATAGGCCAGCGATACCAGCCCCAATGATAACTATTGACTTCTGTGCCATTTTTCGTCTCCTTATTTTGTATGCAAACAGAATTATAGCTCATCTAGGTTATGACTGTAACTTTAGAAACGCCTTCACCATGTCATTGCAAGGCCTGTCCCGAGCAAAGCGAGGGAACTCGACGAAGCAATCTTTTCCTCCTTCTTTGTCATTGCGAGCGAAGGGATAGCGACCGAAGAATCTCCACTTCAGTTCCTTTCTATCGTGAGGATTTAGGGTTTTGACTTAGCCCGGTCAAACTCCGCCTTATTCCCTAACCAGATTCCACTAAATAGGAGCTTTTTAACAGCCTCCAGCCAGTTTGGGGTAACGTTGGTGTAGCCAGTCTGCTACCTCTTGTTTAAAATCTTTGACCTCCTGTAGTAGTTCGATTGCTTCACCCTCGGAAATCTCCCCGGCCCGGTCGTAGTCGGTTATGTTGCGTTTGGTACGGCACATATCAAAATAATCAGCTCTATTACGAAATTCCTGTCCCATCGTTTCTTTAATAGTTTGTAGCGCAGTAAAATGCTGCCCTGGCCCTACGGCTTTGTAGCCCTTGCAGTAGAGCGCAATAGTAGCTAACTGCAGGGCAGCATTGTAGGCGATAGCAAAGCGGCGATCGGCAGAGACTACTTCAATTGAGGCATCGGTGATATCGCGCTCAACTACCTTTAACAGGCTGGCAATTTCCTCCTGCGATGTTCTGTGTCTTGCTAGCTTCCCATCAGCCAGTAATTGCTTTAAGGCCATCGTCATTTCCTATTAAAAAGACTTTGGGCTCACTTAAAATGGTGAGGACAAAGTGATTTAACGCTTTGGACTTGGCCCTCAGTTCCTGAGATGGCATGGCTATGGCGTTAATCTCGCGTCCCAATCCTTCCTTTGCTGGGGATAGTGCTTTCGAGAGTTCTGAGGCAGTTATGTCCCCAACCACAAAGAGGTCAATATCGCTAGTCGCAGTTTCCTTAGCCTTAGCATATGACCCATATATGAAAGCGACGATAATGTCCTTTTCAATCTGTGATAAGTGTTGCCTGAGAGTATCGCCAAGGGCAAAAGTCTTGAGAAATATAGCCTTCAGTTCAGGGAAAATGGGGCAATCCTTGTTAATCTGGTAATATTTTCTGTTGCCATCTGTAGTGTGGGACAGGAGTCCTGCAGCCTCCAGTCGGGCAAGTTCACGCTGCACGGCGCGGATAGGCTGCCCGCTGCGAGTGGCCACTGCACGCATATAGAAGCGATCGCTCGGGTTCAATAAGAAGAGCCCCAGTATAGCAACTCTAGCCTGTGAAGAGAATAACTCCTGTAACATTTAGAACTCGACTGTATACTTTTTGTAGTCAATAGTATACTTATTGTATACGCCTGTCAAGGGCGTTTTGCTATTGCGATGCCAGCCCCAATTATGATTATCGACTTCTGCTCCATTTCTCGTCTATCTCTATCACTGCTGAAAGACGATGGAGCTTTATACTCCCCCGATTCTTATGAATATGTGATGCTTTCACTCGCTTAAACTCTTTGGCACGTCATAAAGCCTGAAAACTATTGTGTCAATTGAGCTCTGAAGCTCTTGAATTCGTGCCCTGAGTTTTGAGACTGTGTCTAAAAGATGTTGCTTTTTAGCCTCGAACTCCTCCGAGTTTTGTGGGACAAAGGGCGCCTCTTTAATAGAAACCCAGTATTCCCCTTGATAATTTGTAAGAATTTGAGTAATGATTTTGAGGAGTTTCTCTTTCCCATTGATATAAAGGATCTTCCTGCCTTTACCATAAAGTTTAACCTCTGCACCCTCTAAGGTCATAGAGACCTCTCCAACTTTGCTCAGGATGAACTCGGCGTCCTGAAGGCCAGGGCTATAGGTAATCCTAATTGCTGGATGAGTTCTTAGAGAAAATTTCCTTTCCGGTGATAGGGATTTAACAATAGCCTCAGGATTTATGTCAGGCAAGGAAGCTTTAAATTTCAAACGGGTTAGCCTCGTTCCCTTAAAGTACTTTGAATAGCTGGAAAGCTTAGTCATCTTCTCTCTGATTCCCTTTGCATTCTCCACAATCTCATCGTGCAACTGAACGTCTTCTGTTTTATCAAAATCTATGCGACGAATGGGAACTTGAGATAGTGGTGCCCCCACATACTCTCTTATTTCGCCTTTTCCCTTCTTAGTCTTGGAGAACCAGAAATCCATTAGCGTAGAATTTAAGAGGGCCAAGATATATAAGAGTTTTTCGCTTTGACTAATACCGGTAATAAAGAACACATCGGACATTGCATATAAGGGTGCACTGCTTAATCCGAAGGTATTTTGGAGTGCTCTATTAGGAGTAACAATCTTCTCCTCTTGAAAGATTTTCTCGTCTCTTTCTCGGTGCAACTTATACCAAGGATAATTCTCTCCATAAACCCTAAGTCTGTTTCCCAAGATTGGACGGAATTTCTCCAAGTGAGCCTTAATCACAGGGTATTTTTCAACGTCTGTATCCTTCGTGGTGTAAATGACAAACTGTGGGTTTTCCAAACGCTGGTTGACGTAATAGCAGTCGATGTCTGAGTTCTTGTAGAAGGGTTTCACCAAGAGCATCTCATCTTCGCTAAGGTGCAAGGAGTCCAGTTCATCTCGGGAGAGAACAAAGATGCCATCGCCGACTTTGATGTTACGGTGTGAGACCATATCTTGGGGTAGGAGCCTGATGTTTTTATTAGTGACCTTATCAGCTCCTGAGACTATTCCTTGGTTTATGTTGCAGATGTCACTGAGGGGCATTCCTTTTTGCTGTATCTTCTTTAGGATTCTATCGGCCTCGCCGCCGCGCATCAAATTCCATGGCTTTTCAGTCAACTCTCCTTGCCTTACCCCGCTCCAAAACACTTTGATGTATTCGTCTTCATATCTTGGCTTATCTATATGTTTCTGGATGTGCTTGGTAAGAAAATCGAGATTTTCTCTAATAGTTTTCCCATCTAAATCTTGATTCTTACATTTAACTTCAACTATTTTGATGTGATTGTTTTCTCTTTCTCGCTCTTTATCTTTTCCCGAACATTTAGTAAGGACAAAGACCATGTTATGTTGTCCTTTAGCATGTTCGAATATTTTTACCTCGTCAAAGAAAATCATCTCTTTAATCTTTGCGTTCTCTAAAATGTATTTTCTTAATCTTGAAGCCCCGTCAGCAGTTGGCCAGTAAGCAGAGGTTATGAATCCTAACCTTCCCCATTCTCTGAGTTTGGAAAGACCAAGAATGATGAACCAATGCAGATAGTCCATTTTCCCTTGATAATAATTCTTCCAATAAGGACAAAGTTTTAAGGTTGTCTGGAAGAGTTCTTTATGTCCCTTTTCGCCTACATAAGGAGGATTTGCACACACATAGGAAAACCTTTCGACAAACTTATCCTTAATTTTTTCGTATATTTTCTCCTCGGCAGTAGTGAAATGAAGAATTTTACGGCGATGTTCCTTTTCCTCTCCTCTAACTTCTTGCAGGGGAAGCTGCTCGGGATTGTGCAATTCCATTGAATCTCTACAGATAATTCCGAGAGGTGTTGGCTCTTCACGGGGCTTCTTCCCTGTCAGTTCCAGTATTCTTCTGATTAGCGGAGTGAGTTGGATAAGCAGATTTACCTGGGTAAGATAATATGGGAAAGAGGAGATTTCACTACCAAATATATACCAGAGGATAGCTTGCCATATATCCCTAAGGTCTTGGGGGTCATTCCAATCGAGGTCAGGACATTCTCTTATTCTTCTGGCAGCCTCTACTAAAAATCCACCTGAACCAGTTGCAGGATCAAAGATAAGTTTTGGAACCCTCTTCCCCTCGATATGCCAGAAATAAGCCCCCGGCTTGTTATAGCCAACCCTATCCCAGATAAAACTCACAATCTCACGAGGCGTATAATACTGCCCTTTGTTTTTCTTATCTACCCTTTCAATATAATCCTCATAGATGGTTCCTAAAATATCTTGGTCAAGTTTGCCGAGGTAAAAATTAGAAAGTTCATAGAGGGAGTCAATCAAGGCATCATCTGAGGGTTCATACCAGGAATAGTTGTTATTTACATTAAAAAGCCAGGGGTATTGCTCTGCTGATAAGTCAAAAGCATAATGTAGGACTCGCCTAATCTCACGGTTGAAATTTTCATACAACCTAGCGAAGCCACCGTTATAAAGAGATGGCTCTATAAAACCTATGTCTTCCCATACCCTTGCAAGTAGGAGTCGAGTCATAGCGAAATAAGCAACCCTGCGGAAAAAGGCATCTCGTGCTTTTCCATAAAGCGCTGCCTCATCTGCATTCATAATTCGCTCAAAAGTCTCAGAACTTACCTCCTCTAATTCCCTTCCGGAGATATGAGCGGAAATATCCTCTATCTCATAAGCGATAGACTCCTCCGAAACCCTACCCACTTTTGCTTTGCTTACCAACTCGGATTTCTGCTGTTTTACATCGTTATGGAGGATGTTTACAATATATCTTAGTTGGTCGGTGAGCGATTTAACATTAAGTTCCTCTCTCCCAGTCCACGGTTTTGCTTTAGCTATTCTTTCTATTTTTCCCTCTCTGGTAAGGAGCTTGTATGAGAAAGTCTCTACAAAATTTAAGAAGCGTTTTGTATTTTCCCTCTCGAGGATACCTTCAAGATTTTCCTTAAAATCCTTGTAAAGCTCCACAAAGTTAAAGTTGAAAGCCCCTATCTCCTCATCGGATTCAAGGGTGTATACATTAAGGTCACGCATGTTAACCAAGATCCCGTATTTTAGATTTTGTGTCTCCAGATATCTTTTTATCTGGTCATGCCATTTGGAGAGTTCGAGGGTATTCATCCCTTTGCAATCGAACACAAAGGGATGGGTATGGGTGTCTATGGGGATATAGTCTGGTATATCTCCGCCTTCGGGGGCGCTTTCTTGGGTCCCGATGGTCTCTCCGAGTTTGAAGTCGAGGATTTGCTCTAGGAATTTGGGGAAGAGGATAGGAGCAATTAGCTTTCTCTCATCAGTCCAAGCCCCAGAAGCATATTCCAAATAACCACGAGCTTTTCCTTGTGAGTAACGCTTATAATCAACTGATGAATCCAGGATTGAAATGGTTTTTCTGATGGCTTCGATTCCTCTTTTTGCCATGCTTCCTTTAACCCTCTGGGGATCCTCACTTCTTTAATTTAAAAGCTACCGAGCAAAATATTGCCTCACAGTGGAATATAAACTCTGTGCTTGTTTGGTCTCTAACCTGCTTTGTCTCGTGTCAAATCTCTAATATATCTATTATACCACCGTTAGAGCGAAGCGAGTCTTCTTTTGCTGGGCGGGTTCTTCCCTGATATTCTTCTGATGGGACTTTGACTATGGGGTCTGAGCATTGCTCCTGCCTTTCACTTAGAAGGCAAAGCTATTCTACTCAGGGTTGAGCAACATGGCTTTTTGTTAGTCTGCTGGTGCTTCATGCCTTAGTCTCGTGCTTCATCCCAAGAGTTGAGCCTATAAAGGCGGTGGTTTCTCTCCTAATGGAGTGATAGCGCAGGAAAATAGTGTTATGGTTTGCAGCAAGCCATACAATGCGGGGTTTGCCACACATCTCCCAAAACTCCAGAGTGGAATCTCTCGGTATGAAGTCATCCCCCTCCGCGTTAATCATTAGCAGGGGGCGCCCACGGAGATAAGGTGCAAAGGTAATTGGATCGAACAAGAAGCATTCCTTAGCCGGAATTACGTTTTCAATTCCCTTTTCTGCTACGTCGGCCAGATATTGCGGGTAATGGCTATATATCTCATGGCATTGGGACTCTGTGCACTTGTGGCTCATTCGTGCCACATCGTTTTTGCTCCTCCAGGTTATCTTTTCCATATTCCCGCCTGTCACTATGAAAATACCGGCCATAATTCGCTTGTCCACAGCCATAGCTATAGCAGAGGCCATTCCTCCTGTGCTTATGCCTATTACAGCCACTCTTTGAGCATCAAGCTCATTTCTGCTCTCTGTCCAATCTATTACCTGACGTGTATTGATAACCAATGTCTGATATAGCTCCAGCCAGTTCTCAATGAAGGGCATTGGTAGCCGCCTTTTCTTGCTCTCTGCTCCCCCCTGAGCTGGCAACACGAGCTTCAGAACAAAAGAGGCTATGCCCATTTTTGCCAGATCCCGTGCCATTATCTCGCAGGGCACTGCGTTCCTCTCTCCCAGCTCACCAAGACCGTGAAGCAGAATGGCGAGAGGAAAACGGTTCCCAGTGGTTGGCATGTAATACTCACCACTCGCAGTATTGTTCTCCTGATAGCGGTTGGGGTGAGCACTAGGGAAGGTGACATCATGGCAAAGCCAATATGGCTTGCTTTCCTTAGGCTGAAGGCTAAAATAAGGCTCCTTCTTTAGATAATCATATGGCTGCATTTCTTAATTGGGCTAATCCTACCTTGTGTAGTGAAGTCAGTAACTCTGTGTCAGACGAGGGGCTAGATTAACAGCACATAAAGTGTAATCTTATTTCTTGGGCCGATCAGCTATCAATTGCCCGTTGACTCCGACATTCTCAGGAGCGTTTTCCCGTATAAGTACGACAATATGCTCGATCTTGTATACTTCATATGCGGCGTCAGTGAGCGTTTTCACCATTTGCCTCTTCAGTTCAATGTTCTCAATCTTCGGTCCGTCTACAGTAATCGTTGGCATCGCAATTACCTCCTTCGTTTTTATCCATTATTCATATTCTTTCGCCTAAGAGCGGAATATTTGAACTCTGTGCTTGGTCTAGCTTACTTTGTTTCACGCTCTACCATTAGCATATCACAAATTATAGCGAAGCCAGTTTTTATTTGTTGGGCAGGCTTCAGTTTTGGGATTGCTTCGGCTGCGGCTCGCAATGACATTATAGGAGCAAGGGAACGGAGATTGCTCCGGCTCGTAGCTAACAGAAGGAGCACTCTTTATTTTCAGGCTTGCTTCAAACTTTCAACAAACAGTGCGGGCTCTTGTGGAGCGATTACAACGTTCTTCGTTAGGGAAGAATTCCAGGAAGCCAGGTTGATTTTCCCAAAAAGTCAAGGATTTTTTCTACATAATTACAGGGGAGTTTAATCTCTATGCGAGGGTGAACCTGGTGAGTTCAAGGGATGAGAGTAAGCCTGATATTCCATGCTGCTCACTTCAGATCACACACTTTGCCCACGTGAGTAAATAGAAGCTGAAGGGTGATTTCCGAAGGATTAAGCTGGAGCATCTGTGACAGTGCCCGCCCGTAAAGCGACAGTTGTGAGCGATATCGTTCCGCAATATCAGCCAGGTCGGCGTCATCTGCAATCTCATCGCTCTTAAAATCCAGGACTGTGGCTTTCTGCGGTCTGCTCTCCGAATCACGCATGATAGTAACGCGATCGAAGACACCCGTCACCCACTCATCCCCCAGGACAATCTCGAAGTGTTTCTCACGCCACAGGTCTGCATTGCCCTCGGGCCGCGACAACGCCTTTTGTACCTCTACGGACGTGAGCGCCTGACGGATTTGCTCGATTACCTTCCGTTTCACACCCTCTGTGAATGAAGCTGCCTCCTGCCATTCCCAAATCAATGTCTCAATATCCACTTCGCCAATCCAGGAAACTTTCTCAAACAGCTCATGTATCGCTGTGCCGAACTCCAGACTGTCACGTGCGGCAGCGGCAAACAGCAAATCAGCCTTACGTTCCCTCTCCATCCACGTCGAAGGCGATATGCGAGCAAGTCGCCGCTTGTACGAAGGCTGCCCACCAAAGTCCCCTGACAGTTCATGCAATTCGTATAATTCAGCAACCTTTTTCCTTCGGGGAACTCCGGTATACCAGTCACGCTCTCCTTCTTCATAGAGGCAGGTAAACTCGCAGCCGTCAATCTCAATTCGTTTTCCATCAACTGGCTTCGCCTCGCCTACCAGTTGCAGTTTCAACAGGCTGGCAGGTCTCATGACAGTAGCGCTCTTGCCAGGAAAACTGGTCACTATATAGAGGCCCTGCCTGGCGCGGGTCAATGCCACATACAGCAGGCACAATGCGTCGAAACACGCGGTCTCATCGCTCACCTTAACTTGCTCTGCCAGCACAGGGTCGCTCTGGGCTATGAGCCTGCGCGGCATTTTCAACGCCCACAGAGGATGGCTGGTCAAGGGGTCACGCGCTGTCACAAAATCTATCTGCCCTCCTCCCGTCATGGTGCCATTCTGCAAATCGGGCAGGATGACTATATCGAATCCCAGACCCTTGGACTGGTGTATGGTCATAACGCGTATGGCATTCTCGGAAGCCAGCTCATGCAATTCGTAGCTGTCTATGAAATGAAGGAAATCATTGCAATTACGACTGCCACTTTCATCGAACTCTCCAGCAGCGTTGATAAGGTCGTTCAACCTCTTCCTGCCAAAAGCATCCAGCGGATGCGCCTCGTCTAACCTCGCTCCCCAGTTGCGAATGAGCGCCCGAAAGCCATAATTCTGTATCTCCCACAGCAAAGCCAGCGGCAGGTTGTTGCGGTTAAGCTGCTTCCTGTCAAAATAATCTCTGAGCGGACTCATCTCCAGGTGTCTCCAAGCCAAGGTGTCTCCCGGATGTGCGGAGAATTTCACCAGGGACAGGAGCAGGGAAACGACGGGGTTATCTTTTATAGCAGCCCTGCCTTCATGGATAAGGTTCATATCCTGGCATGAGCGGCGGAGAAAGTCGACGATTTCCTTGCCACACTTATTGGTACGCACCAGAATTGCTACCGACAGACCCCGGCTCAGCGGGTCAATTTCCCGAAGAAGATGAGCTACGACGTTATACCTGCCATCATCCTCAGGCTTGACTCCGCCATTCTCGCATGGCGGCTCCAGCAGGCTGACATAGCCGTGTTTGGGAACAACGTCTTTCTGGCACTGATGAACCTGCCAGACTTTTTCCCATTCTGCTACGGCTCCTATCGGCAGCTCGTCCTCTGGCAGATTGCTGAACACGCGGTTGACCGTATCAACGACGGGCTTGCAGGAGCGGAAAGTGGTGCTGAGCTGGCTCTGCTGGATACGTGACCCATATTGCTCCAGTATGCTGCCGAATAGCCTGAAATTACCGCCGCGCCAGCCATAGATAGCCTGCTTGACGTCGCCAACGTAGAAAAAGCTGCGCCGTCCGCTGGTATCCTGCAATATCTCATCGACGAGGTTGCGCAGCACCTCCCATTGCAAATCACTGGTGTCCTGAAACTCGTCCAGCAGCCAGTGGTCGAGCTTGCAGTCGAGGCGGTAATCTATATACAATCGTGTATCTTCATCGGGCATACGGCTAAGCAGGGAGCCACCGCTATAGCTGTTGGCTGCCGTCAGCAGGTACTGGGCGTCGGTGAAGGTGAGCCTGCCTTGTCGTCTGACGATATAATCGTAGAACTGCTCATATTGCTCCAGAACCTGGTAAATACCGCGTGTCTTCTTCAGCGCATTGCGCAGTTCTATGCTAACCACATGGCTCAGGAGCGTGAAAATCGACTCACCCTGCTCAGCACTGAGAGTGGATTCGCTCTTGCCATATTGCAACACGATTTCACCCTGCCTCAGCCTTTCTCCACTCTCCAAAAGCGCTTGAAAGACAACTCCTTTGCTCAAGTTGTCATCCCACATAGCCGATTCGCTGTAGCTGCTGGCAAAATCGGCAAACCTCGCCAGACCATTCGACAACCTTTTTGGGAGGTTGCTCATCCCAAGTGAGCTTCGGAGTGCGGCAGCGGCGGATGCAACATCAGCAATTGGCTTAAGCCATAGTGACCCCTCAGGCCAGATTATGCTCTCCTTCCCCCAGAAATCCGCTGAGGGCAATATTTGATAATGCTTCCGATAATCACCAATGAAGGTATCCAGGCTGCGCTCCAGGCTCTTCTCCTCCTGGCCGAAGGTAGCCTGCTTGAAGGCTTCCAGGAACTCTCGCTGTGTCCCATCATCCGCCTGGCGAACGGCAAAGATTCTATCAAGCACCTCCTGCCGGGCGTTCCTTGCCTCTGCCCCCTCGTTGTCCAGCATCTGAAAATTCGTGGGAATTCCTAGTTCCATGGGAAAGGTTCGGATAATGCCCACCGTGAAGCTGTCCAGTGTGCCCACATGTAGACGGTGCAGGCCATCCATCAGGTTGCGAAGCAACTTTAAGAAATCTCCCTGGACGAAGCCCCTCTTGCCAATCCGCTCTGCGGTTTCCCCCGCTTGCTCGGGCGAACTGGCGGCCTGGCACAGGTATCTGACGATTGAATCGAATATCTCTCCCGCTGCCTTTCGCGAAAATGTCAGCGCCACTATCTGGTCCGGTTTCACCCCATTTGCCAGGAGTTGTATATAGCGATGGGCGAGCTGAAAGGTCTTGCCCGATCCAGCGGACGCCGCTATGGCTTTATGGCTGATTCTCTCTATGGCCATCGTGTTTCTCCCCTTACCCTTATAAGTTTTTCCCGTTCATTTCCAGCCTTCTCCCCTCTCTGTCATTGCGAGCCGAAGGCGTAGCAATCCCACATCCCCACCCCTTACTTACCGGGGGACTGCTCCTCGCAATGACAAAATAGGTACACATTAGCCTCCCTCCATAAAAGCCTCGAAAGTTTCTATGTTTATACAGTCGGCAATATCGGCATGGAACAGCCCCTCAAAATCGTCATACCGCACCTTTGCCGACGGTGGCCAGAACCTGCGCCTCTGGATATTCTCGATGACGCCCTCAGCACAAACCCCAGCAGATTCCAGCAGGGCATCGGACAAACCTTCCCATATCGCCACGCCCGTCTCGCTTACAGCCTTGGGCAAATTGAAATATCCCAATTCCATCCGTCCTTGAAATTCCTCTTTCTGACAAAGCAGCAGATGGTAAAGCGGCAGTTGCAACTCAATCCAGCACTTCTCCGTGCCATTGACATCAACCATGGCATATTCCCATATATTCCGTGATAAGGAGCCGATATGAGCTTTCTCAGGACTTTCCGCATTGTCGGAAGTCTTGTAATCTAAAACCCGTATCAGGCCGCTATCGCGGTGGCGATCAATGCGGTCAATCCTTCCCCGGATGAGCATGCCAGACAGTTCTCGCTCAGCCACCATCTCGGAATGCATAATCTCCCAGCCTTCCCGAACTAGCCTCACCTGCTCATACGCCGCTGCGTTGAGTCGCTGCCGCGCTGCATCAAGCTGTATGCCCAGTTGCAGTGGTGGGGATGAGCCGAAGCGCTCCTTTATCCAGTCCTCTGCCCGAGCGTACAGGAAGTCGCTCAACTCATATTCCTTTTCACACTGGCGCATCCCATCATCTCCAGCCATTTTATGCAGGGCATAATGCACCATATTGCCAAAGTCCATGGCGTCCAGCTCCCTCTTTTCATCGTCCAGTTCCTCCATGCCTAGAACATGTTTCAGGTAAAAACGGAAGGGACAGGCAAGATAATCCTTAAACCAGGTAACCGGCAATCTCGACAGGTCCAGACGAGCGGCTTTAATGTCCGCAGGAGGCTTCACCTCCAGCGGAAAGCTTATGGTGGCGGGATGGTTGTCCCGCCTCTCGTCGGGGTCGCCGAAAAGCCGCTCAACGCGGTGGGGCAATTCCTCATCGTCGCAGCAGAAGAGCAATCGCGACGGCTTCAACGGCTCGCCCTCGCTGCTCGTTTTCCCCGCAATGAAGCAGACCCTTCCCTTATCCTGACGGCGGGACTCGATAAGCCCGCGCATCAAATACATATCTCTGGCAAACCTGTCTGCATCGTGCCTGAGATTCAACTGGCTTCGAAGTGAATCGGGTAAAAATACATCGCTTAACTGGCTATCGGGCACCACGCCATCGTTCATTCCGGTGACAATCAGGAGCGAAGCACCATTCCAAGGCAGCTCAAGCCAGCCCTCAAAATCAATTACAGCGCCCTCGCGCTCGGTGGAGTAACGCTGCCCCTCCAGTCGGCGCAGCAGAAGCTCCAGGGCATACCTTTTCTCCACCCCGATGGCTTCTAGAACTCCACCAGAAAACTCACGCAGCGCAGCATCTATAAGCTCCGCCACCTCTATAAATTCCGCATCTTCGGGGTTGTTGGGGTTGAGCGTTCGACCCTGGTATATAGTCTGCAGCAGCGGCCGCACCACGGTGTCGAAGTCGCCCTTGCGGAAGTTATTCACCTGCTCCCGTATGAACGCCACCGCCCTCTCTATGCCCCTGAATTTCCG
>Ga0210003_1002642_pt1 | contig 14966 bp, 7 predicted proteins | sample LantaG_FD_182804 | JGI IMG/M metagenome (GOLD analysis project Ga0210003, IMG submission 182804) | Deep subsurface microbial communities from Baltic Sea to uncover new lineages of life (NeLLi) - Landsort_02402 metaG (SPAdes) (version 2) | ecosystem: Environmental > Aquatic > Marine > Oceanic >... | reverse complement strand
TTTGTTCCAAATATATTTATATTTTGACCAATTGTTACACCAAGCATATTCTTTAATTTGTATTTATCAGGTAGATTAGGAGCAACTAATGTTACAGTTTCTGAATAATTAACTAACGATACAATAGGATTTATTAATTTTGCAATATATGTAATCTCTGCATCATTTGTAATAAGGTTTTCTGGATGAAGCAAAAAATCAGCACATTCAGGACAAGTATCACAACCACAATTATCTATCCCATCTTGACATGGTGGATTAATTGATCTATCTTTAATGTTTTTGATAATATCAATTACTGCTTTAATAAGTAAAAATAAAATAATTAAATTTTCCAATACACAAAGTATAGAAGCAATCTTTCTAGTGACGGCAATTGTGCCCGCTTTATGACCGTCTCTTCCAAAATTTTGTAAACGTTTAAAATTCTTTATTAATTCATCAATAATCTTTTTAATCAATGCAATTATATATTCAATTAAAGCTAATAACAAAGCAAGAATAGCTAAAATTAAAGCAAGTAAAGCTAAGAAAGGGAAGATGCTGAGAAAAATAGGAATACAAGTTCTAAAAAGTCTTTTTATTTTTTTCTTCACAGCCCGAGGATTCATTAGAGCACATAATACTTCAATAATACAAACTATAATTTCTAAAATTGCTAAAATGAGATTGTAGATAGCAAGAAATGTAGATATTTGAGTGAGGATATTAGATATAAGCTGACTAAGTTTCCGCATGAAACTATCAAGCAGCCCACTCAAAGATATACCACCGGGCCATTTTAGCTTGAGCTTATTTAATAAATCAAATATGTTTTCAGGAAAGCCTTCTGGAAAAGGAATATCAAATCCGGGAATATTGACGTTCTGTCCAAAGCCCGGCAATGTCGGATAAGGAATTGTTGGCCCAGTATCAAAATTCAATAAGTCTGTTTTACATTTTCCGCTTCTAGGCATCTTGCTCCTTATTCATTTTCATTTTCATTTCCAACTCCACCATCAATACCGCCGCTATAAACATCTTGATCAGCAATAGCGCGAGATTCTTTGGCTCCTAATGGTTCTTTCCATTCTTGACCAGTAACTTCCTGAGTATATTTTTGAATTATTTCTCCGTTCAATACAATTTGAGCGCCTTGTATTGTACAGTTGCCGCTAGCTTCTAAAGTTAAATCTGATGCGCTCTTTATAACAATGCCCTGTTCATTAACAAATATTCTATGATATCTATTATTGCCAGTTATTACTCTTATTTCAAGTGTAGTGTTTATATTGGCAGTATTGTTAAAGCCTTTAGCTGCGGTAAATCTGCTGTCATTATCTATAGTGCTGCCGCCCATTTGAATAAAAACATTGCCATCCATTTGAGAATATAAGCTAACATTTTCTTTATCTCTGCCTAATCTCATTACTGCTCCACCAGCAGTATCAAGCCAAAGCGATTGCCTATCTATAGTGTTTGCTCCAATACTTGCACTAACCATTCCGTCAAAAGTAAGAGTAGCCGAGCGACCCCCAGCATTAGCGTCGTCTCCATCAATAGCAAGTGATGAGGTAATAACACTATCTCTAAACATATCAGGACCACCAAATATTGCTAATCCAGTTCCATCAAGCTCTGTTCCTTCCCATTTTGGTTCACAACAAGTTTTTGTAATATTATGAAATACAGTACCAAGTTTAATAGGCTCACCATCAAATCTGTTATTAGGTATAAGCTTTTCATTTCCTTCTAAGGTGATTGCACCTACTCCATACGTATCAACCTTTATGTCGGACGAGCCATCCTCTGGTAACAAAAAAGTATTGAAGTCTGGTCCATAGTCATCTTGTGGTGCTCTTGTTGTTGATACATTTTCATGTCTTGTAACTAAAGCAACATTTCCAGTTTCGCTTGAAGCTGGAACATTTAGTTTAAATTGACCTTCTTTATCTATATCAAAATGAAAACGACTTCTGTCTCTTGCATAATTGTCATCCGGTTCTCCGTAATTTGTTCCAACATCACTGTTGCCACTTTCTATTTTAGCAGTTGTTAAATCTTTTCTAGCATTCAATTCCCAATGATATGCAATTCCCCTTCGATGCATTTTCCTAACTAATTTATAAGATTCCGCATCTCCTTCTAATCCGCCAAGCTGATCTCTACCAACGGGAATTTTATGTCTATTTAAATCTAAAACATTTCCATAAACATCAACCAATGTTCCACTAACGGTTTCGATTAAATGATTTGGATAAACAAGACTTAAGCTTAAAATATCATATTTTCTATCTCTTCTACTAGAAGGCTGCCTGTCTGTGTAAATATTATTTCGCAATACTGCTGACTGAGCGTTTTGCTTTTGTTCTTCATAACTATCAGATTCAACATCCGCCCCATCAGCAAACTCATAAATAACGGTTTTATTTTCAACAAATGGCGGGTTTTTAACTCTATTTTCATCAGTAGCATTGGCTCTAATTCTAGAAGGATCCATGCATACAGGAGATAAATTTTTATACCACTTATCCTGATTTTTAATATCAAAAATTTTCTTTTCAGGTTCTTTTAGGGTTCTAAAAATAACGCCTTCATTATGGTATCCGGATTCTGTAAAAGAATATTTTTGTCCAGTTTGAATATTAAAAGTTGAATAGTATCTATCACTATCAAGAGTTTCAGGAAAAAAATCAAAATTAAGAGATGAAAAAGGTTTCATCCCCATTGATATTCCTTTGTTTGGAACACAATTAATTGACATAAAACCAGAACCAACAGACCCTCGAATCAGACGTGCCCTAATAGCAAATTCATCTTCAGCTAAAGGTTCTTGAACAGTTGTTCCAAATAATTCATGAACATTTAACGTTGCCGAACTTGCGTTATTAATTTTGTTTAATATTAATGGATTATTTCCATGGCCATAACCAATTATAACCGTATCATTTACAGATAGACCATGCCATATACCGCTACCATCAGGAGTTGACATAAAGCCAGGATATATTGCGGAAAGTTCATTAGTATATTTATTTTCTTCTAAAATTCTAATAAATACTCGCCCATTAGCTAAATCTGTTCTTACCACCCTTGCAAGTTGCAAAGAACCATAAGCAACACCAGGTCCTTTAGCGTGATCCTGAGAGGCTCGCATAGTGGCGAGACCTTCGCTTAAAACTTGTTCTGGTGATAAATCATTTTTACCCATTATTCTTCTGCCTTTTCTACATCAATTGTAATAATTGGATCATCTACATTTCCAGTTTTTGAATTAAGTATTGCATAAAATTCATCAATATCACTAAAATTATCCGATTTTGAAGTTTCATCTGTAGACTGATCAGCTTTTTCAATATCGCTTTTTAATTTTTCATCTGGAACTATATACTCTAACCATATATCTATAACATTAGTTTTTAATGCTTTAATAATTTTTTGTGAATCATCTTCTTCTTTTTCACCACTAAATAATTGCTCTACTGAATCAAAAAAACCAGTATCACTTTTAGAAAATTCTCTTGCAATTCTAAAAGCATTCGCTGATGGAGTTCTAACTAGTTCATTCTTATTTATAGAAGCCTGCTTGTTAACGTTTTCTTTTAGGTTAACTGTCCTTGGTAGTTCTACAACGTTGTCGCCTTCAAAGCCCCCTACAATTTGAGAAGGAGAAACTCTCGTAATTGGCAAAGTATCTTCTTGTGATTTACCAGCACCCGGAGCATCTCCATCTATAAAAGCAGATGGATTTTTGAGATAATTTATTATCCATCGTGCAGCCTTATATATGTTAGTTTTTAAAACTGGTTCATTATCATCATTTCTAAATGTTCGAACTGAAACTGTTGCATATCTATTATCCCCACCAGACAACATTGTATTTTTTAAAGCATATCTTAATTTATATAAAATATCAATCATTGTATTTGTATTTCTTTGACCAATATCTCCTTCAAATAATAGTTTTCTAACATCTCTATCGCTCATGCTTGCATTTGTTGGAGCGGTTGATGTTGAATCTTGAGAAACATCAGATACAGATGAAAATTTAGAAGTATCAAAAACAATAGCTCCCAATGGCGCTTCAAATTGAGGGTTTACATTAAAGCTAGCTGGATGAGACATTCTATAGTTTCCAACATTTGTATGATGACCTTTATAAATTGATTTGCCAATAACATCTAAAGGAGTAGGAATATATTCTCCAACAGTGTGTCCAAAGGTAAGAGACATTGTTGTTGTAAAGGTACCACCATATGTAAATTGATGCTTTACATCTTCAGCATAAAATAATAAATCTCTATCTTCTAAATAATACACTTCACCAGGTTGACAAAATTCATTTCCAGTTCTTGTGAGACCAGCATGAAGTAAACCAGCTCTTTGTTGATTTAGCAAAAATATAGCATAAGGAGCTAATTGAGTTTCAACATTGCTGAAAAAAGGCATAAATCTTGGAGATGTATTTTTGAATCCATACATCCTCCACAAATCATAATCAACCGCCCATACAGTTCTCATTTCCATTCCACTACCAACATTGAAACCTTGTCCACCAACAAGACCACCAGCTTCCGCTCCTTTTATTGAAACGGAAGTAAATTCAGGTGTATTTTCTCCATAAGTAATACCAAGAACATCTTTTGGTTTAACAACAAACCTTTTACCTGCTCCAGTTCCATAATCATCTTCTGTTTCGTCTTCAATCATGTGTGATAAATAATCTGGAACCTCGTCTCCCGGAAACATATTAGGAAGAAGTAAAGAAGATAAAGCATTACCATCCGAATTAGCTTTAGCGGATTGATCTAAATTTTTAATCAAATTTGTTGCTGATAATATAGCTCGATATCTCAAAGATATCTTTTCGCTTAATTCTTCTTGAATAGCTAAAATATCAGTTGGTGAAATATATTTTACTGATGAGTTTTTTAGATGTTGAGAAACAAATTGTTTCTTATCCAAATTTCTGCCAAGTTTTCTTTGTAATCTTTCAACAATTTCTTTTATATATCCTCCGTCAAATACTTCTTCAATTAATTCAAGAGTTAATGGCGTGTTTGCATCATAAACATTTGTTAAATTTAAACGTTGTTTTAAAATATCATAATTATTATATGTTTTGGTTGCAACTTTTTGAAATTTAGCAACTTGAGTTTCACCAGTAAGAGCATCAGTTGATCTTAATCCTTCCAAAAATGTTTCACTTATTATTGTCGCTCCAGGCTTTTTTGCTTGAGCAGCAAAATAATTATAACGCTTATCAACAAAATCTATATTTGTATTTCTTTCAAAAAAATCTCCAGTGTCACCAATGCTTGCATCAAATCCAAATAATCCAGTTTGGCCTATTAATAAATTATCTTCTTGTTCATAAATACCAGTATAATCTTTATTTATTTGAGCAACGGCAGATTGCATTGATGCCATCGTTCCTGTTTTTTCAAGCGTGATAAAAATAAAGTTATTTCCATCTTTTGCTTGAGGTGACGAATCAATCAAACCAGGACTAGCACCTAAAAATTCAACTCTCTGTTGATCATATCTTGCACCAAACAAAGAGGAAAGAAGACGTATCCAATCTTCTAATTCTTCAATTTCTTCAAACACATTATTGAGTCTTCTAGTAAATGTTTTTTCCAAAAAAGTAGGATACATTTGTATTCCATACTTCTTTTTTCTTTTAACCATTTCATAATAAATACTACTTGGCATCCTGTTATATTGAGGAAGCCTAAGCTCAATGTGCCCTTGTGAATTAGCAAAAAATTCCATACCAATAATTCTAGCAAGAGCATTCATTTTTTCGCCAATATTTTGCCAATCCGTATTTACCATTTGAAATCCATCACCCAAATTTTGAGCAATAGCTTGGATATCAACGTCTTGATCGTATTCATCACAAACAATAAATAAATTTTTATCTGTATTAGCTTTTACTTGCCACAATCTTCTTTGTGTTATGTAATTTTGCTTTAAGGCCAATCTCTTTCTTGAACTTCCAGCTGATGTATCATTTGAGCTTCCAGATCCCTCATAAGTATTGGTGAAAAAATCTTCAGACCCAACTATTCTAAATCCTTTAGTTGAATAATCTTTAGAAACAGCATCCTGTATTTTAGCTTCGGCAATATTTATTTTTCCATCAATATCTAAAACTTGTTTTACTAACGCCGTTACTATTGATTTACTAAGTGTAATTGTTTTTCGTTCACTGTTTAATTGTTCTTCTACATTTCTTTCTTTGTTGTATCTAATTGTGCTCAATTGAAGCATATTTGTCGGATTAGTAAATGAGGCATCTAGTTCGGTAATTTTATCTATTAATTGAGCTTTCTTTGCTTGAAGTTGTTTAATCTTTAAACTTTGATCTTTTAATGTAAGCTTTGCCGTAAACAAATAAGCAAACATGCTTGGGTCTACATTGAATTTTTTAAATGGAATAAATTCACCCCATATTTTATTTTGTTTTCTAACTAATTTAGAAATGTTATCAAAATAATCTGTAGGATTACTCGCATTTGCATTAGATAAAAGACCACTACGCATCGCTGAATCTACAAATGTAGAAAAGTTATACGGTTCTCCGGTTGTTAATAATGAAATAACATTAACAACGTCTTGCCCAGCAAAAGGATCTGCTGTTATAATTTGAGCAGCTTCGTTTCCTGACATATCTTCAACAAGCCTTGACCCCGCCCCTCTCTTAGAATTATTAATCCATGCAGTGCCAATCCCTTTTTTCCACTTATAAACAAATCCATCCGGGTTATAGAATACTCTTCTAGCTAAATCAAAAGAACTTGCAAAAGTATTAGAATTGTCTAAAAATGTATAATTAGCCTGATCTTTATATGGGTCAGATTCGTTTACAACTTCGTCAAAATCAGTTTTATATAAATTCTCTTCTGTTACGTTTCTATTTACAAATCGTCCATATTTATATTTTAATGCTCCTGATTTTATCAAATTAGCGTTTTCATCAAGAAGCTTAAAGCTGGATTGTTCAACTTGACCATTGGCTTCGTCAAATTCCAAATCAAACGGAGTAAGTGGGTCATAAAGATGACCATTGAACTGATATATTGCAGGCTTATCTTGAACAAATACTTGATTAAAATACCAACTATTATCTTTACAATCTACTGTTAAGGTATGCGCTCCACCTGAATAACTTTCACTGGCTTTCACTACAATACCATTGAAAACACATGCTCCGTGATCAGTCGCTCCAAAAAATGAACGCAATGATAAATAAAGATACATTGGAAAATCAGGACCCGCCAACATTGTCTTTTCAGCCTCTAATGCTAAATTGGGCCGGTTTGTTCCCATAACACTTCCCCAAAGCTCTTTCAAATCTCCAATGTTTTTGTTTAATTGACCAAGAGCATCACCGCTTCCTCCTGACATAAGAGGAACATTTCTAAAGTCCATATTTTTTAAACTTAATTGTTTTTTTGCCTTTGATGCTTCAGCGCTAACAGCAGCACCAGCACCACTCAAGGCGTCTCCAGTGACTCCAAGCACACCTCCTATTAGAGTATCATTTCCACCAAGAACGTCTCCCAACCCACCAACAGCGCTTCCAAAACCGTTTACAGCACTTCCTACAATACTGCCAGCACTACCTAAAGCGCCTCCTAAAGCCCCTCCAACTTCACCATCGTCGTAAAACATTGTTTTCAATCCAGCGAGAACAGCATTGTCGTCTATAGTATTTGAATTGATATAGGCAGTAACAACATCCATAGGCTGAATAAGTTGTTTGCCTAAAAAGTTTTGCCTAAGCATGCGTCTTACGTAATTTGTACTTTCATTATATTGAACATAATCGCTAAATTCAGTAGCTCTAATTTGAGATACAGTTGATGCATCTTCAAAAATTCTTTTCATTATATCCCGTTCTGTTCCACTAAAATTGCCTCCTTGAGAAGACATAGAACGAGTACTATCAAATATTTCAATATCAGCAAGGTTATATGTATTTACTTCTACGCTACCAATAGTATCAACTTTAAAATGTCTGTCATCATATGATATTTTTCTAACAAGTGACTTCATCGCAGTTTTAGCACTTGCATTGGTTCCAGAAAACAAATCATCTCGCAAACCGCTTCCATCATCAGATGTAAGCTCTATTCCGTATTTTTCTAATGTGATAATTACTTTATTATGTAAATTTGCAAAAGGATTTAGTTGCACATTGATTGGAGAAGCTCCACGTTTTAATCTAATAGTATTTATATCATTAACATAATTATCAATATCTTTTTGAAGAGTTGTAGCATATCCTCCCATCATATTAAATTTTTTATCAGAAGCTTGCATTAAAGCTTTTTCAATATCCTGCTCATCAATTGCAAATAACCTATGAGGGTCAATAATACTAAAATTTGCTCCTCCAGCACCAAACTTTATAGAATTAGTACAACTAAAATTGGTAACTAAAGTAAGTTCTATTACCCCAGTTCCATTACCAACAAATGACGCTCCACTAGTTTTGTTGCCAGAAATCCATTTAGTTGTTGTGCTGTATCCGTTATTTCTAAGTAAATCTCTAATTTTATTCATTACATTTCTGTAATTTTTATAAATAGCACTTGCCATTCCATCAACAAAATTATAATCATTCAATAAAAAATCAGGATCCATTAAAGCTCTATCGGCTGAGTCTACCGCATCAATAATAAAAGACGCCATCCCTTGGTTCAATATGCCAGTTGAATTAATTATTCTTTCAGCCTTAGTTAGCTTTTCATAAGCTTCAATTTGTTTGCATTTGTTTTCAAATAATTGTTTTGAGGTTAGAACAAATAATCTTTCATCACCATCCATAGTATCTATAAGATAATCAGATTTTAATGATGAAAACATTTTCTTTTTAATCAAAACAATAAGTTCAGGAGTCTGAGTTACAATATTTTTTATATTGGGAGTCTTTTTATCCTTTTCAACCCATCCACTTTCAACATATGAATTATGAATAGTTTTATCAAGAGTTTCATATAATTTTTTACCAGAGTCTGTAAATCCTCTAGTATAATCATTGCCATTAGTTCCCAGAACATCAGATATAAAACCAAATGCATCACCAAAAGCTCCGCCAATATCATCTCCAGTTATCATATGTCTTTATATCCTTTAAAATTCCCAATTAAATAATGTATTGAATTTATATAACCTATTATATATCCCTTGTTTGAATCAATCTTATCAACAGAAGGGTTATCCTTTTAAAAATGTTTTTTGAACGGTTCTTCTAACACTATCTTTGCTTATTGGATTAAAACTTAATGTAGACTCATAATCAGGTGAAGATGGAACATATTCATTTTGAGGTCTTGGATTACGATGCCAAGACATAAAGTTGCTTCTTCTTCCCTTGATTAGTGTTGCTTTAAATTTCAGGTCATAATCAAACCAACCCAAATTATCAGCCCTTTCTGTAACATTGAAGCTGGTAAAAAATCCTCTGTAAATCATTCCATGCCAATATAATTCAACAGCTGAGGCATAATATCCTAATGTAGGCTTTGGAGCAGGGAAAGGATTATTAGAATCATTTGCACCAAACCCTGAAAAGAAATCAAGAGCATCACTCAAAGATGGGAAAATGGTATCTAACCAACTACTAACACTATCTTCTTGCTGCTTAGCTTGTTCGTTAATAGCAATTACATTGAAGGCTACCTGTTCTCCACGATAAACGTCATCCAATATGTTTATACCCTCAATGCCTGATGTTCCTGTTGTTCCTGTAATGCTGATATCTGTAAGCTCTTCACCCCAGTATTGAACAACAAAACCACCTTTTGTTCTATCTGGCTTAATAGTTTTAACTTGTGCAACAGCTACACTTTGAGGATTGACATACATCTCAACAAATCCCACCTCGGGTACCAACCACTTCATCATATTTCTTCGATAAGTGGCAAATGAAGCTCTGTTTCCAGTTGCTGCAGTGTAGATGTAATCATCTTCAACAGGTAAAGTGCTTTGTTGAAGTTTGCTAGAGTTTGTTATAAGAGCCATTTTTTACCTTTAGTGTCGACCTTCGGTTCCGCTTGATGTAGTTATACCTAAAACTCCTAGAACGGTATTCATTGCAACTTTTGCTACTTCTACACCATCTGAAAAAATATCTATTCTATGAGTTGTTCCATCAGCATTTGCATTTTGATTGGATGATCCTTCTGTCTTTGCAGCAGCAGCAGCAGCAGCAGAAGAATTTACTGCGGCTACTAATGGATTGTCTCCAGGCATTGGAATTGCAGAACTTCCAGAAGCGCCCGGAGCACCACGAGCGCCAACCGCACCAGGAGGCCTATATCCGCCAGAAGCTTCGTTATTTTGACTGTTAGTCTCATTCATTTTAGCTTCTTCTCGTTCTTTTAGTTGTTTCATATTTATTTCAATAGCTTTAGTTGCATCATTAATACCAATTCCAAAATTAGCTAATGCCTCTTTAACTTTTCCACCACCACTAGTTATATCACCACTAAGAGAAGCTAAAGCTGTTTTGGTTTTACTGGCCATATCAACAGAATATTTAGCAACAGTTGTTGCCCCTGTTCCACCTAATTTTATTTTACCTTGTTCCGTTTGTCTTTCTTGTCTGTTGCTGCCAAAAGCTCCCTTTGTTCCAGTTAAAGCTCTTTGAGCACTATAAGATTCAATGGCCCCAAGAATATTAACGGCAACATCTATTTTATTGGCTATTACAGTTAATTCATTAAATTGTCTATTTTGAATAGTTTCACCTTTATTAAAGGCTGCTTTTAAAGCTTCTTGTTGTTCATTGCCAAGGTCAGTACCAGTTTGAACTTTAGACATAACATCCATCAATCTATTAGCTACTCCAGTATCACTCACTCCAAACATTGATAATGCTTGTCTTTGAGCTAAAAAGGTTGATTCCATTCCAGGAGTAGTTGCAGCTTCTTCTAAATTAAGAACACGACCCGCACCGCCTATGTTGCCTAATGTTTCTTGAAGCATACTTGCAATCTCACCTATTTCACCTTTTTGCATCATTCTTTCAACGTTCAACCCAGCTTGCAAAGGCGATCCTCCCATACCTGCTCCCATCGCAATAAAGGCTCGCTTTTCAATTGTCATATCTCCAATTGATTTAGCTAAAGATCTTGTTACTTCTAAACCAGCTTCATATCCTAATCCTTGCTCTCTTAACACCGAAGTAACCTCTTTCATAATGCCAATAATATCTTTTGAGTTATCACCCCATTGTTTCAAGCCGCCATTAATGTCAGTTACCACACCTTTTACACTATCAAAATTCATTTTTAATTCATTTGAAACTTTTGACATTAAACTAAAAGTTTCCATCGCTTCTTCTGCTGTAGTTTGAAAACCAGCATACATTCCTTTTGCGAATTCAATTGTTTTGCCAAATTCTTGTCCAGTTCCCGTTGCAACAGTTGATAACAATTGCATTGCACTAAGACCATTGACATTATTTACAGTATAAAACCTTCCCATTTCTTCTGGTAATTGTCCAAGAATTTCCATATTTCTTTTCATACCTTCTTGAATACTCATACCCATCGTGTTTGCCGCACTAACAGTAAGCATAACCATATTATTCATCTGTTTATCAACAATTTTATTAAAATCTGAAGCATTTCCCATTAATTTTTCTGCTCCCCAAAGACCTTCTAGTGCGCCAGATTGTGCAGCCATTTTGGTCATTTGATTTTCAAATCCTTTAGCAGATTCAGCTTTTTCAAAGACACCTTGCAAAGCATTTCCAATACCAGGAATGCCTTTTAGTAATTCTTCATATGCTCGACTTGCTTCCCTCGCATCTTGTGCCATACTTTCAAACGCTTTTGGGGCTCTGGATAATCCAGTAAAAGCAGCCATAAGGGCGCCGGTTTTAACGGCCATTTCAGCTAAGTTTTGATTGAAGTTATCAGAGTCGCTATCGAGTCCAGTCATTAACGCGCTTAGTGCATTGCTAGTTGTTCCAGCTATTGTGGTTAAAACTCCAAAACTACCAGCTATACCATCTAAAGAAGCTTTGGCAGTTTTAGAAAGCGCGCTAAATTTTTCGCTTAAAGCATCATTAAACGCACCAGCCGTTGTTGCTTCTTTAGAAAGATCAGTTATGCTTTTTGTTAATTCTTTAACCTTTTCGCTACCATATGCTGCAAGTCGAGCATAGGTAGCGCGCAAATCATCAACAACTTTTTGAGTATCTTTGCTTGCACCTTTAAGACTTAAAACATCAGCAAGCATTTCTGGTACAGTTGTTTTATCAGCCATTTAACCTTTTATTAAAAACAATTTTCTTTTTATTTCTTCGTCGTGGTTGTTTCTTCGGCTTTCTGTTTTGTTCGATCATGTATTGTGTTGCTTTTTCAAAATCTTCGTCACTTACAGCAATCGTATTAGCATCATCGTCCATTATCTTTCTTGCAGCTTCAGCGTTCCAAAAAGAACCAATAAGACACGCTTGGTTTCTAAGCTTTATACTTTCTTCGTATTTATCCTCCATCCACTGATGATACATCCAAATTTTTGTGAGATCATCTAAATTTTGTATTCTGTCATCCGTCGGAGCACAACGATATGTCTTACATAGATACCATAAAAATCGGTGGTCATGCTCCTTTGTTATTTTTTTATTTCATCCCCAACATCTTTATCTAATTTTAACTTTTTGCCTATACTTTCAATATATGCATTATAAAGCTGATCAACAGCATCAGACTCCATTTCAGCGACCATAGTTTCTCTTGTTTCATCAGTGTCACCCGCACCTAATAGTTCTGATATGCTTTGATTATCTATAGTTTTTAAAGCAAATCCAACAACCATATGTTTTGTAACATAAATCTGATCAAAACGAATCGTGTCTTGACCTTGTGTCAATGCAGAATATTCTGCAACCGCATTTAAAACTTTTTTAGTTTGAATACTTGTAAGATTTTGTAACACTATTTCGTGATCATCAATTACCACAGTTGTTGTTTTTTTGCCTAAACCTAACAAAATTTCAACCTTGCTTTTGTTTTCTGGAGAAATTGAAGCTTCTTTTTGCTTCAATTTTTGCCTGGCATTTTGTAGTTGACCTCTATCGGGTGGCGAATCTTCTTTTTGCAAAAATCCTAAAAATTGTTGGTCATCTTGAGAAAGCTCTCTTCGTTCTCCGGGAACATCAAAATTATCCGAAGATCTTGCAGTGAATTTTGATTCTTCAATTTGTTGTTTATAACGATTGTAATCTTCTACACTAATTTTTTGTGGCGTTGAAGATCTGACAGGAGGCTCAATAGGAAGCCTCTCTTGAATTGTTGGATCCTCTACTTTATATGTAGGGAGTTGTCGCTCATCGGACATTTGTACGTTTCCAATGGGAGATTTAATCTCTGGCATGATTCTTTCCTTTATTGAAGTAAGTTATATAAAAATATATAACTTATAAGTAATTACGGGCGGGATATTTTAGAATGCGCTATAAACAGCATTCAAGAGACCAGGAGCATCAAGTGAACCTCTTCGTAGACCAACGTCTGCGTCACGTTCAATCGAGTCCCCATAAACGGTAAGATTTCTAGCTCCACCAGTAGCAATATTTTTGCCACCAGTAAGAAGCTGACTATAAATAGATTCAGCTTGAAAGTTCATTCTATCAGTAATGAGATAATCACTGGCACTATATACATAACTTATTTCAGAAACCCATACGTTTTTAAGAACTGTTACTATTGTTGCGTCTTGATTAGAATCAAATCCAAAATAATCAGTAATGGTAATATCAAAAGCAATTCTTTGTGAATGTACATGTGTCCAGGCTCTACCAAAAGCTTCCGCAGCTCTCAGCCTATCAAATCTAATTCTTTGACAAGAACCGCTTATTTCTGTTGCTTTGTTAGGAGCAGAATCGATAATGCCGTCTGTTCCAACTTCGGCAAGCTTTCGAATGTCTCTGCGTTCTGTAACACTCAATTCTTGTATAGCGCCAACAGTCGTGTCACCCACCTGGATGAGAATCATAGTGCTAAGTGACATACCTGTTCGGTTATTGCCACTGCCGCTTACACCTTCTAGCCCTGCACCAGGATCGTTTAAAGGTGAGTTGTTTCTTGTTAGTAATGAACCGGTCTGAGGATAATTTGCCATAGCGCCTCGCAACAATTAAAAGTTTCTAAAAGTAATGCACCTTTATTGACAAAAAAAGTTATTAAATAGCTTTATTTATAATACTTTTTATGTGAATAAAAGCGGTTTGCATTTACTTACTAAGAGTACACAAAAGTTATTTGCGAGATATAAAGATTATTTGAAAAAGAAAAAAGAAAAATGAAGGTTAGTATCGACCAATGTTAAATTTGACATAAATCCAGTTAATTGGGTAGGTTGGCATTACTTTAAATCTAATATTCCATTGGCGAGGCTCCACATCATCTCTTTTAACCACAACATCTGCGTATTTGGTAATCAGATTCTGATTTACGAAGCTGTTTAGCAAACCATTGACTCTTGTGAGTAAGGTTGTTGCAAAGGTGGTGTCTTCTGGAAGGCCAATAAACCCTCTAAGCGCAAGTCTTGAAACTTTAGCAATTCGATCTCTGATGAAAACAATTGAAAGTTCTTCTTCTTCAGCAAAGCCAGATTGAGTTGTTGTTTTGCCCCAAATAATTCGTCCGCCACCAAGAATAGGTTCAACTAATGTGATGCCCGCATAGGTAATATCTTCAGCTACCGATGTGCTGAAAACACGACTATTTAGAATACTAAACCCACTAAGAGTTTTATTAGTCATTGGCATTGCAACGTTTCCTGTAGCAGCCAAACGACCGCCAAGAGCAGGAGCCATATACATGCCGTCAACATAAGTGTTTGTCCCACTAATATTTACAACAATCTGATCAGGATACATATAAACACATCTATATGTTCCGCCAAAAGCATCAGATACGCTATAATTTGTCAAGTCTTCAATATTACCTGCAAGAATT
>Ga0210003_1002641_pt1 | contig 14971 bp, 9 predicted proteins | sample LantaG_FD_182804 | JGI IMG/M metagenome (GOLD analysis project Ga0210003, IMG submission 182804) | Deep subsurface microbial communities from Baltic Sea to uncover new lineages of life (NeLLi) - Landsort_02402 metaG (SPAdes) (version 2) | ecosystem: Environmental > Aquatic > Marine > Oceanic >... | reverse complement strand
TCGACGCCGGCTCGAGCCCGGTGGCCGAGCGGGGGCGCGCCTCCGCTACTACTTTCAGGGGCTCGAGCCGGCGTCGACGTCGCCGCCGTCCTGGACCCGCGACGCCGTCGACGCCGGGGGCATGGCCCTCGTCGGCCTCGTCGGGCTCGCCGACCCGCCACGCCCGGGCGTCGTCGCTGCCGTCGCCGACTGCGTGCGCGGCGGCGTGGCCGTGCGCATGCTCACGGGAGACGCCGCCGGCACCGCGCTGGCGGTCGCGGCGCAGGTCGGCATCGTCGCCGACGCCGCGCGCGGGCCCGCGTCGGTGACGGCGGCGAGGTTCGCGGCGATGGACGCCGCGCGCTTCGACGCGCTCGGGGAGGCCGCCGCCGACGACCTCGTCGACCTCCCGCGCGTCGTCTCGCGCTGCACGCCGGACTCCAAGGTGGGCATGGTCCGCGCGCTCCACCGCCGCCGCCGCGTCGTCGCGATGACCGGCGACGGCGTCAACGACGCGCCGGCGCTCAAGATCGCCGACGTCGGCGTCGCGATGGGCATCGCCGGCTCCGAGCTCTCGAAGCAGGCCGCCGACCTCGTCCTCGCCGACGACAACTTCGTGTCGATCGTCGCCGCCGTGCGCGAGGGCAGGCGCATCTTCGCGGCGATCCGGACGTTCGCCGTCCACATCCTCTCGGCCAACGTCGGCATGGCCTCGCTGATGATGCTGGGCCTCGCCGTGCGCGACTCGAGAAACGAGGTCGTGTTCCCGCAGGCGCCGCTTGCGATCCTGTGGCTCAACATGTTCGTGCTGTCGCTGCCCGTGCCGGCGCTCGTGCTCGAGCCGCCCGCCGGGGACCCGATGGCGAGGCCGCCGCAGCGCTCGAGGAGGGTGCTGACGCGCGCCTCGACGGCGGACCTCGCGGTCTACGGCGCGCTGCTGGGCGCGGTGTCTTTCTCGGCGTACGCAGCGGTGCTCTACGCCGGGCCCGGGGCCTTCCCGGGGGCCGGGGCCGGGGCCGCCGCGCTCGACGTCGGCGTCGGCGGCGCCTCGGGCGTGCGCGCGTCGCTCAAGTGTAACGTCCGCGAGGGCAAGGTCGGCTGCGGCCCGGTGATGCGCGCGCGCTCGGTGGCGTTCGCGGTGATCGCGCTGGTGATGCAGCTCGGGAGCTACTCGGTCAAGCTGCCGGAGAGGCCCGTCTGGGAGCTGGTGCCGCTGCCGCGCTGCCTCAGCAGCCGCAGCCGGAAGAAACCGGCAGCCGCCGGAATCGACCTCCCGACCATCGGCAGCGGCGGTACCGACACGGCCGGAGGAGACGACGGGAACCTCGCCGACAACTACGACACGCTCTCGACGCCCGAAGGGCGGGCCGCGGCAGCCGCCTTCGCCGCTCGGGTGACCGCGGACGCTGCCGAGCAACGCAAGGAGGAGGAGAAGGAGAAGGAAGAGAAGAAGAAGGAGAAGAAGGAGAAGAAGAAGGAGAAGAGCAGCAGCGGCAACAACGTCGACGGAGGAGGGGAAGAAGAAGGAGGCCTCGTGGCGCGCGCCGTCTCCGGCAGCGTCAACTGGCTCCAGCTCGCGTGCGTCACCGTCGCGCTGTCGACGGTCGTCGCGTTCATCTACGCGCCCGTCGTCTCGACCGACGTCTTCCACCAGGCGCCGATCGGCGGGAGGGAGTGGGGGGTCGTCGCGGCGGCGCTCGCCGTGTACGCCCTGCTCGGGCAGGTCGCCTGGAAGCTCTTCCTGAGGCCGAGGTGAGCCTTATCTCTCGCTTTCGCTTTGTGCCCGTCGAAGATCGCCTGCCCCACGCAGGTCGGCATGAGCAGCAGAGAGCGGAACGGGTGAAAACAGAGAGCAAAAGAAAAAATGTCCTCACGTCTCCCATTTTCCCCCCTCTTTTGAATCTTAAAAATCAAAAAAATCCCTCTTCAGAATCGTTCGCGCCCTCGAAGTCGACCAGCGAGAGGCCATCTTGGCATCGATGACGTGGGCGGCGGGAGAACGGCTGAACACGGCGGAATAAGAAGTGAAGAAGTTTTGAAAGAAGCAACAGGGGACGGTAAAGAGAAGTGAGATGAAGAAGATAACGCACAAGAGAGAGAGAGAGAGAGAGAGAGAGAGACGAAGAAACCGAAGGTGAAGATTACGCACACGAGAGAGAGAGGAAAAAATGTTTTTGTTCTTCTGTTCTTTGGAAAGCATGTCACAGCGAGTCCTTTTTTTCTTCTGCTACCTTGTCTTCTGTTTCCTTTTCGTACCATTTACGAACGGGGGAAGATGAGCGCGGCAATCGCTGAACTTTAGGTGAAGGCAAACAAAACTCTGCAGAGATTTTTTCGGGTGATTTTTTCTATTTTTACAAAGGCTTATTCTCTTTTTCTCCTCCTCTTCTACTTTCAATACGTGTCGTGGAGGCTCACGTCGTGGAGCATCAGGTAGCCCACGTCCACGCCGCCGCGGTAGAGCGGGCTCCCCGGGTCTTGGTCTCCGTCGTCGCCATCATGAGACAGGAACGTAGAGGCGGACCGCGCGGCGGTCTCCCCGAGCAGAGAGCGCTCCCCGGCCGGCGCGAGCGAGAGCCCGAGCGGCGTGCCGGCGTTGTTGTCGTTGCTGCTGCTCTCTCGAGGCTTCTGCCTCCTGTTCTTCCGCTGCTGCCTTCTCCGAGCAGGCTCGTTCTCGTCGTCCTCACCACCACCGTAGTCGACAAGGAAGACCACCTCTTCGCTGCTTCCCTCCTCTTCGTGCTGCTGCTGCTGCCTCGACGCCCGGACCGCGGCCGCCCTCGCGGCCCCCTCCGCCCTCGCGGCGTCGGAGCTCGAGAGCCTCGCCGCCGCGGCCGCGAGCGCCGCCTCGCGCCTCCCTCCGGCCAGCACCCCGGCGAGCGTGGCCCTGAACTCCCGCAGCGGGGCGGCGCCGTGGCGGTCCAGCATGCGTTCGCCGATGGAGCGCAGGGGGACGGAAGCGGCGGCGGCGGCGACCGCGGCGTCGAGGGCGGAGGCGAAAAGGGAAGCAGCAGCGGAAGCAGTTGAGTTTGTTGTCGTCATTGTCTGTTTCGCTTTCTCTTTCCCGCCTCCGCTGCTCCCCGCTCGCCTCAGCAGGTCCGCGAGCGCGTCGACCACCGTCATCCAGAGCGCGGCAGCAGCAGCGGCAGGAAGGTCGGCCCCGCCGCGCCTGCAGAGCCCCAGCGCGTCTTCGAGGGCCGAGAGCAGCGCCTCCCTCGGGGACAGCAGACGGGGGCGGCGACTGCGGAGGAGGGTTTGAGTTGGCTGCTGTTGCTGCTGCTTTTCTTCTTGTTGTTGTTGCGCCTCTGTTCCCCCTTTCTCTTCTCCTCCCTCCTCCTTCAACAGCAGCAGCGCCTCCCCTGCGCCCGTCAGCGCGGCAGCAAGGATCGAAGCGGCGCCCGCGACGTCCCCCAGCCTCTCCAGCAAGAAAGCCTGCGCGTCGGCGACCCCGGCCAGTCTGGCGGACTCCAGGGCCGCCTCTGCCGAGTAGCGGGCCCTGGATTTCAAAAAGGGAAGGACTCCGCCCGGGTCGCGGGAGCAGAGGAGGCGGACGTAGGCGTCGCCGGCGGAGGCGTCGGCGAGGAGGCGGGCTGCCGCGAAGCGGGAGGCGGCGGAGGTAGAGTTGTTGTCGTTGTCGTCGCTCGTCGTCGTCATGGTTCCTTCACCTCCTCCGCCGCCTCCAGGCGAGACCCTCGCCGCCGCCGCGGCGTAAGCCCCCCGCAGGTACGCGAACGCCAGCGCCTCGTCCCGCGCCAGGGCGGCCATCACCGCTGCGTGGTCCTCCGGGAAGTGCCTCGCGACGAGCCTCGCCGCGGCGCCCCCGTCGGCCGCGGCCAGCGCCGGCGCGCGCTCGACGACGGCGGCGCGCAGCTGCTGCCAGCGCTTGCGGTTGACAGGCGATAAGGCAGCCTCCGCTGCGGCCTCCTCCAGGACGCGTTCGGCGTACTCAAAGGCCTGCAAGGACGACGACAAAGAATTCGAAGAAGAAGAGAGCAAGAGCATGTCGAGCGCGCCTCCCACGTCTCCCGCGGCGTCGAGCGCCGAGGCCTCCGCGCGGCGGAAGCCCGCCGAGCGCGCGAGCGTGCGGATGGATGCGAGGTCGAGGTCGAGAGAGGAAGATGGTTCCTTCTCTCCTCCTCCAGCTCGATTCTTCTCCTCGCTCGAAGAAGACGCCGAGGCGGAAGCAGCACGGGGTCCGTAGAGGGAGACGGCAGCAGACAGGAGGCGGACGAAGAGGTCCTCCCTCGCGTCCCTGTCCCGGGAAGAAGAGGAGCGAAGAGGTTCAATTGTCGATGGTGATGCTGCTTCTCTCTCTCTTCCGCTTGCGCTCCCGCTTGCGCTTCCACTTCCACTTCCTCCTCCTCCTCCTCCTCCTCCTCCTCCTCCTCCTCTTCCTCCTCCTCCTCCTCCTCCTCCTCCTCCTCCTCCTCCGAGCGCGACCTGCCGCAGCGCCGCCTCGAGCAGCGCCGCGCTCGCCGTGGCCCGGGACTCGGAGACGAGGTCGGCGATGAGGCCCAGCGCGGACGCGGAAGCGGCGGGTTCGACGCGGAGGCCGCGGTCCTCGAGCAGGGCCGCGAGCGCATCGGAGACGGCCTGCGCCGCCGAGCGAACGGCGCTGCTCCCTCCTTCGTTGTCGTTATCGCTGGTTCCGTTTCCGTTTCCTTCTTTCCTCCCTCCTCTCCTGGGCCTCGGCACGCGCGCCGCGTCGCAGATCTCCTCCTCGAGCGCGTCCCAGTTCCTCAGCGCGTCCCTCAGGGCAGAGACGGCCTCCTCGCCGCAGCCTCGGGCGAAACAAAACCGGAGAACCGGGTGCGGCCCCGGCAGGGAGCCGCCGCCGCCGCCGCCGCCTTCGTCGAGGCGGAGCGAGTCCGGCAGCAGCGCGCCCCCGCCGGCGGCGGCGAGGGCGTCCCTCGCCGCCGAAGGAGTCCCGTGGACCAGGAAGCCCATGGCGGAGGCGCGCACGCGGTCTGCTCTTGCAGGGTCCAGAGGTGGGAGCGAAGAACCAGGCGGAAAAGGCTCGCCGCGGAAGCAGGCCCGGAGGAACGCGAGCAGCCGCCGCGTTGCGGTCGTCGTCGAAGAAGATTTCGAAGCGTTCGACGACGGGTTCGACGGCGACGACAACGCATCCGAGCCCGCTTCCAGCAGCGCGTCGACCAGGAAGGCCGCCCCGGGCGTCGCCGCGTCGCCCAGCAGCCTCACGAAGATCCCGGCGAGCGCTACGAGGCACCGATTGCGGCCGCAGGCGCGGACCGCGGCGTCGAAGTCGAGGCAGCCCGGGTCGAGCCGGAGCAGCACGCGCTCGAAGAGCGACGACAGAGAGGGGGAGGTCCTCTCTTCCGTCGTCGTCGCTGCTTCTCTCGTCGTCGCGAGCGCCGCCACGGCGTCGGGGGGCAGCGTCCGCGCCCTGCCCTGCATGACCTCGGCCGCGAGGGCCCGCAGGAGCGCGTCTCTGGCGCCGGCGCCGTCGAAGCTCGGGGACAGGCGGCGCCAGGCCGTGCCGAGGTAGGAAGCGGATGACGAGGAGAAAGGGTCGTCGCCGATCCCACTGCTGCTTTCGCCCGCCACTCCCGCGTCATCTTGTCCTGACAAAGGACGAAAGCAGCACCTCGAGAGCGCCCGGAGGTACCCGACCGCGAAGGCGGCGAGCGCCGGCGCGAACCCCGGCGGCGCCGGCGGGGGCCCGCCCGAGAGCAGCGAGTCGACGCTAGAGCGCTGGGCCGCCGCGGCAGAGAGCGCAGCCGCGCAGTAGGCTGCGACGGCGTCGGCGGCGGCCGAGAGGGCGAGGCGTCGGTCCGCTCCTCGTCCCTGGCCGCGCCAGAGGAGGCTGGAGGAAGACGAGTTCGAATGGGCCACGGAGGCGACGGACAGCCCGACGGAGAGAGCCTCGCGCCAGCGCCCCGCGGCCGCGAGCGCGGCCGGCCGCTCGCCCCAGCCCAAACACCGCGCCGAGGCGACGACGAGCGAGGCTGCTGCTGCCGCCTGGTTTCCCGGTTCCTTCAGGAGGAGCAGCAGGCGGTCCCGAGCCGCCGCGGGCCTGGCGAAAGAGGAAATAGAAGGACCGAATCCGATCGAGCAGCAGCAGCCGGGGAGCTCCACCTCGTCGCGCGCCTCGACCTCGGCGCCTCCGACTGCGTACAGCCTCAGAACCGCTCCGGCGCTCTCCTTCCCTTCTCCTTCTCCTCCTTGTTGTTGCAGGACCACCGCCAGTGCCGGACCGTCGTCGAGCCAGGCAAGAGAGGCCACGGGGCACCTCTCGTCCCAGGCGCCGACTTGCACCGCCGCGGGCAAGGCGGAGGAGCGAGTTGCTGTTGCTGCTGCTGTCGTCGTCGTCAGAGGCGGCGGCGGCGGCGCTGTCGCTTCCCTCTGTTGCTTCATCCTCCGATTCGACGGCGAAGAGGAAGGCGAATACGACGACGACAGGAACGCGCGGGGCGAGGGAGGCGCCTGCATCGGAGGGTCCTGCGATTGAGGCTCGGGAGGAGGGGCGAACAGCGGGACGTCGAAGAGAGAAACGTCGGAGCTGTTGTTGCTGCGGTTTTGTTCTTTCTCTCCTTCTCCTACTCCCGCTTCCGCTGCTGCCCCCCACGAGACAGCGACGCGCGCGCAGAGAGGCGCCGAAGAAGAAGAGGAAGATGCACTGGACCGCACGGCTAGCGTCCAGGCTGCCACGGGCGAGCAGCGCCGGGGCGGCGGCGGCGGCGGCGGCGGCGTTTGCCCTTCCTCTTCGTTCGTCGCCGTCGTCAAAGAAGGCGAGGGAGCCAGCAGCAGCGGCGGTCTCAGGACGTGGAGCTGCGAGAGCCTGGGCGCCCCCCCGGAGGAGAGCAGTCTCGCGATCAGGACGCCGGTCTGCCCCACGAGGAGCACGGCACCGTCGGAGGCTGCTTCGAGCGACTGAGAAACGGAAGGGGAAGAGGAAGAGTAGAGGAAGGCGCGGGCAGCGGCGTCGCCGCCACCGCCGTCAGGGTTTGAAGCTCTCGGCGTCACAGCGGCGACAACGCTCCCGGAGCTCTGATTCGCCGCCGCCGGCACGGTCAGGCCCGAGATCGAAGAAACGACCCCGACGGGGCTCGACCTCGCGTCGAGCACGGGTGTGACCGAGGCCACGGACGACGAAGCGGCCGCCGCAGCCGCCGCCGCAGCAGCTGCGGCGCCTGCCGCGGCCCCCCGCGCGAGCGCCGCCGCCGCACCGCCGACGAGACCCCTGTTGCTGCTGCTGGTGTTGTTGCTGCTGCTTCCTCCGCCACCTCCTCCACCGAGCAGCCTCCCCGCGAGCGCGGCAGCCAGAGAAAGATACGCAGCCAACGGGTGGTAAACCACCCTGCCTCTGGTGTCGACGGTCAGCGCCGCGGGCGAGGAGAAGACGGAAGAGGAAGAAGAAGAAGAGGTGTTTGCGGTGCCGGCGAGGCCGTTGTTGCTGCTGTTGCTTCCTCCTCCTCCTCCGCCTCCGCCTCCATCACTCACCCCTCCTTCGCTCACGAACGCCGCGGAGCAGCACGCCGTGACGTGCGCGTCCCTCACTACGCGGGCGCACTCCCAGACCCCTCCCTTCCGCAGCTCGAACAGCGACACGTCGCCGTCTGCCGACCCGGAGAGTAGCAGCGCGCCGCCGCCACCAAAGGCCAGCGAGGTGATCGCCTTGCCGCTCTTCCCACCGCTGCTGCTACCACCAGCCAGCGTCACGGCGACCGTCGCTGCGTCCGCCGGGGCCGCGGCCAGGGCCTCCTGCGATGAGAGCCTGCGCGGCAGGGCGACGTGGACCGAGCCCGAGGAGGTGCCGGCGGCGGCGAGCGGGCCGAACGCGGCGAGCGCCGTCGGGAAAAGCAGAGGCCGAGAAGAAGCCTGATTTGAAGAAGAGGAATTCTGAGCGAGCACCGTCGACAGCGCTGCGTGCCCCTCCGCGGTGACGAAGCCCGACTCGCCCAGGGTGCGAGGAGGGAGGAGGAGGGCGGTGGCGGCGGCCGAAGCTTGCGGCAGCCTCTGGGGAGGCGCGGCGGCAGGGAGGGGACAGCCACCGGAGGAGGGCTCGAGAGAGGAAGCAAAACCGTTGAAGTCTTCTTCTTGTTGTTGTTCTTTTTCTTCTTTTTCGACTGCAGCCGGAGCGGCGAGCCTCGCCGCCTCCTCGAAGTCGGCCTCGTCGAGGGATGCCGAGCCCGGATCGGGCTTCGCACTTGCTGCAGCAGCGGGCGCCAGCGGCGTCGAGGCTGCCGACGAAGCGCGGCGGGAAAGAGAGAGGCTTGGGTGAGCGGCGGCGGCGGCGGTGGCTTCTCCGTTTCCGATTCCGTCTTCTCGCTCTCGCTCTCGCTCCTCTTCCTCATTCACCAGCGGCGCCAGCGGGGCTCTGAGGGCCAGCGGCGGGGGTGGGAGCGGGTCGGAGGACAGGAGCTGATCAGCGGTCGCGCGCCGCCGCTCCTCTAGAGCAGCGTCGGCGTCGGCGTCGAAGGCGGCGTCGGCGGCTGGGAGAGGCGAGGGCGGCCCTTCCTCTGCGTCCTCAAAGACCTCTCCGTCGCCGCCGCCGCCACCGAACAGGCCCCGGCCAGCAGCAGGGGTCGATCGCGGAGAGAAGCCCTTTCCTGTCGAAAGCGCCGCGGCGGGCGTGAAGAACGGGGTCTGCTGGAGCTCCGCGGAGGCGGCGCTCTGCGGAGGAGGAGGAGGAGGTCGAGGCGAAGGGGTGTGTTGCGAAGGGGTGGCGTCGTCGGCATCGTCGTCGGCGTCGTTTTCTTCGCCATCGCTTTCTCGCCTCTCTCCTGCTCGCGCCTGTCGCAATATCGCCTCTAGATCCGCGTCGCTGTCGCTGCCGTCTTCGCCTCTGCCTGCAGGAGAAAATGAAGCATCGATCGGAGCTCGAGTGGCAGCAGGCGCGGTGGGAGAAGGAGGCCGAGGCATTGGCGATGGGATCGATCCCTCGTCGTCGATCGACGTTGCATCCACCGTCACCTCGCCGCGTGGTGCCGCTCTCGGGGCATCCGATGCAGCCGACGAACGCACAGGAGCGTCCGGGACGGCGCCTGGGACGACATCGTCCTCGTCGCTGCTCGAGAGCAGGTCGCTGAGGAGGGCGTCAACGGCCTTGTCGTCGTCGGCCATTGGAAAGAGCGAAAACGAAAAAAATGAAACGATATTGTTTTAGTTTACTTTTTTATACATCTTTTCCCGGTTCTGTTTCCTGCCTCTCCATCAGCCCATGTCCAGCTTCCGCAGCGCCGCGACGACGTCCTGTTATAGAGAGAGAGAGAGTGGTTGAAGAGAGAAGAAGAATTGAGCTGGTGCGATAGAAGGAAAACAAAAAGAGTCTCCTTCTTCAAAGTTAAAAAAACAACCGACAGGCAGAACTCTTCCAACTTTCTCACCGTCCGACATTCGGGGCACGTCCCGTGCGCCAGCAGCCACGGGAAGCTGCACTCCGCGTGCTGGATGTGCGCGCAAGGCAGCGTGATGCACCGCCCCCCTTCGGCAGAGAGCGCCGAGGTGCAGATGATGCAAGTCTGCTCTTCCTCCTCCTCCTGTTCTTGTTCGCCGCTGCCGGCTTTTTTGGTGCTACTCGAGCTCTCGCCTGCTTGTTGCTGTTGTCGTCTCTGTTGCTTTTCTTCGTCGTCTTCGCCGTCGGCTTCATCGATGTTGCGCCCCCTGGCCGCTATTGTGAAGGTCGGGAGGCGCTCGAGCAGCCTTCGGTCGCTGGCGCTGAGGCGCGGCTGCTGTTGCTGCTGCTGCATCTGCTGCTGTCGCTGCTGCTGTGCGGAGGACGAGGTTTCGCCGAAACTGTAGGTAATCCCGCCTGCGTAATACGCCGTGGTCTGGTGAGAAGCGGCTGCCGCAGCAGCAGCAGCCGCCATCGCCTCCGTCGCCGCGACGAGCTCCGCCGGCGGCGGCGGCGGCGGCCGCGGCGGCGGGAGCAGCATCCTCCGCAGCGGCCTGACCAGCAGCAGGACCAGCGCGCAGAGGAGCAGGCCGAGCCCGGCGAACCAGATGGTGGACCAGCCGAAGAGGGCCATTTTCTTTTGTTTCCTCTGTGAAGGAGGGAGGGAGGGACGCCCCGGAGGAGAAGAGCGGAAGCAGGAGAGAGAGAGAGAGAAGCAAGGAGGTTGGGGTTGAGAGAGAGAGGAAGAAAACCGGAGCGAATGCGATTGCAGTCTTTTTTCTTTTTCTTCTTCGAAAGAGCACCCTGGCCTTTGGTCCGCTCGGATCTCGAGGCGGGGGGGAAGGTAGATGCGATTGGTTCTCTCTAGGAGAGGGTTGGTGATCGGGAGCGTGCAAGGCGACAAGGCTGCGCGCGGACAGAGATGGCTGTTGAGCGCAGAAGAAGAAGAAGGAAGAACAAAAAGTGATGGCGAACGAAACGAGACCTCGACACTCGACCTCGAGACCCAGACTCTCTTCCCTTCCCTCTCTTCTTTTCACCCTTTTTCACACCGCTTTCCAGTTCGCACACAGAAGACGCACACAGAGAAACACACTGGCACTTTACAAAAAGGAAGATCGAAAGAAAGAAGTAAAGAAACAAAAAAAGCCCCTCGTCTCTGCTACTTTTTTTACCGATGCCGCCTTCCCCCGTGCCTCCGGTGCGACCGCGGCGCCCCTCCCTCGACCTCCGCCGCCGCCGCTCCCGCCCCTTGCTGCTGCCCTTCTCCCCCTCCCTCGATCTCGAACCTCTCGTCCTCGTCCCCGAGAGCAGAGATCAGCGAGCTCGTGATCTCGGTGCGGCACTCGGGGCAGGTCGCGTGCCGCTCGAGCCAGTCGCCTACGCAGTTCGAGTGGAAGAGGTGGCCGCAGGGAAGGGCCATCACCTTCTCGGCGGAGCTGTTTTTTGGTTTTTGGTTTTTTGGTTTTTGTTTTTAAGGGAAGAAATAAAGCAAAAAAAAAGGAGTGAGTGAGTGATAGTCCCCCCCCACCCCTTCGTTCTCTCTTCTCTCTCTCTCTCTCTCTCTCTCACTCACAGGGGGTCGAGGCAGACGATGCATCTCCGCTTGCCCGAAGAAGAGGAGCGGGCAAAGGTCTTTTTCGGTTTCGTCGCTGCTGCTGCTGCTGCAGTGGCGCCGCCGCCGCTCGCCGCTTCTCCTTCTTCTGCGGTGTTGCCCCTTTCGGCGTCGCCCCCCTTCACGAAACCGGCTGCTTCGTCGTCGTCCGACTCCTGCCCCGCGGGCGGATCCACGTAATTGAACGTCGGAAGCCTCGCGATCATCGTCCTCGACAGGCGCGGAGCTGCCGCGAGAGCCGCTGCTGCCGCCGCCGAAGAGGAGGAAGGTCTCCTCCCCCGCCCGCCGCCCGTCGCCGTCGCCGTCCCCGCCTCTGCGGCCGCGGCAGCCGCGTCCGAGGCAGCCTCGGCGTCGATCTGCGCTCGCTGCGCCGCGATCACCAGGGCCTCCTCCCGCCTGCGCGCGGCGATGCGCGAGCGCGTCAGGCGCAGGCAGACGAAGCAGGCCAGGGCGGTGCCGAACACGAGGATCGCGGACCAGATGACGGACTTGGAGTTTTTTTTGAGTTTTTTTTGTGGGGAAGAATCGTGAGTCGAGAGAGAGAGAGGGTCGAGGTCGTTTTGGTGGCCAGCTTCTCTTCTCCATGCCTCTCTCTCTGCTCTCTGCTCCTCCCCTTTTCCCAACTCACGCTCTCGAGCTGCCCCGTGTTGTCTCCTTTGAACACCGACATGGCGCGTTAGGTTTTGATGTGACCTTGCCGCTGTGGGTTGGAGGGAGGCAGGAGCGTGTCCTGGCGAGAGCGGCGAGACGCAACGAGATGCGAGTTTTGTTGATGCTAAGAAAGCGACGTCGTAACGTTGTCGTCGACAACAAAGAGAGGAAAAAAAATGTGGAAAAAACTCTTGTCGAGTTCACTTTTTTCACCTCTTTTCGCTCTCGCTCTCTCGTTTCGGCTCTCAGAGCGGAAAGGGCAAGCATGGCGCCCTCATCCTCTTCCCTCCAGCAGCCCCCCTTCTCCCTGGAAGACGTCTCTGCCCGCATCGCCCAGCTCCGCGCGCAGCTGCGAGCGGGCAGCAGCGGCGGAGACGTTGCAAACGCAAATCCATCTTTCTCTTCCTCCTCTCGCTTTTCGGCGCTCGTCGAGCTGGGCGGCCTGCTCGCGACGTGCCCACTGCCCGAGTACACGGCGCCGGTAAGGAGAGAGATGCTCCAGCGATGGATCAGAAGCCGGTCATTCGGCCAGCGATAGGGGGGGGCGTGGAAGAGAGAGAAAGAGGAAAGAGCACCGTCGCTCTATCGATCTCAATCGAATTTCACCACCAGCGAACCTCGACAAAAAAACATCTTCTTTTCACCAAAAACAGCCGGCGCCCTTCTCCGGCGCCTACGTCCCGCGCTCGCAGGACGAGGAGGCCGCGTTGTGTCTCCTTCTCGCTGCAGAAGAGGGATCGGACGAGGTAAGAGAGAGTGTTTGAGAAGGAGAGGTGGAAGATGCAACAGAGGGCGAAACCGACGCCGCTCTCTCTCGACTTCGTTCTCTCTCTTTCTCACACACACAAAAAAAAAAACGCTCCAGGCCTTGTCTTCCTCAACCACCTCCACCTCCGCAGCAGCAGCAGCCCCGGCCTGGCCCCTCGCCCTCTCGCTCGCCAACGACCCTGCCAGGCTCGCCTCCGCCCTGGCCAGAAGGCCCCCACCTCCCGCGGCGGCGGCGAGGCTCTGGTGCGTGCGGGGAGAGGCGCTGCTGGCGGCCGGGAAACCCGAGGCGGCGCGAGCGGCATTCCGGGCCGCGGCGGCAGCCGCGGAGGCGTCCGAGGAGGACTCGAAAGGCGCTTCTCCTTCGAGCTCCTCTTCTTCTCCTCCTCCTTCGAGCTCTCCTCCTTCGGAGGCTCTCCTTCCGACGCTGCTGAGCGTCAGGGCCGCGCTGGCGGCGAGGGACCCGGCAGGCGCCCTCGCGGCCGCGCGCTCGGCGGCGGCGATGGTTTCTTCTTCTTCTTCTTCTTCTTCTTCTTTTTCGCCGCCGCCGCCGACGCCGACGACTACGAAAAAAACAACTCCTTCCTCTTCATCGTCGACATTGTTCCCTCCGCCGCCAAGGCACGCCCCGACCGCCCTGGCCCTCTCCTCGGCCCTCTGGGCCGCGGCCCACTCCTCGGGAGGCAGCGCGGTGCTCCCCTGCGAGGCGAGGGCGGGGGCTCTGTCGGAAGCATTGGCCAACGCCGAGGCGGCCGCGGCGGCGGACCCGGCGTGCCCTCGGGCCGCGTACCAGCTGGCGCTGTGCCTGGCCGAGGGGCGGGGAGATCTCGAGGCGGCGGCGCGAGGTGTGTGAGGGGGGGAGTTTCGGGCTCTTTTTGTTTGTGTGTGCGTGTTTTTCGGAAGCGAAAAGCGAAAGAAGAAAGAAAGAGAAAAAAACTCACCTTTTCTTTTTCTCTCTCCAAACTCTCTTCCCCTCTCCTCCTCCCACTCTCAGGCGCCGCCCGGGCGGTGGAGCTCAGCGGGGGCAGGCTCGGCCGCGCCTGGGCCCTGCTCTCGTGCGTGCTCTCGGCGCAGCGCAGGCCCAGGGCAGCGGCGAGCGCCGCCGCGGAGGGGCTGAGGAGGTGCTGCCGCGCCGCCGTTCCTCCTCCTCCTCCTCCGACTCCGACTCCACCTTCTCCTTCTTCTTCCGCAAAGGGTCCTGCTGCTCCCACCACCACCGCCGCCGCCGCCTCGGCGGAGCTCTCCGACGACCGCGCCCTGCTGACGCGCCTGCGCGGGCGGGCCCTGGCCGCGGCGGGCGACGCGGCGGGGGCGCTCGCCGTCCACGCCTCGGCTCTCTCCGACGCCAGAGAAAAGGAAAAAGAGCAAGCTTCTTCTTTTTCTTCTTCCTCTCTCCCCCCTCTTCGATGGGGCATGACCGCGGTCTCCGAGGCGTGGGTCGAGCTGTCGAGGGCTTACCTGGCCTGTTACGGCAGTAAAGGGGCCGCAGGCGCCGCGGAATGTGCTGCCGAAGCCTTGGCCGCTGCGCCCGCCGCGGCCCCGGCGCTGACCGCCGCGGGCGAGGCGGCCGAGGCGGCCGGGGATGCGGACGGGGCCGCGGCGAGGTACGAGGCGGCGCTCGGGGCGTGCCCTTCCTACGCGAGGGCCGCGGCTGCGCTAGGAAGGGTCCTGCTGCTTTCGTCAAGCTCGAGCTCGAGCTCGGGTTGCGAGGGAAACGGAAACGGGAACCAACTTCACTCAACCTCCCGCCACCACCACCACAGCCGCCGCTTCGGGCCTCACGCTCGCGCGCTGGCTCGCTCCGCCGTCGAGGACGCGCTGCGCGCCGACCCGGGCCGCGGGGAGGCCTGGCGGGCGCTGGCGGCCCTGGCCTCGGCCGACGGCGACGCCGCCAAGGCCGCGGCGGCGGCGAGGACCGCGGCGGCGCTGGCGCTCTCGGCGCCCGTGATGAGCTTCTCGAGGCTTCCCCCGGCGCTTTGATGGATTGAGAGAGAGGTTTAGAAACTGTAACAAAAGAATAGAATAGAATGTCGCGCGATTTGAAAAAGAACAGGGAAGAGAGCAGTTTTTGTGTTCTACATTTTTTGATTTTTTTGATTTTCTCCGTCACCACCTCCCTCCTCGACCTCCACCTCTCCCTCGCCCGAAGCCACCTCCACCGCCGGCAGGCCACCCTCCACCTTTCCCTCGCCCCCTCCAACCGCCGCCGAAGTATCCCCCGCCCCCGCCGCGGCCGCCGCGAGAGGAAGAGCCGCCGCCGCGCTTCTTGAAGGCGTCTGGGTTGTCGTGCGCCCCGTCCTCCTCCTCGACGACGAAGGCCTCGCACCCGTTGTTGTTGCTCCGTCGCTCCTCCGTTTCAGCAGCACCAGCAGCAACGCCACCAGCAGAAGTAGAAGCGAAGACGCCCCTGGCCCTCGCGGCCTCCGCCCTCGCGCCCTCGGCGGCGGCGCGCGCCACGCGGGCGAAGTCGACGTGCGAGTACCGGCCCCAGACGCCGCAGCGGCTCCACTCGAGCGCCGGGAAGCAGGGCGACCCGACGCCGTGGAGGATCCGAGCCACCGCCCTGGCGTGGATGGGAGGGGACTGGGGGAGAAGTTTTAATTTGG